>Ga0272446_1001598_pt1 | contig 32635 bp, 30 predicted proteins | sample YNPCB0061_FD_194587 | JGI IMG/M metagenome (GOLD analysis project Ga0272446, IMG submission 194587) | Hot spring microbial mat communities from Yellowstone National Park, WY, United States - YNP-CB-006-1 | ecosystem: Environmental > Aquatic > Thermal springs > Hot (42-90C) > Sediment | place...
GCCTCGTAGAGGGCCGAGCGGCCGATGCCGAGGCGCCGAGCGGCTTCCTCGATCGAGAGGGCCCGACAGCCAATGCCAGCGCCGGCCAGCTCGTCGCGGACGACCGAGCGGATGAGGTCGACGAGGGCGGCTTCGATCGTCATCCCGCCGTCTCCGGAGCGAGCCGGCCGGCGACAGCCTCGAAGGCCTCGGCGGCGGCCTCGGCTAGGCCGGCGAGGTCGGCGAACTCGTCGGCAAGGACGTGGCCCTCGGCCGCGAGGTCGCGCCATTGACGGGCCTCTTCGCGGTAGGCCTCGGCCCGGGCGAGGAGGCGGTCGACGGTGGCGTGGGTGGCGTGCTCGAACATGCCCCCAGCATTCCGGGCACGGCACCCTGCGTCATGCTGACAGGACGCGAAAGGTCAGCCGACTTTTCGTGCCCCGCCCGAAATATCAGGGGGGCGGCTCCCGTTAGGACTGCCGCCGCTCCTTGGCGCCCTGGAGCCAGCGCAGAACTTGGCGCTCGGGGTCCAGGGCATCGGGGCGGATCAAGCCCTCGTCCTGCATCGCGGCCACGATTTGGGGGATCGTCCGCCCCTCGTTTCGCAGCGCGAGGGCGCGCTGCTCCTTGGTCAACCTCAGCTCGCGGCGCCTCGCGTTGGCAGCTTCCGTGATCATTGTCCTGACCGTACCGATCCGGTCAGCGGCGCCGGTCTGAACCATCGAGGCCAATGAGCGAACCCGTCGCGTCAGGGCCGGCGAGGCCAGCTCGTCTTGGATCTCGGGGTGGCGCGCCAGGATCTCGTCGAGGAGCGCCCCTTCAGCCTCCCACAGCTCCAGCCACTTGGCGAGGGCCGCCCGAGAGATGCCGCGGGTCCAGGTCAGCTGAAGGCCGAACCACGCCGCCGCCCAGCTCGGGCCGACGGTCCAGAAGACGGCCGCCCATGATCCGGTGAGGAGCCCAGCGACGATCGGGAGCCCGACAAAGACGAGCACCGCCAGGCGAACCGTCCTGGGCGCACGCCGCCAGCCACCACGGATCGTGGTCCAGAACGTGCTCATCCCTCACCTCCGAGGACGGCGTCGAGGGCCGCGGCCGTCCGGCGTCGGAGGTCGGCGGCCAGGCCGGCGTAGTGGGCCTCGGTGATCCCGACTCCCGAATGACCGAGCTGTCGACTCACCTCGAAGAGGGACGCCCCGCCGGCGAGGAGCGCAACCGCACAGGACCGCCGGAGCGCGTGGACGCTGACCGGCGGCAGGCTAGCGGCGGCGAGGATCCGCCGGAGGGCGTGGTGAACGCGCCAGGGCAGGATCGGCTCGCCGAGCCGGCCCGTGAAGACGAGGTCCTCGTCATTCGTCCAGGCCGCGCCGGCCTCGGCCCGCCAGGTCGCCTGCAGCTCGGCCTGGCGCCGAAGAGCGGTCACGGCGACCCGCGGAAGGTCGAGGGTCCGCCGACTCTTCCGGGTCTTCGGCTCGACCAGGCCGAAGCCGCCGCCCGAGGCCCGGCCGAGGGTCCGCCGGACCGTGAGCCGGCCGGCATCGAGGTCGACGTCGGCCCAGGCGAGCCCGAGGGCCTCACCGAGCCGGAGCCCGGTCGCCCCGAGGACGACGATGAGCGGCCCGTACGGGTGGAGCATCGCCGCCGTCATGAGCCGCCGCAGGTCGGCCGGTTCGAGGTAGTCGCGACCGGCGACGAGGGCCCGGGTCGCGACGTAGGGCGGTCGGGCGAGGGCGGCCGGGTTGCGAGCGATGAGCCCGTCACGCTGAGCGTCGACGAGGGCACGGCGCAGGACGACCCGGGCGTGGGCCGCGGTGAGGGCCGAGCGGCCGGCGTCGAGCATCGCGGCCGTGAGGCGCTCGACGTCCGAGGGGGTGAGCTTCCGTAGCTCGATCGACCCGAGGGCGGGGATGAGCCAGGTCCTGACGAGCCCGTCGTAGCCGCGCCACGTCGAGGGGCGGACCTGGGGTCGGATCGCGTCGAGCCAGCGGCGGAGCCAGTCGCCAACGGTGACCCGCGTCGGCGTCAGCTCGCCCCGCTCGGCGGCCGAGCGAAGTTCGAGTAGTCGGCGGCGGGCCTCGGCCGCTGTCGGGGCCTGGGCCGTCCGCTGGCGGCGTCGACCCGAGGCATCGATCCAGGTCAGGACGGCCCGGTAGCCGCCCCGGTAGGGGAAGATGGAACCCTCGCCGCGACCGCGGCGCTGGCGAGACCCGGTAGACTTGGACATCGGCGACCTCCCGTGCAGGTTGCCAACCGCGCCTCGCCCGGACCGTCGGGCGGGGCGCTTTCTCGTTTCTCGTCCGCCGGCGTCCGCTCCGGTCGCCCGCGAACTACTACCACATAGACTACCAGGCTGGTGCCGAAGGCGAGATTCGAACTCGCACGGGGTTGCCCCCAGCGGTGTTTGAGACCGCCGCGTCTGCCGGTTCCGCCACTTCGGCCCATCCCCATCGTAGCGTGACCGGCCGGCGTCGCAGCAACGCGAGGGACCAGCCGCCCGTCGTCGTGCGGCACGCTGCGCCTCGTCGACGTAGGCGCCCACCCGAGGCGCGTCGTCACCCACCCCGAGCGTCGCGCGGCGCGGTTCTTCTCGTTTACTCGCCGGGGGCGTAGGTCAGAAGACCGGGCGGGGTTTTGTGCGGCTCGCGGAGGCGAACCACGCTCGTCGGAAGCGGGCCACGGCGCAGAGCGGTCGCGAAACCGTCCGCACCATGCGCCGGGTGGGTACATGGCCACGATCGTCGTCTCACTCACTCCCCGGGGTAGTAAACGAGAACTTCCGGCAGACTCAGCGGGCGGCTCACTCCCCGCGGTAGTAAGCGAGAACTTTGGCAAGCCGGTCGGCCCCGGAGTTGCCCTGGTCCGAGCGGCACCCGCCGCATCGGTCCCAGCAGCGGCGCCGCCGAGCGGGTACCCTCGCGCCCATGCAGACCGCCGAGCTCACGATCCGGAACCCGAGCGGGCTCCACGCCCGCCCGGCCGCCCTCTTCGTCCGCGCCGCCGCCCAGTACGCCTCGAAGATCTCCGTCGAGAACCTCGACCGCGGCAGCCCCCCGGTCGACGCCAAGTCGGTCCTCCTCGTCCTGACGGCAGGCGTCCAGCGCGGCCACCGGATCCGCCTCACCGCCGAGGGACCCGACGAGGTGGCCGCCATCGCCGGCCTGCGGGAGCTCGTCGAGTCCGGCCTCGGCGAGGCCATCGACGGCACCGATCAGGCGCCACCGGGGACGAGCGAGGGACGGCCGGCGGACGAGCCGACGACTCCCGCCGGCGCCTGACACGACCCGCCGCGTCACCGTCCGCCCCTCGCCGCCGCAGACCCTTCGCCGCCCCTCGCCCGGCAGCGTCCCTCGGTCAGGGGCCTCGCTTCGACCGGCGCGTTCCCGCCGTCAGCAGCGTCCCTCGGTGAGCGGCATCCCCCGCGCCCGGCGGCGTCCCTTCGCCCGGCGACGCCCCGTCGGTCGGCGACCTCCCGGCGGTCACCGGCCTCCGGCCGTCACCGCCCTCCGGCCGTCACCGCCCCAGCCCCGGAGGCCGCCACGTCCGCCGGCCGCCGAAGGGATCGATCTTCCGCTCCTCGCCCCGGAGGAGCCGACCGATGTTGTCGGCGTGGAAGTACCAGATGAGGGCCGGCCCCGCCACGGCGTAGGCGAGATAGGCCGGCGGCAGGCTCCCCGTCAGAGCCAAGGCGGCGAGGACGACGCCCGCCGTCGCCGACCCGGTGAGTGAGCCGAGGGACGAGTAGCGGGTGGCGGCGATGACCGCGCCGAAGACGGGCAGGACTCCCACGGCGACGAGCGGCTGGAGGACGAGGAGGCCGCCCCAGCCGGGTGCGATCCCGCGTCCGCCACCGAAGCCGACGAAGATGGATCGGCTGTGGCCGACGATGGCCGCCAGGGCGACGAGGAGCTCCACCTCGAGCCCAGCGCCGAGGGCCCGGGCGAGGAGGACCGAGACCGTTCCCTTCGCAGCATCGAGGAGCCCCGACACGAGGGCCCAGCGAGGGCCGAGGGCGCGCATCACGTTCGCCCCGCCGGTCCGACCGCTCCCGAGACTCCGAGGATCCGGACCACCGGTCAGGCGGGCGATGATGACGCCCCAGGGAATGGATCCGATGAGGTAGGCCGCGGCCACGAGCAGGACCGCCCGTCCGGCCGCTTCAGGTTCCATCGGCCGTCGAGTATACGGACGCCGACCGCGCCGATCCGAGCCCCCGACCCACCTACCCGTCGAGGGCCGCCAGGAGCCGATCCGGGCGGCCGCGGAACCAGGCCCGCCGAGCCGGATCGGCGACCACCGCCTCGACGAGATCGGCGAGCCGCGCGTTGACCGGCGCGGCGAGCCCGAGGGCGCGGGCCCGCTCGGCGACGGCACCGTTCAGCCAGCCGACCTCGCTCGGTCCTGGGGCGCTCCCCGCCACGTGCCCCCGCAGCGACGGCGACTTCCCGCCCCGTGCCTTCCCGACGACGGCCCGGAGGACCGGCCGGGCCAGCGGGTCGGGTAGGCGCAGGAGGCGGACGAGCCAGTCGACGGCGGCGCCCGGCAGGCCCACCGGCCGGAGGCCGAGGCGATCCATGACGGCAAGCGCTTCCTCGAGCTGGCGCCGCTCGACGGCGAAGAGGGCCGGGTCGGCGACGACGCCGGCCGGGTCGAGGTCGAGGATGGCGCTCGTCGCGTTGCCGAGCAGGTTGCCGAGGAGCTTCGACCACTTCATCGCCGCCCAGTCCGGGTAGCGCCGGGCCGGCAGGCCGCCCGAGCGGAGGGCGGTGACGAGCGCCTCGACGACGGCGTCGACGGGTCCAGCGACCGGGGCGAGCCCGATCCCGCCCCGCCGCAGCCAGTGGACCTCCCCGCCGGGGCCGCGCTCGACGGCGGCGGTCAGCGAGGCGGCGACGAGACCGCTCGTCGGCCGCCGGGCGAGGACCGCCTCCTCGGCCCCGAGGCCGTTCTGGACGGTGACGAGGACGAGGTCCGGGCGAGCGGCGAGGCCATCGAGGACGCCCGCCAGGTCGTACTGCTTCACGGTCAGGAGGGCGACTCGGCTCTCGGGAGGGATCCCCTCCAAGCCGGCCGCGACGACCGTGACGGTCCGCCGGCGACCGCCCGGCTCGACGAGATCGATGGTCCGAGGCCGACCCCCGAGATCGACCCGCCCGACGGCGACGACGGCGCAGCCGGCGGCGGCGAGGCAGCCGGCGAGGAGCGAGCCGACAGCCCCGAGGCCGACGACGACGATCGGTGGAGCGCTCCTCGAAGCAGGTGCGTCGGCGACGCCGGCGGCGGTTCGGTCCTCTGTCACCCCGCCAGCTTATCGAGCCCGGCCGCGGCGTCGGCGGCGGCGACGACGGCGTCGAGGGGATCGCCGATGCTCGCCTGGACGGCGGCGATGACGGCCCCCTCGACGAGCGGGCCGCGACTGAGCCGGACTCGCGCCGTCCACTCCGGTCCGAGGAGGTCGAGGGCGGTCCGCGTCGCCAGGACCGAGCTGCCCAGGTCGGCCAGGACCACGACCCCGGCTCCGGCTTCGGCCGCCTCGATGGCGGCGGCGATCTTCGTCGCGTCCGTGCCGAGGGAGCCGTCGACCGCCCCACCGGCCGGCACGATCCGAACGTCGGGGCCGGCCATCTGGCGGGCGAGCTCGACCGTCCCCTCGGCGATGGACGCCGAGTGGGAGGCGACGACGAGCCCCACGAGCGCGCGTTCGGGTTCGCTCACCAGCCCTCCCCTCACCGATAGGAGACGATGACCGAGGTCAGCCAGAGCCCGTACGCGACGGTCGCGACCCCGAGGGCGAAGAGGCCCCGGCTGATCCGCCGCTCCGTCGCCGGCGAGAATCCGAAGTCGAAGAGGATCGCCCGGACCCCGAGGAGGCCGTGCCAGCTGACCAGGACGAGGAACGTCACCTCGATGGCCACGATGAGCGGGTTGGAGAGGTAGTCGACGACGGCCGCGAAGTCGCGGAGTCCCTTCGGGACGACGAAGTGATTCGCGATCATGTGGACGGTGACCAGGGCGAGGAGGCCGACCCCGGTCAGGGCCTGGGCGACCCAGGCCCGCGTCGGTCCGCCGGCGCCGCTCGGCTCCCAGGTCGGGAGCTCGAGCCGCGGCGGTGGCTGCAACCCCTCCGGGACCCGAGTCGGGCCTCCGGGGGCACGGTCCGGCGGTCCGGGGGCGCCCGGGCCGGCAGCGGGGGTCGGCGGCCGGCCGTCGAGCCCTGGCCCGTCCATCAGCCGACCTCCACGAGCCGGATCGCCCCGACGAGGAGGACGATGGCGGCGAGGATCATGAGGGCGACGAAGAGCGCCTTCTGGGCGTCGAGGACGAGGCCGAAGCCGGTGAGGGTGACCCGGATCCCGTTCAGGCCGTGGATGAGGAGCCCGGCCAGGAGGACGACGTCGAAGAAGAGGAAGAGCGGGCTCAGGGCGACGGCGATGAAGGCGTCCCAGGCCTCCGGTCCCCGGGCGAGAAGGGACAGGACCCCCAGGTGGAGGTAGAGGTAGACGACGATGCCGATGCCGGTCACCCGGTTGAGGATGAAGGCCCAGCCGCCGAGCCGGCGCCCCCGCGGGTCGACCCAGCCGGCGACCCCGCGCCGCCGGTCGAGCGGTCGACCCGGGCCGGCGTCCCGGTCGCCCAGTTCGCGTTCGCTCATCGTTGCACCTCTTCGGTCCTCACTGCTTCGGTCGGGGAGCGAGGACGATCGCCCGCCGGAGCCGCATGATCGAGCCGGCCGGGTCGACGTTCGACGGACACGCCTCCGTGCACTCCCAGGCGGTGTGGCAGCGCCAGACCCCCTGTTCGTCGTCGGCCAGGGCGAGGACCCGGCCCACCGCGCCTCCGCGTGGCTCTTCGACGCTCCGCCAGGCGGCGGCGAGCCCGGCCGGGCCCAGATAGCGGGGATCCGTGGCGACGATCGGGCAGGCCGACAGGCAGAGCCCGCACTCGATGCAGTCCTCGAAACGCGTCGGTCCCGGGATCCCCTCGGCCGGCCGACCCTCGGGACGGAGCTCGCTCTCGCGGACGAGGGGCCGCCCGATGGCTCGCAGGCGGGCGTAGCTCGGCTCCATGTCGACGACGAGATCGCCGACGAGCGGGAGATTGGCGAGCGGCTCGACCGTCACCTCCCCGGGACCGAGCTCGGCGAGGGAGGTCACGCAGGCGAGAGCCTCCCGGCCGGCGATCCGCATCCCGCACGTCCCGCAGGAGGCATGGAGGCAGGAGTGGCGGACCATGAGGCCGGGGTCCCGGTGGCGACGGATCCAGAGGAGGGCATCGAGGACCGTCGCACCGGCCGAAGCCGGGACCTCGTAAATCTCGAATCGGGGCGCCGCCGCAGCCCCGGGCTTGTGGCGGTAGACCCGCAGGCGGGCCGGGGCCGATTGCTGCTCCACCGAGCTCGCCGAGGGAGCGCGGCTGCTGGCGCGGGCGCCACCGTCGAGGCCGCTCATCCGGCAAGCCTTCCCGCCGGCACCGTCGCCCGTCGGAGGAGGCCGTAGTAGGCCTCGTGGGGCAGGAGGACCTGCTCCCGCGTCCGGCACGGTGCGTCCAGGCCGAGCTTCCGGCAGACGAGGTCGGCCGTGACCTCGGCCATCGCCCGTTGCGTCGTCGCCTTGCCGCCGCTGATGGTCACGAAGCCTTCGACGCCCTCGGCGGCGTGGTCGAAGCAGCGGAACGTCCGCGACAGCTCTCGCCCGGTGGTTGCGCCGCGCTCCCCGATGAGCGGCCGGGCGGCCGACCAGGCGGCCCGGAGCGGCGCCCGGGCGACGGCTGGGACGAGTCGAGCGCCCTCGACCCGCATCCGCTCGACGTGGTCGGACGGAACGCCGAGGTCGTCGGGGTCGTCGACGAGCCAGGAGCTGGTGCCGACGACGGAGAGCGCCCGCTGGGGGACGACGATGTCGCCGTCCCCAGAGGCGTGGAGCCGATTGACGACCATGTTCGTGAAGCGGCCCCGGAGGGCGACGAGGACGCCCGGCGACGGCTGGAGGGGGACGTCGACCCCGGCCAGGCGGGCGATCCGCTCCGCCCAGGGCCCAGTCGCGTTGACGACGATGTCGGCACCGATCTCGACCCGTCGCCCGGTGGCATGCTCGACGGCGACGACGCCCGTCACCGTCCGGCCCCGGCAGACGAGCTCGACGACCTCGGTGAACGGCCGGACGACCGCCCCGTTGGCGAGGGCGGTGGCAAAGAAGCGGAGCGGCAGGCGCATGGCGTCCATGGTCGCATCGGGGACCTGGACGGCGAACCGGAGCTCAGGGTTGAGGTTCGGCTCGAGACGCAGGACGGCCGACCGCTCGAGCCGTCGGGTCGGGATCCCGGCCGCCTCGCAGGCGGCGAGGAAGGTCGGGCCGAAGTCCGCGTCGTCGTCGGTGACGGCGACGAAGAGCCCGTCGTTCTCCTCGAAGGAGCCGGGCGCGATCCGTCGCAGGATCCGGTTCTCCTCGATGCACTCGACGGCCGACTCGGGGTCGCCGACGGCGTAGCGAGCGCCGCTGTGGAGGAGCCCGTGGTGGCGACCGGTCGTCCCAGAGGTGACCTCGCCCCGCTCGAGGACGGTGACCCGGAGCCCTCGGAGGGCGAGGTCGTGGGCGAGCGCTCCGCCGGTCCCGCCCCCGCCGATGATGACGACGTGGGGCGGTGACCGGCGGAGCGACGCTGCGGCGATCATCGCCGACCCGCGGCCGATCGAGTGGTTGTCCTCGAGCCGCAGCGGGTCGTGCCTATTCGACCCAGTCGAAGGTTCGGGTGACGGCCTTCTTCCAGAAGCGGTACTCCCGCTCCCGCTCGGCCGGGTCCATGGCCGGATGCCACTCCTTGTCCTTCACCCAGTTCGCCCGCAGGTCTTCGACGGCGGCCCAGAAGCCGACCGCCAGCCCTGCAGCATAGGCCGCCCCGAGGGACGTCGTCTCGGCCACCTTCGGACGGATGACCGGGACCCCGAGGACGTCGGCCTGGAACTGCATGAGGAGCTCGTTGTAGACCATTCCGCCGTCGACCTTGAGGGCCGTCAGGGCGACACCGGAGTCGGCGTTCATCGCGTCGAGGACCTCCCGGGTCTGCCAGGCCGTCGCCTCGAGGGTCGCCCGGGCGATGTGGCCCTTGTTCACGTAGCGGGTGAGCCCGGCGATGACGCCGCGGGCATCGCTCCGCCAGTAGGGCGCGAAGAGTCCCGAGAAGGCCGGCACGAAGTAGACGCCGCCGTTGTCGTCGACGGTCCGGGCCAGGGCCTCGATCTCGGCCGAGGTCGAGATGAGGCCGATGTTGTCGCGGAGCCACTGGACGAGGGCGCCGGTGATGGCGATGGAGCCCTCGAGGGCGTAGACGGCCGGCTCGTTGCCGATCTTGTAGGCGAGGGTCGTCAAGAGACCGCTCTTCGAGGGGACCGGGCTCGGGCCGGTGTTGAGGAGCATGAAGCAGCCGGTCCCGTACGTGTTCTTCGCCTCGCCCGGCGAGTAGCAGGTCTGGCCGAAGAGGGCCGCCTGCTGGTCGCCGAGGTCCCCGGCGACGGGGACGCCGGCGAGATCGCCGACGGCGCGCCCGTAGACCTCGCTCGAGGGTCGGATCGAGGGCAGCATCCGCCGCGGGATGCCCATGAGCCCGAGGATCTCGTCGTCCCAATCGAGGGTCTGGAGGTTCATGAGAAGGGTCCGGCTGGCGTTCGAGACATCGGTGACGTGAACGCCACCGTTCGGGCCACCGGTGAGGTTCCAGATGCACCAGGTGTCGATGTTGCCGAAGAGGAGATCACCGGCCTCGGCCTTCGCCCGGGCGCCCTCGACATTGTCGAGGATCCACTTCACCTTCGGCCCCGAGAAGTACGTCGCCAGCGGTAGGCCGGTCTTCGGTCGGAAGCGGTCCTGGCCCCCGTCGGCGGCCAAGGCGTTGCAGATGTCGGCCGTCCGGGTGTCCTGCCAGACGATGGCGTTGTAGACCGGCTCGCCGGTCCGGCGATCCCAGACGACGGTCGTCTCGCGCTGGTTCGTCACCCCGACGGCAGCGAGGTCGGCAGCGCCGATCCCGGCCTTGCCGAGGGCGCCCCGGATGACCTCGGTGCTTCGGGTCCAGATCTCCTTCGGATCGTGCTCGACCCAACCGGGCTTCGGGTAGATCTGCTCGTGCTCCTTTTGATCGATGGCCACGACGTTCCCGCCGTGGTCGAAGATCATGAAGCGGGTGCTCGTCGTGCCCTGATCGAGGGCGCCTACGTACTTCGCCATGGTCTCACTCCCATCGTACGCGCCTCAGCCGGTCGCCCCCGAGACGACGCGCCAGATGGCGTCGAGGGCGTCGAGGGTCGAATACCCGTCGAAGAGCCGGAGGCCGTGGAGGGCGACCTCGTGGCCGAGCTTGACGGCCAGGCAGCCGGCGATGGCGGCGACCGTCCGGCCGGTCGTCCAGCGGATCGGCGCCGCCCGACGGTGGAGGGCGGCGACGAGGAGGAACCAGAGCTCGAAGACGTTCGGAAAGAGGACGAGGACGATCCGGTTTCCGGTCGCCTCGAAGAGGACGAAGCCGACGAGGCGATGGGCGTAGAGGGCGCCGGCGACGGTCCGCTCCCGTCCGCGCCAGCGGAGGGCGACGACGAGGAAGGCGGCGAGGTAGACCTGGTCGAGCCACTTGTCGACGGCCTGGTAGTCGCCGATGGCCGCCGCGCCGAGGAGGTCCCGGACGAAGAGGTCGGCGAAGTCGACGACGACGGCCAGGAGGCCACCGGCCAGGGGCCAGCGGAGGACGGGCAGCGAGCCGGCGATCCGGACGGCGGCGAAGACGGAGAGCTCCGGGGTCACGACCACCGAGCCTACCCGGACCACCGGTCCCGTGGGTGGCGGATCGTGAGCGGATCGCGGCCCTGGGAACCACTCGGCGCCCGCCGGCGTCGATGGGGCCGGTGCCGCGAGAGCCGGCCCGTCCAGCCATTTCCACCCGAGCAGGAGGTTCGTCACCCGTGACCCTCGATCGACGCGTCCGCCGACCGTTCGCCGCCGTGGCCGCCACTGCCCTCGTCGCCGTCCTCGGCGCCTGCAGCCCAGGGGCGAGCCCGTCGCCGTCGCCGTCGCCCTCGCCGTCGCCCTCGCCATCACCGTCGGCCGGAGCCGGGGCCGTCGTCGTGACGATCCGGGTCGGGGACGAGACGTACCGGATCCTCCTCACCGACCCCGCCGACATCGCCGTCGCCCGGGACCTGGCGGCCGGCAAGGAGGCACCTCGGATCCCGAACGGCAGAGTCGTCCGCGGCGACGACGGAGGCGTGAACACCGGCTATCACTGGCACATCGACCCGAAGGACTTCGAGTGGGCCGATTTCACCGTCGAGGTCTGCGACGGTCTCCCCTCGCACGTCGAGAACGGGACGATCACGAGCGATCGGTTCTGCCCCTGGTCGGCCGAGGTGGTCGGGCTCGCGCCGGCCGACTAGCCGCCGGCCGAGGGCGGCCGGCGATGGCCTCGACGCCGCCCCTCAGCCGAGGGAGAGCTCGACGAGGCCGTCGCCGACCCGCCGCCGGACCTCGGCCAGGAACTCGGCGTCGTAGGCGATCCCGCGCCGGAGCTCCATCGGCAGCCCGTCGCCCTCGCCGGTCGGCACGTGGAGGACGACCCGTGTCTCGCCCGGCCGCTCCCGGAGCAGCCCCCGGATCGTCTCCATCGCCAGGACGACCCGATCCGCCCCGGCCGTCCGCGAGAAGCGAACGTGGAGGACTCGACCGCCGGGCGCCTCGATCGGGGTCGTGGGGGCCGCGACGGTCTCGGTGACCCGTCGGCGGACCTCGTCGGGCAGCGGCGGTTCGTCGTCGTCGTCCCCGAAGACGCGTCCGGCCGGGCTGGCGAGGGCGACGTCGGCCGGCTCCGGGGCAGCGGGAGTCGCGGCGAGGACACCGAGCGGGTCTGCGCCCGACGGACGCGCCTCGGGTCGGAGCGGCGAGACGAGCGGGACGCCCGGCGGCGGGCCGAGACGGTGCCCGGTCGGCGCGGCGCGCTCCGACCCTCCCCGTGGCGTCGCGACCCCGGCGGTCAGGCCACCGCCGCCGACGGCTCCGCTGCCGGCGAGGGACCCGTCGCGCCCTCTGGTCCGCGCTGTCCGGTCGTCGCCGACCGGGGTCGGGACGAACCGGCCGCGCGCCTCCGGCGGCGGTGGCGCCCCGTTCGACCCTCGCCGCCCGGGCGGCCCGCCGTTCGTCCGGCGGCCGTTGCCGCCCCGCTCGAGGCCAGCGACCTCCCGGGCCACCGCGTCCGGGCCCCGGGCCTCGGCGACCTCCCAGGGCAAGACGACGTCGGCGAGGAGCGAGACCTCCTCGCCCCGGTGGTCGACCCGTCCGGCGACGACGAGGATGGCGCCCTCCTGCCAGAGCTCGCGGGTCTGCTCGTAGGTGCGCGGGAAGACGACGACCTCGATGGCACCCTGGAGATCCTCGAGGGTCGCCACGGCCATCGTCTGCTTCGCCTTCGTGACGACCACCCGGAGCCCGACGACGATCCCGGCGACGACGATCCGCTGCCCGTCCAGGGTCTCGTCGGCCAGGTCGCCGCTGTAGGCGGTGACGTAGGCCCCGACCCGGTCGGCGACCTCGCCCATCGGGTGCTCCGAGAGGTAGAGGCCGAGGAGTTCCTTCTCCCAGCGGAGACGCTCCCGGAGGGAGACCTCGGGCACGTCCGGAAGCGGCTTCTCGAAGCCGGCAGCGGCGCTCCCCTCCTCGGCCCCGGCGTCGAAGAGGGCGGTCTGGCCAGAGGCCCGCTCGCGCTGGATCGCCGTCGCGGCGGCCATGGCGTCGTCGAGGCCGGCGAGGATCTGGGCCGGGTGGCCGAAGGCGGCGAGGGCGCCCACCCGAGCGAGGGATTCGAGGACCTTCCGGTTCGCCAGCCGAAGGTCGATCCGGGCGCAGAAGTCGACGAGACTCTTGAAGGGGCCGCCCTCCTCCCGGGCCCGGATGATCGACTCGATCGCCCCCTCCCCGACGTTCTTCACGGCCAGGAGCCCGAAGCGGATCGCCTCGCCCTCGACGGTGAACTCCATCCCGCTCCGGTGGACGTCGGGCGGGAGGACCTCGATCCCGAGCCGGCGGCACTCGGCGACGGCGGCGGCGACCTTGTCGGCGTTGTCCCGGAAGGCGGTCAGGACGCTCGTCATGTACTCGACCGTGTAGTTCGCCTTCAGGTATGCGGTCTGGTAGGCGACGAGGCCGTAGCAGGTGGCGTGGGCCTTGTTGAAGCCGTAGCGCTCGAAGGGCTGAAAGGCGGTGAAGACGGCCTCGATGACGTCGGGCGAGACCCCCCGCTCGGCCGCCTGGCGGACGAACTTGTCCTTCATCGAGCGGAGGACCGAGCTCTTCTTCTTGCGGATCGCGTAGCCGAGGGTGTCGGCCTCCGGCCCGGTGAAGCCGCCGAGGGCGATGGCGGCGGCCATGATGTCCTCCTGGTAGACGAAGATCCCGTACGTCTTCTCGAGGTACGGCTCCAGGAGCGGATGGAGGTAGGTCACCGGCTCCAGGCCGTGCTTGCGCCGGATGTAGGCCGGGATGTTGTCCATCGGTCCGGGCCGATAGAGGGCGACCATGGCCGCCAGATCGTGGACCGAGGTCGGCCGGAGCTCGCGGATGTAGCGCCGCATCCCCGCCGACTCGAGCTGGAAGATCCCGGTCGTCTCGCCCGAGGCGAGGAGCTCGAAGGTCTTGGCATCGTCGAGGGGGATCCGCTCGAGGTCGATCTCGACCCCACGGTGCTCCCGGACGAGCTCGACGGCGCGCCGGAGGATCGTCAGGTTCGAGAGGCCGAGGAAGTCGAACTTCAGGAGGCCGAGGGCCTCGACGGCGTGCATCTCGTACTGGGTCATCGTCGCGTCCGAGTTCGTCGCCCGCTGGAGCGGCATGATCTCGGTCAGCGGCTCTCGGCTGATGACGACGCCAGCGGCATGGGTCGAGACGTTCCGGGCGACGCCCTCGAGCTGACGGGCGAGGTCGATGAGGCGCCGGACCTGGGGGTCGCCGTCGTACATCTCCCGGAGGGCGGGGGCGATCTCGAGGGCCTCATCGAGTCGGATCCCGAGCTGGTTCGGGACGGCCTTGGCGATCCGGTCGACCTCGCTGTAGCCGAAGCCGAGGACCCGGCCGACGTCCCGGATGGCGGCCCGGGCGAGCATCGTCCCGAAGGTGATGATCTGGGCGACGTGGTCCGAGCCGTACTTCCGGGTGACGTAGGCGATGACCTCGTCCCGGCGGCCGTCCTCGAAGTCGACGTCGATGTCCGGCATCGTGACCCGGTCGGGATTGAGGAAGCGCTCGAAGGGGAGCTGGTAGGCGATCGGGTCGACGGGGGTAATGCCGAGGGTGTAGGTGACGATGGATCCCGGCGCCGAGCCGCGGCAGGTCGTCATGATCCCCTGCTCGCGGGCGAAGCGGACGAAGTCGGCCACGATGAGGAAGTAGCCGGCATAGCCCATCGAGCAGATGACGCCCAGCTCGTAGTCGAGGCGGGCCCGTAGCTCCGGGGTCACGGTCCCGTAGCGCGCCACCAGCCCCCGCTCGCACTCCTTCCGGAGCCAGCTCTCGGGGGTCTCCCCGTCCGGGACCGGAAAGTGCGGGATGCGGAGCTGGCCGAGGGGGAGGACGAGGTCGCACATCTCGGCGATCCGACGGGTCGTCCGGATCGCCGCCGGTAGGTCGGGGAAGCGGGCGACCATCTCGGCCGCACTCTTGAGGTAGAACTCCTGGGACTCGAAGCGCATCCGGCCGGGGGTGTCGAGGTTCGAGCCGGTCCCCACGCAGAGGAGGACGTCGTGGGCCTCGGCCTGCTCGGGCCGGACGTAGTGGAGGTCGTTCGTCACGACGAGCGGCAGGCCGACCTCGGGCCCCAGCCGGAGGAGCTGCTCGTTGAGGCGCCGCTGCTCGGGCAAGCCGTGGTCCTGGAGCTCGAGATAGAAGCCGTCGGGGCCGAAGATGTCGCGGTACTCGCCGGCCAGGCGCCGAGCGGCCTCCCAGTCGTCGACCTCGAGGGCTCGCGGGATCTCCCCGTTCAGGCAGGCCGAGAGGCCGATGAGGCCCTCGGCGTGGCGGGCGAGGTGCTCGCGGTCGATCCGGGGTTTGTAGTAGTAGCCCTCGAGGTGGGCGTCGGTGATGAGCCGACAGAGGTTCTGGTAGCCGGTCCAGTCCCGGGCCAACAGGACGAGGTGGAAGGGCTGGGCGTCGGCCTTGCCCTCCCGGTCGCGCATGCTTCGCCGGGCGACGTACGTCTCGACGCCGATGATCGGCTTGATCCCCTTCGCCGTGCAGGCCTGGTAGAAGGCGACGGCCCCGTAGAGGGCGCCGTGGTCGGTCAGGGCGAGGGCGTCGAAGCCGTGGGCGGCGGCGGCATCGACGAGGTCGTCGATCCGGCCGAGGCCGTCGAGGAGGCTGAACTCGGAGTGGGTGTGCAGGTGGACGAAGTCGTTCGGGGCGGGGGTCACGGACGGCTATGGTAGCCCCGGGGCCTCGGCGCCGGCTCGCACCGGCGCAGCCGCGCCGGGCGGGGACGGCTCGCAGCGCACCCCGCCAGACCCGCTCAGGTAACGACGGTCGAGCGAGCGGCCTCGACGAGGAGGAGGATGCCGAAGACGGCGAAGGCGACTGCCGCCAACCGCCGGACGAGGGTCCTGGGCAGGCGGGTCCCCAGCTGCCGACCGACGGCGACGGCGAGGGCGTTCACGGCCAGGAGGGCGAGGGAGGCGCCGGCCCAGGTCGCCAGCGGGTCGGCCCGAGCGGCAAGGGCGACCGTGGCGAGCATCGTCTTGTCACCGAGCTCGGCGAGAAAGAAGGCGACGGCCACGCCGAGGGCGGACCGCCCCGTGCTGGCGGGCGCGGCCAGCGCCTCGTCCTCGCCGGCGTCGCGAGCGGTCCAGACCGCGAAGACGAGGAAGACGAGACCGGCGAGGGCCGTCACGACCGCCGTCGGGATGACCGCCCCGAGCCCCGCCCCGACGGCGACCGAGACGCCGCTCACCGCCGCCGCCGCGGCCGCCACGCCGGCGAGGACCGGCACCGCTCGCAGTCTCGCCGCGAGGGCAAGGACCATGAGCTGGGTCTTGTCGCCGAACTCGGCCGCGAAGACGACGCCGAAGGCGACGGCGAACGGCTCGAACAAGGTCCCGTTCATCGGCCGACCCCGGTTGCGGCCCGATCACCGAGCCGGGAAGACGCGGGAGCCGTCTGGCGGAGGAACCGGGCGGCGGCGGTGCTGTCGCTCACGATCGCCAACTCTACCGGGCGGGCGGCGGCGCGGCTCGCACCGGCGCAGCCGAGCCGGGCCTGGGCCAGAGCGCCGGGCGGGGTATCCTCGGCCCGATCCCCGAACCTGGAGCCTCCGATGCGACCCCCGATCCGGCCGCCCGCCCGAGTCCACCCCCTCCCCCGCCGGCGCCGCCAGCTGCCCGCCGTCCTCCTGACCCTCGCCCTCGTCGCCGGGGCGTGCAGCCCTGTGCTCGATCCCTCCCCCACCCCGACCGCCACGAACGAAGGACCGTCGCAGGCTCCGGCGTCCCCGTCGCCGAGTCCACCGCCGTCGCCCTGCCGGACACCGCTCCGGGTCGTCCTCGTCACCGACGTCGGCGGCGTCGACGACGGCGCCTTCAACAGCGCCGCCCACGAGGGGCTCCTCCGGGCCGCCGCCACGGGCTGCATCGAGCCGTCGGTCGTCGAGACGCGCGCCGCCGCCGACTACGCGAAGAACATCGAGGCCGCCGTCGAGGCCGGCGCCGCCGTCGTGGTCGGGGTCGGGCTCTTCATGGCCGACGCCCTCGGCGACGCGGCGGCGGCGCACCCGGAGGTCCGCTTCGTCGCCGTCGACGGCGTCCCGACGGCCGGCCACGACGGGGCCTGGTCGCGGAACGGCGAGTCCCTCGTCTTCGCCGAGGACGAGCTCGGCTACCTCGCTGGCATCCTCGCCGCCTCGCTCACCGGATCCGGGGTCGTCGGTGCCGTCGGCGCCCTCGACGTCCCGCCCGTCGAGGCCTTCGTCGAGGGCTTCCGGAACGGCGCCAAGGCGCTTCGGCCGGCGGTCCGGGTCCGGATCGCCTTCGGGCCGAGCCTCGGCGAGCCGGCCGCGGGCCGGGCCGCCGCCGAGGGGATGCTCGCCGCGGGCGCCGACGTCCTCTTCGCCGCCTCGGGGCTGGCCGGGGTCGGCGGTCGGACCTCGAAGACCCTGACGAGCGACGGCGCCCTCCTCGCCGCCTGCGCGGCCGGCGCCCTCGCCATCGGGGCCGAGGTCGATCAGTGGCTGACCCTGCCCGGGGCGCGACCGTGTCTCGTGACCTCGGTCGTCAAGGACGTCGCGACGGCCGTCGCGGCGGCCATCGACCGGATCGCCGCCGGGTCCTTCGAGCCGGGCGTTCGGGTCGAGCGGGCAGCGACCGGTGGGATCGCCTGGACCCCCTTCCGCGACCTCGCCGACCGGGTCCCGACCGAGGCCCGCGACCGCCTCGCCGCGACGCTCCAGGGCCTGGCCGAGGGCCGGGTCGCCACGGGGGTCGTCGTCGACGGGGTTACCGCCTCCGACTGACGCCGGATCGGTCGCCCGGACGACCCCCCTCACTCCTTCTTGTACGGCCGCCCGTCCGCCGCCGGCGCCCGAACCCGGCCGACGAGCCCGGCGACGACGATGATCGTCACGATGTACGGAACCATGAGCAGGAACTCCGACTGGATCGGGATGTTGAGGATCGAGAGCCGGGCCTGGAGGGTGTCGGCGAAGCCGAAGACGAGCCCGGCGAAGAAGCTCCCGACCGGCGTCCAGCCGCCGAAGATCATCGCCGCCAGACCGATGAAGCCCCGCCCAGCCGTCATCTCCCGCTCGAAGCCGCCGGTCGAGCCGATGGTGAAGTAGGCGCCCGCGAAGCCGGCCACGAGGCCACCGAGGATGACGTTCCGGTAGCGGGTGAAGAGGACGTCGATGCCGACCGTGTCGGCCGCCCGCGGATGCTCGCCGACGGCCCGGACCCGGAGCCCGTAGCGGGTCGAGAAGAGGGCGACGTGGATGACGGCGATGAGGACGAACATCCCGTAGACGAAGATGTTGGCCGAGAAGAAGAGCGGCCCGAGGATCGGGATCTCCGAGAGGACCGGCACGAGGAAGGGACCCATCCGCCCCGGCGTGTTCAGTTCCGGGGTGACCTGGAGGATCCGGGTCGAGACGAAGCTCGTGATCCCGACGGCGAAGATGTTGATGACGAAGCCGGCGATGATCTGGTCGACGAGGTAGCGGATGGCGAGGACGGCGAGGACGGCGGCGAGGACACCGCCGACGAGGGTCGCCGCGACGAGCCCCAGCCAGACGTTCCCGCTGGCGCTCGTCACGACCGCCGCCGTGAAGGCGCCCGAGAGGAGCATCCCCTCGATGGCGATGTTGACGACTCCGGACCGCTCGCAGAGGACGCCGGACAGGGCGCCGAGGGTGATCGGGACGGCCCGGTTGATCGTCGTCTGGAGGACGCCGAGGAGGCTCATCGACTTGCCGGCGGCAGCCCAGGTCAGGAAGCCGAAGATGAAGGCGACGACGACGACGGCAAGGACGAGGGCCGTCCGGCGGCCGAAGCCACGGACGAGCTGGACGGTGCCCAGGAAGGCGGCCACGGCGGCCAGGAGGTAGGCGAGCGGCGCCGACGGGACGACGAGGTCGGGCAGCGGGACGGCGACCTTGCCGATGGGGTTGAGGCCGAAGGTCGAGGTCGCGTCCTGGGGCACGGTCGCCCCGAAGATGCCGGCGATGACGGCGGCGGCGCCCAAGAAGACGATCCCCAGGACGCGCTGGCGGCGGATCGCCGCCCGATCGACGAAGCCGACGGAGGCCGGCCCGTCCGGTCCGGCCACCGGCCTTGGCCGCAGGACCGCGCTCACGCGCCCCACCCCTTGGAAAAGCCCTCGACCCCACTCACCGCCGGGGCCCGGATCCGGTAGATCGCCCGAACGAGGGCCGGTGCGGCGACGAACATGATGACGAGGGCCTGGATGACGACGACGAGGTCGATCGGGATCCCCGTCGCCGACTGCATCGGGGTCGCCCCGGCCCGGAGGGCGCCGAAGAGAAGGGCCGCCGCGACGACCCCGGCCGGTCGCGAGCCGCCGAGGAGGGCGAGGGCGATGGCGTCGAAGCCGTAGCCGGGCGAGAAGCCGGCGGTGAGGGTCTTGTTCGCTCCGAGGATCTCGGCCGTGCCGGCCAGTCCGGCCAGGGCCCCGCCGATGCTCATCGTCAGGACGAGGGTCCGGGCGATCCCGATCCCTGCGTAGCGGGCCGCCGCGGGGTTGAGGCCGACGGCCCGGAACTCGAAGCCGAGGGTCGAGCGGAAGAGGAGCCAGGAGATGGCGGCGGCGGCGAGGAGGGCGAGGACGAAGCCCCAGTGGACCCGCAACCCCTCGATGATCGGGGCGAGCTGGGCCGACGGCTCGATGATCTTGGAGATCGGGTCGGTCCGGCCTTCGCGCTGGTAGAAGGGCTGCTTGAGGACCCAGTCGATGACCCGGTAGCTCACGTAGTTCAGCATGATCGTCGTGATGACCTCGTGGGCGCCGGTTCGGGCCTTGAGCAGGCCCGGGATGAAGCCCCAGATCGCACCACCGAGGGCCCCCGCGGCGAGGGCGAGGGGGAGGTGGACGTAGAAGGGCAGGCCGGTGACGGCGAAGCCGACGTAGGTCGCGAACATCGCCCCGATGTAGAGCTGCCCTTCGGCGCCGATGTTGAAGAGGCCGGACCGGAAGCCGAGGGCGACGGCGAGGCCGGTGAAGATGAGCGGCGTCGCGCTGAGGAGCGATTCGGAGATCGGATTGAAGGCCGCGACGATCTGCTGCGGGTCGCCCGAGCCGAAGGCGGCGACGTAGGTTGCCGGATCGCCGAGGGCACCCCGGAGGAGGGCGCTGTAGGCGGCGGCGACGCTCTCGAGGGAGAGACCGAGGGCCCGGAGAGGGTCGCTCGGCCAGAGCGGCAGGGCCCGTCGATCGGAGAGGATGATGACGAGGGCGCCGACGACGAAGGCGCTGACGATGGCGAGGGCGGGAACGAGACCCCGGCTCGCTCCGGCGACGAGGGCGGCCACGAACCCACCGTGCTGCGCCGGCGGCGCGGCGGTCGGGGCGGTGAGCTGGTCGGCGCCGGTGCCCGTCGCCTCGGCCTCGATCGGGCTCGGCCGAGGCGTCTCGTCAGCCATCGGCTCGCCCTCCCGGCTCGACGGCCCCGACGGCCTCCGGCAAGCCGGCCTCGGGGTGGGCGCCGCCCATGAGGAGGCCGAGGAGTTCCGGCGTCGCCTCGGCTGGATCGAGGATCCGGACGATCCGGCCGCCGTAGATGACGGCGATCCGATCGCCGAGGGAGAGCGCCTCGTCGAGCTCGGTCGAGACGAGCAGAACGCCCGCCCCCTCGTCGCGCTTGGCGACGATCCGGCGGTGGATGTACTCGATGGAACCGACGTCGAGCCCGCGGGTCGGCTGGGCGGCGACGAGAAGGACGACGGGCCGACTGAACTCGCGGGCCACGATGACCTTCTGCTGGTTGCCGCCGGAAAGGTTGGCGACGTCGTTGAAGATGGACGGCGTCCGGATGTCGAACTCGTCGACGAGTTCGGTCGCCGTGGCGATGATCGCCTCTCGGCGGAGCCGGAGCCCGTCGCTGTAGGGCCGCAGGTGGTACGTGTTGAGGACGAGGTTCTCGGCCACCGAGAAGCCCGGCACGAGGCCGTCTTCGAGTCGATCCTCGGGGATGTGACCGACGCCGGCCTCGAAGATCCGCCGGGGATCGAAGCGAACCTCGCGACCGGCGATCCGGACCGTGCCGGCGATGGGCACCCGGAGGCCGGTGATCGCCTCGACGAGCTCGGTCTGGCCGTTGCCCTGAACGCCGGCGATGGCGACGATCTCGCCGGCCCGGACCTCCAAGTCGAGGTCGCGGACGGCGAGGTGACCGCGGTCGTCGCGGACGGTGAGGCCCCGGATCTCGAGGACGACGGGGCCGGGCTTGGCCGGGCCCTTGTCGACCTCGAGCTCGACCGGGCGGCCGACCATCATCCGGGCCAGGCTCTCGCGCGTCGCCTCGGCGGGCGTCGTCGTTCCGACGACCCGGCCGCGCCGGAGGACGGTGATCCGGTCGGCGACGGCGAGGACCTCGTTGAGCTTGTGGGTGATGAAGATGATCGAGGTCCCGGCCGTCCGCAGCGACCGCATGACCGCAAAGAGGTCCTCGGTCTCCTGGGGCGTCAGGACCGCCGTCGGCTCGTCGAGGATGAGGAGCTGGGAGCGGCGGTAGAGCGTCTTGATGATCTCGACCCGCTGGCGGACGCCGACCGGCAGATCCTCGACGACGGCGTCGGGGTCGACGGCGAGGCCATGCTCTCGGGCGATCTCGACGACGCGGGCCCGGGCGGCCGCCCGGTCGAGGAAGCCGAAGGGCCCCTTCGTCGATTCGATCCCCAGCATGACGTTCTCGGTCACCGTGAAGACCGGGACGAGCATGAAGTGCTGGTGGACCATCCCGATCCCGGCGGCGATGGCGTCGCCCGGATCGCGAAAGACGACCGGTCGGCCGTCGATCCGGATCTCACCCTCGTCCGGCCGGTAGAGGCCGTAGAGGATGTTCATGAGCGTCGTCTTGCCGGCCCCGTTCTCGCCGAGGAGGGCGTGAATCTCGCCCGGCCGGACGTCGAGGTCGATGGCCTCGTTGGCGACGACCCCCGGGAAGCGTTTCGTGATGCCTCGGAGCTGGAGCTCCACCGCGCCGGTCCTCCAGATACCGATCGGCGGCGCCGGGAGGGCGCCGCCGATCGGCGACGGTCGTTCGCGTCGACCGCTACTTCTTCAGGTAGTCGGCGACCTTCACGCTGCCGTCGATGATCGCCTGCCGGAGCGCCTCGAGCTCGGCCTTCGTCTCAGCCGAGACCTGGCTGTCGTAGTCGTGGAAGGGGGCGATGTCGACGCCGCCGTTCTTCAGGGTGCTGACGAAGACGGGCTGGACCGGCTCGCCCTTCAGGGCTCGCTCGATGGCGCCCTTCACCGAGACGTCGATCTTCTTGATGATGCTCGTCAGCATGTACTGCTTGTACTCGGGGACCGTGACCGTCCAGTCGACGTCGACGCCGAGCCCGACGGCCTGGGCCCCGGTCTCCTCGATGGCGGCGAAGGTCCCCTTCCCGATCGGCCCGCCGACCGGGAGGATGACGTCGGCCCCCTCCTGGAGGAAGCCGAGGGTCAGGTTCTTGGCGTCGTCGGTGCTCTCGAAGTTGCCAGTGAAGGAGCCGGTCTTGGCGACCGGATCCCAGCCGAGGACGGTGACGTTCTTGCCCTTCTGCTTGTTGTAGTAGTTCACCCCGGCGACGAAGCCGTCCATGAAGGCCGTGACGGGCGGGATGTTGATCCCACCGTAGGTGGCCACCTTGCCGGTCTTCGACCAGGCCGCCGAGACGTAGCCGGCGAGCATGGCCGCCTCGTCGGTGGCGTAGACGAGGCCCTCGATGTTCGGGACCGGCGGATCGTAGGCGAAGTCGACGATGGCGAAGCGGACGTTCGGGTTCGCCTCGGCGGCCTTCTTCGTGTCGTCACCGAGGAGGAAGCCGACGGTGATGATGATGTCGCACTTCTCGTTGATGAACTGCTGGATGTTGCGGGCATAGTCGGTGTTGGCCCGCGACTCGAGGAACTTGACCTCGATCCCGAACTCGGCCGCGGCGTCCTGCATCCCCTTCCAGGCGTTCTGGTTGAAGCTCTTGTCGTCGATCCCGCCGGTGTCGCTGACCTGGCAGGCCTTGAAGGCGACGGCCGACGGCGACGGCGAGGCGACAGGGGACGGTGATGCCTGGGCTGACGGCGAGGCGGCCGGCGACGGGGTCGGCGAGGCGCCGCCACCGCAGGCCGCGACAAGGATCGCCGCGACGCTCAAGGCGGCGATGAGGGTCCGTGGGATGCGCACGGTTGTCTCCTCCTGCACTACATCGGCGCCCTCCTGGGCCGCCGTACCTGTCTTCCGGCAGCTGCCGGCCCGGCGTCGGGCACGCGCCCGACGGTGCTCGGCGGTCCGACCGCCCGGCCGACCGTCGCGCCCGGCATCGCGACGCCGGTCGGGGCCGCGCGGTGCTCGGACGCGGACCGCGACCACCCTCCTCCCGGGTCCAGGGCCGAAGTATGCACGTCTCGGGCCGACCGTGCAATGATCTCGGGCACGAGCGGCACAGGCCAGATGGCCCGCCGTTCGAGCCCGGCGATCCCCCGCCCCGGACGCCGGACGAGCCGCCTCGGCGATCCGATCAGGAGCGGCGCCGACAGCGATGGAGCTTGCCCCAGACCCGATGGACGACACCCCGCCCGCTATCGACTGGTCGCCCGCCGACGCCGACGCCCTCGGGCCCACCGATCGGCCGCCAGGGAATCGCCCCGCCGCCGCCGGCCTGGACCGCGTCCGGGCCTTCCTCGACCTCGCCGAAGGTCGAGGCCCCGTCCCCCTCCTCGACGACGCCGGCATCGCCGACCTCCTCCGGACGGCACGGCGGATCGCCGTCGTCGGCGCCTCCTCGCGACCCGGGCGGCCGTCGAACGGGGTCATGGCCGTCCTCCTCGCGGCCGGCTACGACTGCGTCCCGGTCAACCCGAACGAGCGCGAGGTCCTCGGCCGGCCCGCCTACCCGAGCCTCGCCGCCGCTGCGGCCGCCGAGGGACCGATCGACATCGTCGACGTCTTCCGCCGCAGCGAGGCCCTCGTCGAGCACGCCCGCGAGGCGGTCGCCGTCGGGGCCCGTTGCCTCTGGCTCCAGTACGGGCTCGTCGACTGGGAAGCGGCCCGGATCGCCCACGAGGGGGGCTGCGCCGTGGTCATGGATCGCTGCACGGCCGTCGAGGTCCGCCGGATCGGGCGCTGAGCCGCCCGCCTCGACGGATCAGCGGACGAGGAGGAGGCCGGCGAGGACGAGGATCCCGCCGGCGACGGCGATGCCGACCCCGATCAGCGCCTGGCGCCGGAGGATCGCCATGGCGACCGAGGCGCCCGTCTTCGCGTCGTTCCGGACCCCGCCCCGCCAGGCCTCGTAGCGGGCGATGTTCTCGTCCTGGGCCCGGAGCTCCTGGTAGCGGGTCCACGGCCGCCGAGCCCGAGCCAGCCCGGCGACGACGAGAGCGAGGCCGACGACGACGAGGGCGAGGCCGACGGAGCTCACGGCCGATCCCCCGAGCCCCCGGCCTCGTCCGGTGCCGCCCGGCCGAGCCGCGAGCGGATGGCCGCCTCCGCCCGGGTGGCGTTCGCCTGGCCGCGGGTCGCCTTCATGACCTGGCCGACGAGGAAGCGGATCGCCTGGTCCTTGCCGGCCCGGACGTCGGCGACGGCCGCCGGGTTGGCGGCCAGGACCTCGTCGACGATCCGCTCGATGGCTGCCGCGTCGTCGATCCGCTCGTACCCCGCCGCGAGGCGCTCGACGGCCTCGCCGCCCTGGAGGTGGGCGGCGAGGATCGCCTTGGCGCTGGCGAGGGTGAGGCGGCCGGTCTCGACGAGGCCGACGAGGCGGGCGAGCTCCGGTGCCAGGCGCTCCGGTGCCAGGCGCTCGGCCGGCGCCGTCCCCGCCTTGCGGTGACGGAGATACTCGCCGGTCACCCAGTTCGCGGCCGGCTTCGCCGCCACACCAGCGTCGAGAAGGGCCTCGAAGAGGGCCGTCGCGGCGAGGTCGCCGACGATGACCGCCGCGTCGGCGGCGGGGAGCCCGAGGACGTCTCGATAGCGGGCCCGTCGGGCGGCGGGGAGCTCGGGCAGCTCGGCCCGGATCGCCTCGAGCCAGGCCGGCTCGATCCGGAGGGGTGGCAGGTCCGGTTCGGGGAAGTAGCGGTAGTCGTCCTCTGATTCCTTGACCCGCATGACGTAGGTCAGGCCGCGGTTCTCGTCCCAACCTCGGGTCTCCTGGCGGAGCGGCTCCCCGGCCTCGAGGGCGGCCGCCTGCCGCTCGATCTCGTAGGCGATCGCCCGCTCGACCGACCGGAAGGAGTTCATGTTCTTGATCTCGATCCGGGTCCCGAGCCCGGTGGCGCCCCGCGGCCGGACCGAGACGTTCGCCTCGACCCGGAGCTGGCCGCGCTCCATGTCGGCGTCGGAGGCACCGATGGTCCGGAGGAGGAGCTGGAGCTCCTCGGCGTAGCGGCGGGCGCCCTCGGCGGTCCGGATGTCCGGCTCGGTGACGATCTCCATGAGCGGCGCCCCGGAGCGGTTGAAGTCGACGAGGCTGACCGGCCGGCCGTCGAGCTCGGCGTGGACGAGCTTCGCCGTGTCCTCTTCCAGGTGGGCCCGCCGGATCCGGACCGTCAGGGGACCGTCGGCCGTCTCGACGAGGAGGCGCCCGTCGGCGGCGAGGGGGATCTGGTACTGGCTGATCTGGTAGCCCTTCGGCAGGTCGGGGTAGAAGTAGTTCTTGCGGTCCCAGCGGGTGACGGCCGGGATCGTCGCCTCGATGGCGAGACCGACCCGGAGGACGTGTTCGACGGCCCGCCGGTTGAGGACCGGCAGGACGCCCGGCAGGCCGAGGCAGACCGGGCAGACGAGGCTGTTCGGCGGGGCACCGTCGTAGTCGGCCCGGCAGCGACAGAAGAGCTTGCTCGCCGTCTTCGGCTGGCAGTGGACCTCGATCCCGATGACGGCCTCGTAGCGCTCGAGCCACGGCGAGGCGGAACGGCGGCTGCCGGCGACGACGGTCATCGCGCCTTCCCCTCCCCGGCTCCCCGACCCGTCATCGGCCGAGCCCGACGCTGGCGAGGAAGAGGCCGTAGCCGGCCAGGACGAGCCAGGCGACGGCGACGACGGTCGACCGGACGAAGCGCCGGACCCGGGACCGGGCGACGAGGGGCCGGGCGGCATCGATGGCGGCCCGGGTCGGCTCCTCGGGGTGGACGACGGGGCCGATGGCCGCCCGGCTGGCGGCGTAGGCGCGGGCGACCGCCGCGCCGAAAAGAACGACGCCCGACCCGGTCAGGATCGCCTCGATCATCGGCCCCGGCCCTCGCTCCGCCCGTCGCCGCGGCGCCGGGCGACGAAGCGCTCGATCCGCCGGAGCGCCTCCTCGATCTGCTCGTAGGCGGTCGCATAGCAGATCCGAACGTGCCCCTCCCCCGACGGCCCGAAGGCGTTGCCCGGCACGACGGCGACCGCCTCTTCGCGGAGGAGCTGCTCGGTGAAGGCATCCGCGGTGAGACCCGTGCTCGCGATCTTCGGGAAGGCGTAGAAGGCACCCCGCGGCTCGAAGGTCGGCAAGCCGAGCGCGTTCAGCCCGTCGACGAGGAGGCGCCGCCGACGGTCGTACTCGGCGAGCATCCGCCGGACGTCGGGCTCGCCGGTCCGGAGCGCGACGACGGCGGCGTCCTGGGCGACGGTCGGCGCGGACATGATCGCGTACTGGTGGACCTTGACGATCCCCTCGACGAGCTCGGCCGGGGCGGCGAGCCAGCCGATCCGCCAGCCGGTCATGGCGTAGGCCTTGGAGAAGCCGCCGATGAGGATCGTCCGTTCCCGCATCCCCGGCAGGGCGCTCATCGGCCGATGGACGTAGGAGCCGTAGGCGAGGCGGTCGTAGATCTCGTCGGCGACGACGAGGAGGTCGTGGCGGACGGCCAGCTCGGCGAGGGCGTCCTGGACGTCGGGTGGCAAGACGGCCCCCGTCGGGTTGCAGGGGTAGCCGAGGAAGAGGATCTTCGTCCGGGGCGTGATCGCCGCCGCGACCCGCTCGGGATCGAGGGCGAAGTCGTCCTCGAAGCGGGTCGGGACGAAGCGGACGACCCCGCCGGCGAAGACGACGGCCGGGGCGTAGGCGACGTACGAGGGCTCGTGGAGGACGACCTCGTCGCCGGGGTCGCAGGTCGCCCGGAGGGCGACGTCGACGGCCTCCGAGGCGCCGACGGTGACGAGAAGTTCCCGCTCGGGGTCGTAGCGCACGCCGTAGAGCCGCTCGAGGTGCTCGGCCAGGGCGATCCGGAGTTCGAGGGTCCCGTAGTTGCTCGTGTAGTGGGTCCGTCCGCGGCGGAGGGCCTCGACGCCCGCCTCGACGATCTGGGGCGGGGTGTCGAAGTCCGGCTCCCCGACCCCGAGACTGATGACGTCCGGCATGGCGGCGGCGATATCGAAGTAGCGGCGGATCCCCGACGGCGGGACGGCCCGGACCCGGGCCGCGAGGGCCCGCTCCCGGAGCGGCGGACGCGGGGCGAGGGTCAGCGGGTCGTCGATGGGCATCGTCGGCTCCTCCTCGGTCAGTCGGCGGCACCGACCGCGGCGGCCGCCCGGGCCCGGGCCAGCCGTTCGGCCGGGGTCGGCGTCGCCGGGTCGTCGAGGGCGGCGAGGTCGGCGGGCTCGAGCCGTCGCCACGGCGCGTCGGCGGTGATCGCCTCGTAGGCCCGCCCGAGCCGGAAGAGGGTGAGCTCGCTCCAGGGCGGGCCGATGAGCTGGAGCCCGACCGGGAGTCCCTCCGAGAGCCCGCACGGGATCGAGAGACCCGGCAGCCCGGCCATGTTCACCGGGAGGGTGCAGGCGTCGGAGAGGTACATCGCCACCGGGTCGGCCAGCTTCGAGCCGAGGGGAAAGGCGACGCTCGGGCTCGTCGGAGCGACGATGGCCTCGAAGCCGTCGGCGAAGACGCGGTCGAAGTCGGCCTTGATCAGGGTCCGGACCTTCTGGGCCTTGAGATAGTAGGCGTCGTAGTAGCCGGCCGAGAGGGCGTAGGTCCCGAGCATGATCCGCCGCTTCACCTCGGCCCCGAAACCCTCGCCCCGCGTCCGTTTGTAGTCGGCGATGTAGTCGCGGCCCTCGCCGAGGCGGGGGCCGAAGCGGACCCCGTCGTAGCGGGCGAGGTTGGCCGATGCCTCGGCCGGCGCGACGATGTAGTACGTCGCCAACCCGTACTCGGTGTGGGGCAGGCTGACCTCCTCGATCCGCGCCCCGGCGGCCTCGAGGGCTGCCACCGCCGCCCGGACGGCCGCCTCGACGCCGGGCTCCATGCCCGGCACGAAGTACTCCCGGGGCAGCGCGAGGCGGCGGCCCCGGAGCCAGGCGACGGCCGCCTCGTCGTCGGGCAGGGTGAGGAGCTCGTCCGGCACGGGAACCGGGGCCGAGGTCGAGTCGCGGGCGTCGCGACCGGCGACGGCGTGGAGGAGGATGGCGGCATCCTGGACGCTCCGGCCGAAGGGCCCGATCTGGTCGAGGGAGCTGGCGAAGGCGACGATCCCGTAGCGGCTGACCCGCCCATACGTCGGCTTCAGACCGACGATCCCACAGAGCGACGCCGGCTGGCGGATCGAGCCGCCGGTGTCGGTGCCGATGGCGACGGGGACGTGGTAGGCGGCGACGGCCGCCGCCGGACCACCGGAGCTCCCGCCCGGGACTCGGTCGAGGGCCCACGGGTTCGCCGTGGGGCCGTAGGCAGAATGCTCGGTCGAGCTGCCCATGGCGAACTCGTCCATGTTCGTCTTGCCGAGGATGACGGCGCCCACGGCCCGCAGGCGCTCGGTGATGTGGGCATCGTACGGGGCTCGGTAGCCGGCGAGGATCCGCGAGCCGGCGGTGCACGGACCACCGCGGACCGAGACGAGGTCCTTGAGGGCGACCGGGATCCCCAGGAGCGGGTGGCACGCGGCGACGGCGTCGGGCCCGGCGCGACGCGCCTCGGCGAGGCGCCGGTCCGCCTCTGCGGCAGCGGCGAGGGCGGTCTCCCGCTCGATGCTCAACCAGGCGTTGAGGGCCCGGTTCTGGCGCTCGGCCCGCTCGAGGTGGGCGGCCGCGATGTCGACGGCCCGGACCTCGCCCCGTCGGAGGAGCGCCCCGAGCTCGACGACGCCGCGGCGGGCGAGATCGGGCTCCCCGGATCCGCCGCTCACCGGGTCCCGGCCTCCGGGCCGGCGAGGATGGCCGGCACGACGATGAAGTCGGCGCTGACCTCGGCGGCGTTGGCGAGGACGTCGGTGACGGGCAGCGACGGCCCCGCTTCGTCGTCGCGGAGGATGTTCTCGAGCTCGATGGTCTGGGCCGTCGGGGGGATCGCCTCGGTGTCGAGGCGGGCGAGGATGGCGTACTGGTCGAGGATGTGGTTGAGCTCGGTCTCGAGCCGGCCGAGCTCGGCCTCGGTCAGACCGAGTCGGGCGAGATGGGCGACGTGCTCGACGTCGGCACGGGAGAGGGCAGCCATTGCCGTCATGATAGCCGACCCGTCCGGGCCCTCAGCCCGGCCCGCCGGGTCGGATCGCCCGATGCGCCCCCGGTGAGATCCCCAGGCCCTCGTCCGTCGCGCGGCGCTCAGCCCGGACCGACGATCCGCCAGAACGCGCCGTCGAGACGCCGTTCGGCCGCCGCCCGGACGAGGGCCTGCGCCGCCGCCCGGAGATCGGGGCCCTGGGCCTCGATCTCGCCGATGCGGCCCTCGACGAGGCAGGCGGCGACGAGGCGGACCGAGCCGCCGGCGAGGCGCTCGACGACGGCGATGGAGACGCCGGCCCCGAGGACCCGGGCGAGGTCCGCCTCGACGGTGGCGAGGAAGGCGGCTTCGGTCTCGGAGAGGGCCGCCTCCTCGTCGGCTCCCTGCCCCGGCGCCGACCCGGACCTCACCGGTCGGCCCCGTCGGGCGCCAGGCCATGACCGCCGGGTCCCGCCCCACGACCGCCCGGATCCGCTGCCGCCGCAGCGCCCACGACCGCGTCGAGCGGCTCGCCGGCCAAGAGCCGCCGAAAGCCTCCTTCGTCGACCACTGGGATCCCGAGCTCCGTCGCCCTGGCGAGCTTCGAGCCCGCCCCCGGCCCGGCGACGACGAGGTCCGTCTTCCGACTGACCGATCCGGCCGGATGGCCGCCGGCGGCACGGATGGCGTCCTCCGCCTCCTGACGGGTGAAGCCCTCGAGGCTGCCGGTGACGACCACCGTCCGTCCGGCGAGCGGCCCGCTCGGGGCCGCGGCGGCCCGCCGGGGCGGCCGCTCCGGCTCGACTCCGGCCTCGACGAGGTCGGTCAGGACCCCGGCCGTCTTCGGATCGGTGAAGTAGCGAGCGATCGCCGCCGCCACCGTCGGCCCGACACCGGGCACCTCGGTGAACCGCTCCGGCGCCTCCGCCGCCGTCCGGCGGAGGAAGGCGTCGAGCCGGGCGAGCCAGCCGGAGCGGCCGCCCATCGGCTCGGCGTCGCCGGGCGGCACGACGTCGACGAGCCAGGCGGCGAGGTCGGCGGCCGTCTGCTCGCCGACCTGGGGGATCCCGAGGGCGTTGAGGATCCGGGCGAGGGGCCGGCGGCGGGCCCGCTCGATGGCCCGGAAGAGGTTCTCGGCGCTCTTGCGGGCAAACCGATCGAGGGACTCGAGATCCTCGACCCGGAGCCGCCAGAAGTCGCCCCGGGTCTTGACGAGCCCCCGGCCGACGAGCTGGTTGAGGACCGCCCAACCGGCCCCCTCGATGTCCATCCCGGAGCGGCCGACGAAGTGGGCGAAGGCCTGGACGACGCGCGCCGGACAGTCCGGGTTCGGGCAGTAGTGACGGACGGCCCCCTCGTCGCGGACGACGGGCGTCCCGCAGACCGGACAGCGCTCTGGCATCTGGAAGATCCGCTCGGCGCCGGTCCGCTTCTCGGGCAGGGCGCGGACGACCTCGGGGATGACGTCGCCGGCCTTCTGGAGGATGACGTGGTCGCCGATCCGGATGTCCTTGCGCCGAACCTCGTCGAGGTTGTGGAGGGTCGCCCGGGCGACGGTCGAGCCGGCGACCTTGACCGGCCGGAGATGGGCGACCGGGGTGAGCGTCCCCGTCCGACCGACGTACGGGACGATGTCCTCGACGACGGTCTCGACCTGCTCGGGCGGGTACTTGTAGGCGATCGCCCAGCGCGGCGCCCGGGCGACCACCCCGAGCCGTTCCTGGAAGTCGTAGCGGTCGACCTTGACGACGACCCCGTCCGTCTCGTACGGCAGCCCGTGGCGAGCCTCCCGCCAGCGCTCGATGAAGGCGAGGACGCCGTCGATGTCGAGCTCCTCCGCCCGGTTCGGGTTGACCGGGAAGCCGAGGGCCTCGAGTCGGCGGAGGGCGACCGACTGGCGATCGACGGGCTGGCCCGTCGGCGGCGGCGCCTCCTCGATGAGCTGGTAGAACCAGGCGGCGAGGCGCCGGCTCGCGGTGACCGCCGGATCGAGCTGGCGGAGGGATCCGGCGGCGCTGTTCCGGGGATTGGCGTAGAGGGGGAGACCGGCCTCTTCGCGCTCTCGGTTGATCCGCTCGAACTCGGCCTTCGGCATGTAGACCTCGCCCCGGACCTCGATGGTCACCGGCTCCGGCAGCTCGTTCGGGATCGACCCGATCGTCCGCAGGTTCGGCGTGACGTCCTCGCCGGTCAGGCCATCGCCGCGGGTCGCCCCGACGACGAACCGGCCGCGCTCGTAGCGGAGGGCGACGGCGAGGCCGTCGATCTTGAGCTCGGCCACGTACGCCAGCTCGGGCGCCGGCTCCGGCGGGGCGGGCAGGCCGAGGCCTCGGCGGACCCGGGCGTCGAAGGCCCGCAGTTCGGCCTCGCTGAAGGCGTTCGCCAGGCTGAGCATCGGCCGGCTGTGGCGAACCTCGGCGAAACCCGGGGCCGGACGCGCCCCGACGCGTTGGGTCGGCGAGTCGGGGCCGACGAGCTCGGGCCAGGCGGCCTCGAGGGCGACGAGCTCGCGAAAGAGGGCGTCGTACTCGGCGTCGGTCAGCTCCGGCGCATCCTGCTCGTAGTAGAGGCGGTTCGCCCGCTCGATGATCTGGGCCAGCTCGGCGTGCCGAGCCCGGGCCGCCTCCGGTCCCAGGGCCCGGGCCGCCTCGACGAGGGCAGGCTCGATCGGGAACGGCTCGCTGGCGACGCCTCGGTCGGTTGCCATGGCTCGCCCTCGTTGCGGTCCGGGGCGCCCGGACTCAGCCGCCGCTCCGGCTCGGCCGCTCGGGCCGGCTCGGGGCCGGGTGATACGGGAGCGGGACGTACTCCACGGACGGTCGCCGCTGGGCCGTCTGCGGGTAGAGGCCCATGAGCTCGGTGACCTCCGGCGGCATCTCCGTCGAGACCGGCAGCCCGAGCTCCCGAGCCTCCCCCACGCTGATCGGGTAGTCGTGGGTCCACTGCCCCGAGGTGAGCGCCTTGGCGAGGGCGGCCGCGGCCTCCTCGCTCAGGCGCCCCTCGAGGAGACCGCGAACGGTCCGCTCCACCTGCCGGAGCGCCTTGGCGGCGATGTCGGCCTGGATGATCGTCTGGTCGTCGATCTCGGCGATGGGCTTGAGCTCGAGGACCCGGACGATGGACGCCGCCGGAAGCTGGCCGAGCTGGGGATCGACGGGGCCGAGGACGGCGTTCTCGGCCATGACGATCTCGTCAGCGGCGAGGGCGATGAGCGTCCCGCCGCTCATCGCGTAGTGGGGGACGAAGACGGTGACCTTCGCCGGGTGCCGCTTCAGCGCTTCGGCGATCTGCTCGGCGGCCAGGACGAGCCCACCCGGGGTGTGGAGGATGAGATCGATGGGGACGGCCGGGTCGGTCATCTGGATCGCCCGGAGGACCTGCTCGGAGTCCTCGATGTCGATGTAGTGGGCGATGGGAAAGCCGAGGAAGCTCATCCGCTCCTGGCGATGGATGAGACCGATGACCCGGCTCCCTCGCCGCCGCTCGAGGGAGCGGAAGGCCCGCATCCGCTGGGCCTCGAGGAGGCGCTGGCGGAGGACG
>Ga0272446_1001599_pt1 | contig 32634 bp, 26 predicted proteins | sample YNPCB0061_FD_194587 | JGI IMG/M metagenome (GOLD analysis project Ga0272446, IMG submission 194587) | Hot spring microbial mat communities from Yellowstone National Park, WY, United States - YNP-CB-006-1 | ecosystem: Environmental > Aquatic > Thermal springs > Hot (42-90C) > Sediment | place...
GACGGTGTGCGGAAAGCGAAAGAGGTCGGCGCCGACGGCATACAGATCTACGCCGTGAATGGCGAGATTTGCCCGGAGGTCATGGATCGCTCTACGCGCGCCGACTTCAGGCGCTATTGCGCCGGGCTGGGTCTGGAGATTGCCGCGTTATGCGGCGACCTGGGCGGGCACGGCTTCGAGCAGGCAGATGACAATGTCGCCAAGATCGAGCGGTCGAAGCGCATCGTCGATCTGGCGGTTGATCTGGGCGCAGCGGTGGTCACGACCCACATTGGCGTCGTGCCGGCCAATCGCGCACACCCGCGCTATGCCATTATGCAGGCCGCCTGCCGCGAGCTGGGCGACTACGCGCACAAGGCCGGCGTCACCTTTGCCATCGAGACCGGCCCCGAAACCGCCGCCGTGCTCAAAACGTTCCTCGACGATGTCGGCTCGCCCGGCATCGGCGTCAACCTTGACCCGGCCAACTTCGTCATGGTCACCGGCCAGGACCCGGTCGAGGCTGTCCACATTCTGAAAGACTACATCGTGCACACGCACGCCAAAGACGGCATCCGCCTGAAGCCCAGCGACCCGGAACAGGTCTATGGCGCGTTCGCCGAGGGCGGCGTGGCGGGATTGACTGCCGCCGACATCGCCCAGCTCTTCCAGGAGACGCCGCTCGGCCACGGTGACGTGCCCTGGGACGCCTATCTCAATGCGCTGTCGGCGATTGGCTATGCCGGCTTTCTGACCATCGAGCGCGAAGTAGGCGACACCCCTGAGCAGGACATCCGCGATGCGGTTCAGTTTCTGCGCGCCAAAGCGTAGCCGCCTCCGCACCCTCTGTTGACTGATTCTCCGCAGGTTCGGAGTATGAATGAGGCCTGCGGGAGAGTAACCCCGATCTCACCAAGGAGTGACCACGTGCAACTTGAAAACGGCATCATCGGCCTGGAGTTCGACGACCATACCGGCAGCCTGCGCAGCGTGCGCGACCTGCGCACCGGCGAAGAACATCTGCCCGACACCGCCGAGGCGACCCTGTTCCGGCTGATCATTCCCGCCGAACAGTGGCAGAGCCGGTATGCCGATGCGCAGCGCCAGACCTGCCGGCTGGAACGCCGGCAGGAGCAGGTCATCCTGCATTACGACGCCATCCAGACCGCCGATGGCGCGACATTGCCGATCTCTGTGAAGATCGCGGTTGAGCTGCCGGCCGGCAGCGCCGAAGCCTGGTTCCAGATGACCATTCGCAACGATTCGACGGAATCGGTGGCCGAGGTGTGTTTTCCCCGGCTGGGCGGATGGACGGGGCTGGCCGGCCCTGGCAAAGATGTCGTGATGGCCGGCAGCCAGTTGTGGGTCAAACCGCTCGACCCGCATGGGCAGCCGCTGGCGCCCAACTGGACCACGTTCCTGCGCATGCATCAGCGCTGGGCGGTGCGCTATCCACTGCTGACCTTCCTGCCCTGGATTGACGTGTCAGGCGGCGGGCGCGGCCTGTGGATCATCAATTACATGCGCGAGGCGCGCGTTGGCGGCGCCGTGGTTGAAAACATGAAAGGTTATCAACCGGGTGTCAGCCTGACCATCGGTTGGTTTGGGGAACCCGAAATCGGGCCGGGCGCTGTGTGGGAGTCGGCGCGATTCGGCGTCGGGTTGCACGAAGGCGATTGGCATGCCACGGCGCGGCGCTACCGCGAGTGGCTGAAGACATGGTGGCATCCACCGGCCTCGCCCCAGCGCCTGTATCGCAGCATCGGCGTTCAAAATGTGGCGTTCACCAATTTCGACGGTGAGCCGGCGCGTCCGCTAAGCGCGCTGCCCGATGTGGCGCGCAGCGGGTTGAAGTACGGCGTGCGCGATTTGTGCGTGTGGGACTATCTGATGCTGGGCACCTATGGCCGCGTGTATGGCGCCGAGCCGACCGCCTACAGCGACGCGGACTGGGAAACGTTGCGGCGCGGATTGGCCGAAGCGCGCCAGATGGGCGTGACGACCAGCATGTTGATCAACTATCGCCTCATCAGCCCGAGCAGCGACTACTACAAAGCCGGCGGCGCCGCCGGCGTGATTCGCGTGCGCGACGGCAGCCTGCGCAGCGAGCCGGTGCCATGCTCTGGGCGCGCTGCGGAATGGAACCCGGTCTGGATGGGCCCGCTGGCGCAGGTCATGTGCCAGAAGTCGCCGCAGTTTCGCAGCTTTGCGCTGCGCCATCTCGACCGGCTGCTCGATGTCGGCTTCGACGCTTTCTTCATCGACCAGCCGTTTGAGAATATCCCGTGCTACGCCCCCGACCACGGCCACGCTTCGCCCGACGACACGCACCACGCCGTCGCGGAATGGGTGGGCGAATTTCGCAGGCGCCTGATCGAGCGCTGCCCTGACGGCTACATCATCGGCGAGATGCCCGACGTGTGGGTTGGACAGGTGATCGACGTGTGGTGGAACTGGTTCTGGCCGAGCATGATGGCTGAGGTCATGCCCTACACCGTCCCCGGCCAGATCAACTCCTACGTGACCGACGCGGACATCGGCAAAGCCCAGCAGGGTTTTCTGCACGGCTTCCTGTTGATGATCACCAATCACGGCCTGGAGGCCACGCTGGACGACACGCCGCAGTTTGCGCAATACGTGCGGGCGCTGGCCGACCTGCGCGCGCGCACCGCGCATTGCACCACCGAGGCCGAGTTTGCCGATGTGGATGACCTGACCTGCGACGGCGCGCAGGCCAAACGCTTCAACCGCACAGACGGCGGCATCGGCGTCACAATCATCAATCCGACCGACAAGCTGGCCTGGGCCAAAGTAACCCTGGAGCGGATCGCCCCTCGCGCCGGCGCCCGGGCGAGCGCCGGCCGCCTGCACCGGCTGGATGGCCGCACACAGGACGCGGGCCGCGCAGCCGGCGAGGGCGCCGCGCTGGAATTGCAGCTCGAACCGCGCGAGGCGGTCGTGTGGGAGCCGGCGTAAGAGCCGGCTTCGCTCTTTTCCGCAGTCTGTCTGCCTTGTCATGCGCGCCGGTCGCCGAGGAAACCGGCGGCGCCAGAGCGCGCTGCCCACTGCGCGCCGGCGCGCATCCGTGATGTCAGTATCCAGAGACCTGCTGACAGGCATTCGGTTTTCGCAATCGGCCCCTTGACTTTCGGCCCGCATCCTGTATGCTCCGCTCTATAAATAGACCGACGGTCGGTTTATTTAACGGAACACATCCATGGCGCGCGTCATCAAAGAGCAGGAGCACGCGGAACGGCGCAACGAGATTCTCGATGTCGCCCAGAAGCTCGTGTACACCAGGGGCTACGAGCAGATGTCCATTCAGGACATTCTGGACGCGCTGGGGATTTCCAAGGGCGCGTTCTATCACTACTTCGATTCCAAACAGGCGCTGTTGGAGGCGCTGATCGAGCGCATGATGGAGGAAGTGATCCAGGCGCTGGATCCCATTGTCCGCGATCCAAAGCTGCCGGCGCTTGCCAAGCTTCAACACTACTTCGACACGGCCGCCTGGTGGAAGTCTGCGCGCAAGCCGATGATGCTCGAACTGATGCGCATCTGGTACGACGATCACAACGCGCTGGTGCGGCAGAAGGCGTTCAGCGCGGCCGTCAAACGTGTGGCCCCGCTGCTCGGCGAGATCATTCGCCAGGGGGTGCAGCAAGGCACGCTGACCACGCCTTACCCGGAACAGGCCGGCGAAATCCTGCTCACCACCTTCCAAAGCCTGGGCGACGCATTTCTGGCGCCGCTGCTTTTGTCCGCTACGCCGGCCCCGGACAGCCTGAGCCGGGCCGAACAGGCGATCGCCGCCTATACCGACGCGCTGGAGCGCATTTTGGGCGCCCCGACTGATTCGCTGCGTCTCATCGAACCCGGCGCCCTGAAAGAGTGGGTCGCTGCGTCGCCAGCCTCGAAAAGGCCGGCGAAATCTACCAGCCGCAGAACCCGATAGCGGCGGGCGCGCGCACCAGCCGCTTCCCGCATTCAAGGAGACTTCAGCATGAGACTGTATCTGCGTCTTGCCTGGCGCAATGTCTGGCGTCATCGCCGGCGGACAATCATCATTCTGCTCGCCATCGGCATGGGCCTGGCGCTGATGATGTTCTACGACGGCATGGTAGCCGGCTTCGAGCAGGCCATCTATGGCAACGCCATTCAGGTGTTGGGCGGCAACATCCAGGTTCACGCCGAAGGATATCGCAACTCGACCGGGCAAAAACCCTTGCTGCCGTTGCCCGACGATCAGGCTGTCGTGCAGGCTGCGCTGGCCCAGCCGCAGGTGCGGGCCGCCGCGCGCCGCATCAACACCAGCGGTCTGGCCAGCAGCCGCGAGGGCGCGTTTGCGGTTGGCATCGTCGGCATCGAGCCGCAGCAGGAGCGCGGCATCAGCCTGCTGGCCGAGCGCCTGGTCGAAGGACGCTTCCTGGCTGCCGACGACCGCGACGCCGTTTTCATCGGCCAGGGACTGGCGACGGCGATGGGCGTGAAAACAGGCGACCGCTTTACTCTGGCCGGCCGCGCCACCCGCGACCAGATGCGCCGGCGCACGATGACCGTTGTCGGCATCTACGATGTGGGATTGCCCGACCTGGAGAAGCGCGCAGTGTATATGCCCCTGGCCGCCGCTCAGGACCTGTACGGCCTGGCCGGCCAGTCCACCGAGGTTGCCATCACCCTGCGGCAGATCGGCGAAGAAAACGCCGTCATCGACGCGCTGCGCCAGAGCCTGGCGCAGGCCGGCCTGCCCAACTATGAATTCGACACCTGGGCCACCAGCTTCCCCGAAATGGCTCAGGCCATCAACGCCAAAGGCGGCGTGATGAACGTCTTCGGCGTCATCATCATGATCATCGCCGCCATCGGCATCGTCAACATGCTGCTCATGGCTGTGTACGAGCGCACGCGCGAGATCGGCATTCTGGGCGCGATGGGGTTGAAGCCGCGCCAGATCTCCCTGTTGTTCATTCTCGAGGGCACCCTTATCGCGGTTGTTGGCGTGGTGTTCGGCATTGCGCTGGGTGTGGTGATGAACGGCGCGCTGGGCATCGTGGGCATCGACTATAGCAATTTCACCTCGCTCACCGAGTACACCGCGTTGATCAGCGGCACGGTCTACCCCACGCTGGGGCTGGACAACCTGCTTCAGCGCGGCCTGACAGTGATCGTGATTGCCGTTCTGGCTTCCTTCTACCCGGCGCGCGAAGCGGCGCACAGCGAGCCGGCCAAAGCGTTGCACTACGTGTGAGGTTTTCAGCATGTTCCAATTGTTCAGAGTAGCCTGGCGCGACCTCGGTCGCAACCGGCGGCGTTCGTTCTTCTCGGCCCTGGCGCTGGGCATGGGACTGGCCGTCCTGTTGCTCATGGCCGCCGTCATCAAGGGCGAGATGCGCGACTCGATGAACGCCGCCATCCGGCTGAACAGCGGCCACTTGCAGGTGCGCGCAGCAACTTATAACGAAGACAAGACCAGTCTGGCCTGGGAAGACCTGATCGAGAACCCGGCCCGGATCGCCGCGCAGATCGCTCAACTCGAACCGGTTGCGGCAGCCACGCCGCGCTTGTTTGCCAGCGGGGTTGTGGTCATAGGCGGCGAATCCGTCGGTGTTCGGCTGGTGGGCATCGTTCCAGACTCCGAGGCGAACGCGCCGTATCGAGACGGCCTGGTGAGCGGCGCTTTTGTGACCGCGGATGACCGCGCCGGCATTTTGATCGGCCAAACCCTGGCTGACAAGTTCGGGCTGAAGGCCGGCGACACCGTCAACCTGTTGGTCAACACCTCGAACGGTGACGTGGACGAGCAGACCTTTGTGATTCGCGGCATCTATTCGACCGGCACACCCGGCCTCGACCAGACTACCGTCCTGATGCCGCTGGACAAAGCCCAGACCATCACGCAGGCCGGCAACCATGCGAGCGCCATCTTCGTGCTGCTGAAAGATCGCGAGCAAACCAATGCCGTCGCGTCCGCGCTGCAAGGCAGCCAGTACCGCGTCGTGACATTCGAGCAGATGAACGAGATTCTCGTCCAGACCGACGCGCTGGCCGGCGGCTACATGATCATCATTTACCTCATCGTGCTGGCCATCACCGCCACCGTGATTGTGAACACGCTCATCATGGCCGTGTTCGAGCGCACGCGGGAAATCGGCATCCTGTCGGCCATTGGCATGCGCAGCAGCCGGATCATGGCCATGTTCTTCGCCGAATCCAGTCTGCTGGCGATCGGCGGCATCATGATCGGCCTGATCCTGGGCAGCCTGCTGACGCTCTATGCCTCCACGGTCGGCTTCTACATCGGCGACTTTGGCATCACCGGCATCCCGCTGGGCGAGCGCATCTATGCCTGGCTGACGCCGGGTGACGCCCTCACTCTGACCGCGCTCGCCTTCATCGTCACATTATTGGCGTCGCTGTATCCGGCCCGGCTGGCCGCGCGCATGGAACCTGTCCAGGCGCTGCGCGGCGGCGAATAGACACACGCTCGCCCTGACGCAGGTTTCACCGTCTGCGGGAGGGCAGGCCCTGGAGATTGCACCCATGGAAGTAGCAAGAATCGAAAACGTATCGCGCGTATACAAGACCGGCGCTGTGGAGACCTACGCGTTGCGCGAGGTGAACCTGTCGATCCAAGGCGGCGAGTTCACCGCGCTGGTGGGGCCGTCCGGCTCCGGCAAGACCACGCTGTTGCAGTTGATCGGCTGCCTCGACCAACCGACCAGCGGGCGTGTGTTCATCAACGGCAAGGATGTCAGCGCGCTGAATCGAGACCAGCGCGCAGATATGCGGCGCGGCACGATCGGTTTTATCTTTCAGTTCTTCGCGTTGATCCCAACGCTGACCGCGTATGAGAATGTGGAGATGCCGTTGCTGCTTGTCGGGCAGAACGCCGCCAGCCGGCGCGCGCGCGTCATGCAACTGCTCGACGTGGTGGGGCTGGCCGATCGGGCGCACCATCGCCCCGACCAGATGAGCGGCGGCCAGCAGCAGCGTGTGGCCATTGCCCGCGCGCTGGCGCCCAATCCATCTCTGATTCTGGCCGACGAGCCGACGGCCAATCTCGACACACCCAACGGCAAGCAGGTGATGGAGATCATGGCCCGGCTCAATCAGGAAACCGGCGTCACCTTTGTGTTTGCCACGCACGACCCGCGCGTCATTCAATATGCCCGGCGCGTGGTGACTCTGCGCGATGGCCGGATTGTGGAGACGCATGAGGCGCAACTCCAGCCGTTTCAGGTTGAGCCGGCGATTGCAGGAGCTTGAGATGCGACGCGCATTCTGGCGACGCGCGCTGTTGAGCAGCGTTGCGCTGGCGCTGGCCGGCTGTAGCGTATTCGATGGAGGGAGCGCACAACCCCTGCCCACGGTCGTGCTGGGTGATGGAAACGCGCCGGCTGGCGCGGTCGGTCAACCTGCGCCGCGCGCTGTGGGCAGCCGGCTTGTGGCGTCGGGCATCGTGGCCCCCGCGCGGCGCGCGCACCTGGCCTTCAGCATCAGCGAGCGCGTGACACTCGTGAATGTTGTTGCCGGCGATCGCGTCGCGGCCGGCCAGGTCCTGGCAACACTCGACGATGCCGTGATCCAGGCGCAGATCGAGCAGGCGCAGGCCGCCGTCGCCGCCGCGCAGGCCAACTACGATTTGCTGGCCGCCGGCCCGACACCGGCCCAGTTGCGCCAGGCCGAAGCGGCATTCATTGCGGCGCAAGCGGCCTATAGTCGCACCGTCGAGGGCGCGCGCAAAGCAGATATCGACGCCGCTCGATCAGCCCTCAACGCAGCCTATGCTGCTTACACCCAGGTCAAAGCCGGCCCGCAACCCGAAGAGTACGCCGCAGCCGAGGCCGCGCTGCGCACCGCCGAGGCCGCCTTGCGCCAGGCTCAAAGCGCCTACGACCAGGCGCTCTCGCGCAATCCGGCCGGCATCAGTGGCGAGCCGGCCGCCCTGGCGCTGGAAAAAGCCACCAATGACTACCACGCCGCAAAAGCGGTATACGATGCGCTGACCAAACCGCCCGACGCCGCCCGCCTGAGCGCGGCGTATCAACAGGTGACGGCAGCCAAAGCGCAACTCGACCGGTTGTTGAACCCGGCTCAGGCGTTCGACATGGAACAGGCGCAGGCGGCGATCGACAGCGCACGGGCGCAGCTCGATGACCTGCTGGCACGGCCCAGGCCGGCAGAACTGGCCGCCGCCCGCGCGCAGGTCGCGTCGGCGCAGGCGGCGCTGCACGTTTTGCAAGCCCAGGCGCAAAAGCACCGGCTGATTGCGCCGATAGACGGCGTGGTGTTCAGTCGCGCCATCGAGCCGGGGGAGATGGCTGTGCCCGGCGCAACGGCGCTCGTGTTGGCCGACGTGGACCATCTACAGGTGGAGACCACCGATCTGAGCGAGCTGGATGCGCCGAAGGTCGCGGAAGGCCAGGCGGTGACCGTGTTCATCAAGGCGCTGGGCCGCGAGGTGACGGGCCGGGTGCGCCTGATCTCTCCACAGGCCGACCGGCTGGGTGGCGATGTGGTGTACCAGGCGATCGTCGACCTGGACGAGCAGCCGGCGGGTCTGCGCGCCGGGATGAGCGTTGAAGTGCGGTTCGAATGAGGACTCAGGTGTCGGATTCCTCAAAGGCGTCCGACACCTGAGCAAGCATCTGAGCTTGTTGAAGCCGTTCGCGACAGCCGGTAAACTTGTCCCCAAATGGGCGCAAGTGCTGCACCGATTCAGGCGGGCGGTTTCATCCGCCTGCGCGGGGTGACCAAAGCTTATAAAACCGGCGCCGGCGAGGTGCTGGTGCTGAAGGGGATCGATCTCACCTTCGATCGGGGCGAGTTCGTCGCCATCATCGGCAAGTCCGGCAGCGGCAAGTCCACGCTCATTAACATGCTGACCGGCATCGACCGGCCCACCGCCGGCGAAGTATGGGTCGGCGACACGGCAGTGCACACACTCAGCGAGGGGCAAATGGCAGTGTGGCGCGGGCGCAACCTGGGCATCGTATTCCAGTTCTTCCAGTTGCTGCCCATGCTCTCGCTGGTCGAAAACGTGATGTTGCCGATGGACTTCTGCAACACCTATCCCCCGCGCCAGCGGCGCGAGCGCGCCATGCATCTGCTGAGCCTGGTGGACATGACCGAGCACGCCAACAAGCTGCCCTCGGCCCTGTCCGGCGGCCAGCAACAACGCGTGGCCATTGCCCGCGCGCTGGCAAACGATCCTCCCGTCATCGTGGCCGACGAGCCGACCGGCAATCTCGATTCCAAAACGGCCGAATCGGTGTTCGCGCTGTTCCAGCAACTGGCCGCGCAGGGCAAGACGCTCATCATGGTCACCCACGACAGCAGCCTGGCGCAGCGCGCGCAACGCACAGTGCTGATTGCTGACGGCGAAATCGTCAACGAATACGTGGCGCGCGCGCTGCCCACCCTGACGCACCAGCAAATGCTGCTTGCGACGCGCCGGCTGCAACCGCTGCATTTCCCACCCGGCGCAACGATCATCCAGGAAGACACACATGGCGACCAGTTCTTCATCGTCACGCGCGGCCTGGCGAATGTGTTTCTGCGCCGCCCGGCCGCTTCAGACGTGATGGTTGCCAGCTACGGCCCCGGCCAGTACTTCGGCGAGATCGAGGCGCTGCGCGGCGGCAAATGGCGCGCCACCATTCGCGCCGCGCCGGACACGCCCGTCGATGTGGTCGCGCTGGATCGCGAGACCTTCGCGCAACTGCTGGCCGAATCCGACGCGACGCGCGAAGTGATCGAGCGGGTGGCCGAGAGCCGGCTGGCTGAGAACGCGGCAACCCGGCGATAAGGGCGTCGAACCTTCGCGCCACACGCTACAGCGTTCTACGCCTTCAGAAAAGTGCCCCGCTCCAGGTCCTCGAAAGCCTGTCTCAGTTCGGCCTGCGTGTTCATCACGATTGGCCCGTACCAGGCCACCGGCTCTTTGAGGGGCCGGCCCGACACCAGCAGGAACCGAACCCCATCGTCGCCGGCCTGCACCGAGACCTCGTCGCCCTGATCGAATAACACCAGCGAGCGATTGTCTGCTTCACGCGGTGGCGCCGTCTCGGCCCATCCTACGCCTTCGGTGGGCACGGCCAACGGTTCGGAGGCGTCGCAGAATTTGCCATTGCCGGCGAACACGTAGGCGAACGCGTGGCGGGTGGTTTCAACGGGCAGCGTTGCCTTGACGCCGGGCGGCACGGCCACATCGAGATAGATCGGGTCAGCGGCGATGCCTTCGACCGGCCCGCGCTTGCCCCAGAACGCGCCGCAGATGACGCGCGCGCGCACGCCGCTGTCGTCGATGACTTCGGGGATTTCCGCCGCTGTTATCTCTTGATAGCGCGGAGCGGTCATTTTGAGCGAGGCCGGCAGATTGGCCCACAACTGGAACCCATGCATGCGGCCGGCGGCGTCGCCTTTGGGCATCTCCTGATGGATGATGCCGCGGCCGGCCGTCATCCATTGCACGTCGCCGGCGGTGATGGCGCCCCGATTGCCCAGGCTGTCGCCGTGTTCCACCGCGCCGGCCAACACGTAGGTGATCGTCTCGATGCCGCGATGAGGATGCCACGGAAAGCCGGCCAGATAATCCTCCGGGATATCGTTGCGAAAGTCGTCGAGGAGGAGAAACGGATCGAAGTCCGACGTGTTGCCAAAGCCGAACGCGCGCCGAAGATGCACGCCCGCCCCTTCGAGCGTCGGCTTCGACTTGATCAGTCGTTTGATTGGTCGAACAGTCATAGTTGCCGCGTCTCGATGATACAGGATGTCCTTTTGCCGGACGCATTCACCGACAGGGACGTCACACATGCGCCCTGTTTGCGCAACGGCGCGACTTGGGGGTATGCTACCGGTTCATACATGGCGGGCTTAAATGGAATCTCAGAGGGTTGCGCATATGGGCAGTTACAGGGTATTGACAGACGAACAGGTTCAGAGTTTTCTCGACAAGGGCTATCTGGTGGTGCGCGATTGTCTCGATATGAGCATCGCCAACCGTTGGATCGATGAGGCATACGAACGGCTGGGCTATGACAAACACAATCCGGCCACATGGGTGAAGGACATCGTCTGGCTGGATCACAAAAACCAGATGCCGGTGCGTGAGATCGCGCCCAAAGCCTGGGCGGCGATCCTGGATGTGATCGGCGGCGAGGAGCGCCTGGAGACTCAGGTGATGCGCATCACCGGCGGCCATTTCACCTCGATCAATTCGTTCATCTGGTCAGATGCATTCATCGTCAACTTTCATCGCGGCGCAGACAGGCCGTGGCAGCCGCCCTCGCCGCAGGTCAGCGGCTGGCACAAGGATGGCAGCTACTTCCGGCATTTTCTGGACAGCCGCGAGCAGGCGCTGTTGCCGATCGTGTGCTGGTCCGACATGCTGCATCAGGGCGGCGCCACCTTCATCGCGCCGGACTCGGTGCGCGTGGTGGCCCGCTACCTGTATGAGCGCCCCCAAGGCGTTGATCCGGGCCAGATCGACATCCAGTCGCTGATCAACCAGTGCTCGCAGTTTGAAGAAGTCACGGGCCGGGCCGGCGACTTCGTGATCATGCACCCTTTCATGCTGCACGCCTCGTCGCAGAATGTCCTGCGCAAGCCGCGCTTCATGAGCAACCCGCCGGTTGTGCTGAAAGAACCGATGAACCTCAACCGCGACAACCCGGAGGACTTCTCGCTGCTGGAGCGCGCCACGCTGCACTACCTGGGATTAGAGCGGCTGGATTTCAGGCCGATGGCGCCGCGCGAATCCTACTGGTGGCCGGCATAACGTTTTGTGGGGCAAGCCGCTGGCTTGCCCCATAGGGCCGGCGCCGCGTGAACCCTACTGGTGGCCGATGTAACGTTTTGTAGGGCAAGCCGCTGGCTTGCCCCACAGAGACGACACCGCGTCAATCCTACTGGCGGCCGGTGTAACCGACGCGCCGAAGGAGCGCAGAAAAACGCCGCGCGGTGACGCCCAAAGTGATCCTGACCAGACTACGCCACCGGCCAGATGTCCGACGCCTGTTTGGGGAAGAGCGCGCTCAGCAGCGCCTGTGCTTCGTCGTTCTCCACCCAGCAATCGGCAAAAGCGTAGCGCAGTTCGCCAAGATCGCGGTAGCCGAACAGCAGTTGCAGGAAGGTCAGGCCGGGGAACGCCGCATTGCCTTCCTCATCCGGCGTCGGCTTCCGTGCTTCGACCGCAGTGAGCCGGCCATGCTGGAACCCCAGCCGCACGCCGTGGCGATAGAAGCTCAGCTTCAGCTCGCCGCTGTGGCCGGCCAGCACCGACCCAGCCAGGCGCTGCTCCAGCACCGGCGCGATATGGCGCAGAAAGCCGGGCAGGTCTGGCACGCGGATGTACCAGGCGTAGGGCGGATCGGTCCTGGTCAACCGGCCGTCCATCACCTGGTACGCCGGGTGCTCGACGCCAAACCCGAACCCGATCACTGCAAAATCGTCTTTGGTGTTGATCGACTTTTTGCCGCGCGCCTGATAATCCTCGCCGGTGGCTTTGAGATAGCGCAGCACACTGGGCGCCACGGCCGCCCATGATTGCCCCTCAACCATCTCCCACTGCTGCGCCCACAGCGTCGGGCCTTGTTGCACTGGCGAGTGCATCAGATAGCCCACCGGCTGTCCGGCAGCCGATTCGATCACGCAGATCACGCGCTGGTTGAAGTTCAGGCCGGTGCGGCCGCTCAGCTCATATCGCCACAGACGCGCGTCGCGCGGGCACGCCAGCAGACTCCGTTTGCAGCCGCGCTCGTAGGTGGCTGCGATGAACGGCAGGTCGGCCTCGGTTGCCGCGCGGATGCGATAGGGTTCGGTTTGGTCCGGCTTCAACGCCGGAACGGCCGACTTCTGCATCATGCGCGCGCCGCCCAGGTTGACCGTCATCTCATAGCCGAACTGGCGATAGAAGTAGGGAATGCCGCTGATGGCCTGAATCATCTCGCTGCGCCCGGCGCTAACGCCATGCAGTTCGTCGAACAGCAGCCGCACCAGCCCCTGGTTGCGGCGCTCCGGTTTGGTGCCGACCAGTTCAACCCGCCCCACACCGAACGGGATGCCGGCGTAGGTCCATGTCTGCGAGATCAGGTTCAGCGCGCACACGATCTCGCCTGTGCTGCGATCTTCGACCAGAAAGTAGTCGTCCTCGCCGAAGGTGGGATGCGCCCCGCACGCCAGATCGCGCGCCCAGTCGGCCACGTATGGATTGGGCTGCTCCGGGTCGCGCATCTTGAAGATGTGGCCATAGAACGTCGCCAGCGCGTCAGCGTCGGCGGCGGTGGAACGGCGGACAAACAGGCCGTTGCCGATATCGCGCGGCAACGGCAGATTGCTTGTTGTCATCAGAGTTATCTCCTGTCAATCGGTCACAAGGTTTGCAATTGCATCGACGATCTTTTCATCCGCGCCAACGCCAATTGGCGTTACCATGCCGGGGAACCAGCGCGCGGAGCTATCCGGCCCATACCCACCCTGCTCTTTCGCCCAGCGGCTGGCGCAATAGCCGAACAGGCCATTGCTGTAGCCGGCGAACACCAGCGGCGCCGGCTTCATCCGCTCGCGGATGCGCAGGGCAATGTCGCTATACGGCTCCAGCGGCACAGCCGCCAAACGCAGTTCGTTCAGCCGGGCGGTAAACACTTCGACCGGCAGCGTCTGCGGCACGCGCGCATCGCGCATCGCTTGTTTCAGAGCGCCGGCCCAGTCGAGCATAGCCAGAGCCACTTGTTCTTCCATCGCATTGCCCTGCTCGTGCGCTGCATGCCGGTCGCGCTCGAAGTCGTGGATCAGGGCGTCCAGCGCAGACTCGTCGGGCGGCGGGTCGAGCGGCAGATCGAGGGATTGGCCGGCCACGCTGATCGTCACATCGCCGGCAGGTCGCGCGCGCGCCAGAATGTCCATGGCAGCATCGGCCAGCCGGCCACCAATGTCCCGCGTGTCGAAGAACGTGCCGCTGCCCCAGCCCCGGTCGCGGTACACGATCGGGTCCACATCGCCGCATGCGCCCAACAGAAACAGGCCCACGCCGCCGCGCAATTCGGCAATCTGGCGCGCAGCCTCGCCGGGGTAGTCGCCGGAGTATTCCAGATTGCGCGGCCCCAGCACCACGGCGTGCGTGGCATAGTTCAGCAGCGTGGCGATGGCGCGGCCATCCTCTCCGTCAACGCCGACAACGGTGAGCGTGTCGTCGATAGGCCGGCGCGGGTCCTGGCGGTTGTAGCCGATGCCCGGCGCGCGGGCGTCACCATAGGCCAGCGTTGCGGGTTGCAGCGCCTCTGGCAACCCGCACACCAGATCGACGATGCGGTGTTCGGTCCTCGCCAGCCAGGCGTGATCGACATGCCCCATCGCTCCGCGAAACGGCATGGTGGCCGGGCCGGAGTGGGTGTGCGTGCAGCCGATCAGAATGTTGGCAGCCGGAATCCCGCTGCGCTGGGAAATGCGCAGGCGCATGTCGGCGGCGGCGTCGGCGGTGAAGCCGATCACGTCGCACGACACGATCGCCAGCGCGGTTGCGCTGTCGTGAAGCAACAGGGCGCGCGCCATGATTGCATCGCGCGAGCCAGTGGCCGGCTGGATGCGCGCGGCGAATCCGGTCATCCACCCGCCGGCCGGCGGATGCAATTCAACTTGCGCCGCAGCAGCTCTCAGTTGTCCCATGTTCCCATTTCACCACAAAGAACGAAGAACACATAGATCGCTGTGTGGTTCATCTCAACTCCTGGATGCGTTCGACGACTTTGCGCACAGCGGCGACGATGCCGCGCATATCTTCCTCGCCGGCCAGCAGCACGGTGTGGAACAGCCAACACGTATCCTGGCACACCTGCTCGCACACCGGGCAATTCACCTGCGTGTAATCGACCGGCTCGCCGGCGTAGTACGGGCACGTGACCGGGCAGCCATCCGCGCCTTCGTGTTTGCGCTGGAACAGGGGCATCTTGTACAGCGGTGTGTTGTAGCCGGGCATGCACGGCACACCCTCCGCGCTCAACGCCTCCAGGAAGCGCTCGCGCGTGACGCCCAGCCTGTTCAGATCGAGCCGGAAGCAGAACAGGTGATACCCGCGCCGCGTCATGCGCGGATCGTTTTCAATCGTGATGATGCCAGGGATGTCGCGCAAGCCTTCGTTCAGGATTTCGGCGTTGGCCTGGCGTTTGAGCGTGTGCGCTTCGAGCCGGGACAGTTGCGCCAGCAGGAGCGCGGCCTGAAACTCGGTCATGCGCAGATTGCTGCCCAGCAGAAAGTGCTGGTACCATGCGCCGCCTTTGCGCCGGCCCACATTGGTGAAACTGCGGCACTGTTCGGCCAACTCTTCATCATCGGTGAGCATGATGCCGCCCTCGGCGCTGGTGATGTTCTTTGACGCCTGAAAGCTGAACACGCCGCACGCGCCCAGCGCCCCTGTGCCTTTGCCTTTCCACTGGCTGCCCCACGAATGACAGGCGTCCTCGACCACGAACAGGTTGTGCGCGCGGGCAATCTCGTTGAGCCGGTCCATGTCGGCCACGTAGCCGGCCAGATGCACCGGCAGAATGGCCCGCGTGCGCGGCGTGATCTTGCGCGCCACATCGTCGGGGTCGATGCACAACGTATGCGGCTGGATGTCGGCAAAGATGGGAATGGCGTTGACACGCAGGACGGCGCTGGCGGTGGCGACGAACGAATACGGCGGCACGATCACTTCATCGCCGGCGCCGATGCCCAGCGCCAGCAGCGACGCCTCCAGCGCCGTCGTGCCGCTGCTGGCCGTGACACCATACTTTGCGCCCTGAAAAGCCGCGAAGGCGGCCTCGAACTCTCTGACCCGCTCGCCGTACCACCACTTGCCGGATTCGAGCACAGCCATCAGCCCGTCTCGCTCGCGGTCATCCCAGACCGGCCAGGTGGGCCAGACGGTATGGCAGGTTTTCTCGCCGCCATGAATTGCCAGGACACTCATGTTGTTCCTCCTGTGTGCTGACGCTCACGATTGCGTTTCGGCATCGCCGGCGCCTTCGGTGGCTGAGCTTGTCGAAGCCACCGAGGCTGTCGGCCTTCGACAGGCTCAGGCAACCGTGCGCGCCCATTATCGAATGAAATCGCTGCGCGCCGCAACTACAACAACAAGCGAGGGCATCGCTTCACGCCGAATTTGGAAGCGTGATCTTGCCAACCGTTAGCCCGCTCACGGCGCGCAGACTATCGGCGCGAATGCAACCGGATGGATATTCGGCAGCCTCACGGTGGTTGTGGCTATGGCAGCCGTCTGCCAGGCCTGTTCGTTGCCGGCGCGATCGCGGGCGCGCGCCCGAAAGCCATAGGTCACGCCGTGCTGGCCGCTGAATGCGCGGGGAGTAGCGTTGACCCAGGTCGCCAGGGTGATCCATCCGCCGGCCTGGACGCGATATTGCAGGTCATACGACCACACGCCGGCTGCGTCATCGCTCCCGTTCCACGTCAGCGTAATCGTCGGCTGCGTGGTGATGGCCGGCAGCGGATCGATTGCCGCAACCGGCGGCGTCACGTCACGCTCGATCAGGATCAGCGGCGGGCTGCCCACCAGGCACAAATCAGGCGGATTGTGCCAGGTGAAGTTGGGCGCAGCCGGCAGGGTGAACGTGTACTGGTTGTTTGTAAATGTGATCGGCGTCGTGGCGCCATTCTGAGTGACCAGCGTCCCCGTCGGCAACACCGAGCCGAACACATAGGTCTGGCCGGTGTTGGTGATGTTCCAGATCACACTGACCCGGCCCAGCGGCGTGCCCCAGAAGCTGATGCGGCTGACGGTGTTGTTGTTCGACCAGACGCGGGTGGAAAAGGCGAACGCAGCCGGCAGATGCTGCGCCGCAACCTGAAAAGCGCGCCAGGCCGGGCGCAGCGAACCATCCAGCCTGATCAAGCCCCATTGATCGGGACTGTCGTCGTCAGTGGTGCGAAAGTAGTAATAGCGGCCGGCGTTCTTGTGCAGCGCATAGGTGTAATTCTGGATGAGGAACGATGCCGCTTCGTCCGGCCAGGCGTAGCGCGCGCCCGGCGGCGGCGAGCCAGGATAGCCGTCCCAGTGCCGGATGCCGGTCTCCGTGATCCACAGCGGATGCGGCAGCAGGCCGCCCCGATCGGCGCGCGTCATATTCAGCCGGAAATCTTCGATCACGTCCCACGTCTCGCACGTGCCGCCGTCGTACAAATGAAACGCCGCCACATCGAAATAGTTGTTGCGCGCGGCGCTGTCGGGCAGATCGCGGATGGCGTTCCACAGGGTGATGGGACTGGGCCACTGGTCGTGGCGATACAGAAAGCCGCCCAGCACAACGGTGGCCTGCGGATCGGCAGCTTTGACGGCCTCGTAAGTGACCCTCAGCAACTGGGCAAAGAGCGACGCCGGCGCTTCGGGCATTTTCCAGTAGGCGCGAATGTCCGGTTCGTTCCACACCTGCCAGTCTTTGATGATGGCGCGGTAGCGCGACACGGTTTGAAACACAAACTGCGCCCAGTGGTTTTCGGGATGGTTCCAGGGCAGGTGCAGATTGGCCGGCGCCGGCCAGCTTTCGTAGGGCACGTTGGGATCGCTGGCCCACAGCGGCGGCGCGGTCAGCACAGCCAGAATCCGCAGGCCGTGCGCCGTCTCATCGGCTACCAGCGCGTCGTATGCCTGCCAGTCCCACACGCCGGGCGAAGGCCAGATGGCGCGCATTTGAAACTCGACGCGATCGTGCGCCGCGCCGGCCTCCCGCGCGCGGGCATACATCGGATTGCCGGCGAAGTAGTTGGAGAAGGTCAGACCCAGGCGCGGGTTTTGGGGCGCTGCCGGCTGCCCCGCGACAGGCGCAGCCGGCAACGCCACAACGGCTGACAGAATCAGCAAGGCTCGCGCTGCTCGCGCAGCCACGCCGGGCCGGTTGCCTGGAGCGATCATGATTCCATCTTACCGCCGGCAGGGCGCCGGCGCGCCAACCCGTGCGTTTGACAACGATCAGACAGTCCTGTAAACTGGACTTCAGTCCGTTTAGCAGGACTTTGGATATGTTGTCCGACGCCTCCTCATCAATCACGCGCGCGCTGGCTTTGCTTGAGCTGTTGCTCGAGCAGCCCCAGGGCGTGGGGCTGGCCGATCTGTTCAAGCAGATCAACATGTCGCGCAGCGCGCTGTTTGTGTTGTTGAACACGCTCAAGCAGCTTGGCTACGTGGAGCAGGCCGAACGACGCGGGCGATACCGGGCCGGCCCGCGCCTGCTGGCATGGCGAGGCAGCGCGTCGCAGACGACTGACCTGCAGGTGGCTTTTTACCAGGAAGCCGGCGCGCTCGGTCTGTCTGAAACGGTGGCGCTGGCCTTGCCGGTGCAAGACCGGCTGATCCTCGCCGCGCAAGTTGAGTCGAACGAGCAGATCCGCAGCGTGTTCCCGCCAGGGTTTTGCTTTGAGCCGCAGAGCGCCGCCGCGCAGGCGCTCTCGGCCGCTCCCGCGCCATCCACGCAGCGCAACGGCTATGCCGTCAGCCGAAGCGCCGAGAGCGTGGAGCTGGCTGTGCCGGTGTGCGCCGACGGGCAAACGCCAGGCGCCGCGCTGGTGTTGAGCGCGCCGGCTTTTCGCTGGAGCAAGGCCAGTCTGGCCGAATGCCTGCCCCCGTTGCGCGAGATGGCCGCCCGGTTGTCGTATCGGTTGGGGGCGATGCGCTACGCCCCCTGGCAAGCGGCGGCGCGCACATCAGCGCGCGAGATTGACGTCGCCCAACGCCCGCTCGACCCGCAGGCCACGCGCGCTTTTCTGGCGGCGCCCTGGGTGGCGCGCCTGGCCTGTCTGAGACCCGATGGCGCGCCGCACGTGGTGCCGGTCTGGCATGAGTGGGACGGCGCGCATTTCTTCGTGGCCGCCTGGCAGGGGTCGCTGTGGGCAGACTATGTGCTGGCCAATCCCAGCGTGTCGCTGAGCATCGACGAACCCTGGCCGCCGTTGCGCCGGGTGCTGGCGCGCGGGCGCGCGCTGCCGCTGCAAGCGGCCGACTTTCCAGGCGGCTTGCCGGCTCTGCTGGAGCGATTGCGTCGCCGCTACCTGGGGCCGGCGGGCCGGCTCGCTTCCACCGCCTGGCAGGCGTTTCGCATCACCCCCGAAACGCTCAGCGCCTGGCAGGGCATCCGGGCGTGATCAATCACTCGCCGCTGCGCACGAATCATGACAGATCACGACGCGCGCTGGCTCAATGCCAAATCCTACGGGCTGGCAATCCTGGTGGCGCTGGCCGCCATGGCAGCGTGGGAACTGATCGTGCGCTGGCGCAACGTGCCGGTCTATCTGCTGCCGGCGCCCAGCCGCATCACGCAAGCATTTTGGGCGCAGCCAGACTATTACCTGCAAGCGTTGCTGGTGACGCTCGGTGAGGCGCTGGGCGGCTTATGCCTGGGGGCAGCCGCCGGCGTCGTCATTGCGGCCGTGGTCAGCCTCTATCCTCAGTTCGAGCGCGGGGTGATGACGTTGGCCATCCTGGTCAAATCCACGCCGCTGGCCGCCATCGCGCCGTTGTTGACCATCTGGCTGGGCTTCGGCCCGCTGCCCAAACTCATCATCACCGCCCTTCTGACATTCTTCCCAACGCTGGTCAACATGCTGGTGGGACTGCAAAGCGGTGAGCGCGCGCTGCGCGACCTGATGCGCCTGCATCGCGCGACTGCCTGGCAAGAGCTGATTCACCTGCGCGCCTGGCTGGCCCTGCCCTATTTGTTCGCGGCGCTGCGCATCACGGCGCCGTTGGCGCTGGTGGGCGCGGTGATTGCCGAGTGGACCGGCGCTTCTGGCGGATTGGGGCGGGTGATGTGGCTGGCCTATAACAACCTCAACCTGCCTCCCATGTTTGCCGCCATCTTCATCCTGTCGCTCAGCGGCGTATGCGCCTATGGGTTGATCGTCTGGCTTGAAAAGCGATTCCTGCGCTGGAAAGCGTAACGCTGGAAAAGGAGTGTCTCAAGAACCGATGAACAAATTCTCTCGTCTGTTGTGGCAAGTCGCGCTGATGGCCGGATTCACACTCAGCCTCAACGCTTGCGCATTGGCGCGGCCGGCCACCCCGCCGGCGGTCCAGGGGGCCGACCAACCGAGCGCGCCCATCCCGCTTGTCTTCATGGCCGGCTACAAACCGCAGGCCAATCTGCCTTTTGTCGGCGCATATGTGGCTCAGGCAAAGGGCTTCTTCGAGCAGAACGGGCTGGCGGTGACCATCGAGCATTCACCAGGCCGGGGCGAGCATGTGCAACTCCTGGTGGCCGGCAAAGTGCAGGTGACCACCATGGACGCGGCCACCATCCTGCAACGCCGCGCTGACCCTGGCTTGCCAGTTGTCTCCATCGCGCTGATCGGCCAAAAAGGCCAACAAGCGTTCGCTGCGCTGGCGGATTCGGGCATTCGCACGCCGAAAGACTGGGAAGGCAGAACGGTGGGTTACAAGGGCGCGCCGCCGCCTGATCTGTTTGCGTTGCTGGCCGCCGCCGGCGCCGATGTGAACAAGGTAAATCTGGTCAATGTCGGATTCGACCCGCGCGTGTTGAGCGAGAAACAGGTGGATGTGTATCCGCTCTTCAAATCCAATGAGCCTTACCTGCTCAACCGCTGGGGCTATACGCTGACGCTGTGGGACGCGGCAGACTACAACGTGCCGACCCTGGGGCTGGCCTATGTCACCAGTGAGGCGTATTTGCAGGCGAACCCCGACGCCCTCAAGCGTTTTCTGCGCGCGGCGCTGCGGGGAATTGCTTACGCCCAGGAGAATCCCGACGAGGCGGTGCAAATCGTGCTGAAGTATGCCGGCCCGGAAACCGACCCCGATCACATGCGGTTCATGCTCGACACCGAGCTGCGCGACGCACGCAGCCCGCGCGGTTACGGCTGGCAAAGCGCGGAACAATGGCGGGCGCTGGCCGAGATGCTGGCGCAACATCAGGCGCTGCCGGCCGGCGTGAACGCCGAAGCCGCTTTCGATACGACGCTCTGGCAGGCCGCTCAGCAGGCCCGGTAGCCTGCCCCCGACATGTGTAGATGTAGAGACGCGCGGCGGCGCGTCTGTGCGGCGCGTCTGTGCAGCACGTCTCTACTCACCTGGACAAATCGAGATCGATGACTTTGAGGAACGCCTCGACCACGGCAGGGTCGAAGGATGTGCCGGCCAGAGAGCGGATATAGTCGCGCGCCTTTTCCGGCGACCAGCGTTTGCGATAGGGCCGGTCCGAGCACAACGTGTCCCACACATCGACGACGGCGAAGATGCGGGCGGCCAGCGGAATTTGCTCGCCCCGCAACCCCCTCGGATAGCCAGTGCCATCCCAGCGCTCGTGATGCGCGTAGGGAATGTCAACAGCCCGCTTGAGATAGGGCACACTCGATAGCATCTGGCGGGCATGTTCCGGGTGCGTCAGGACGATGCGCCACTCGTCATCCGTCAATGGCCCCGGCTTGTTCAGGATGTTCTCCGGCACGGCCAGCTTGCCCAGGTCGTGCAACAGCGCGCCATAGCGGATCAGCCGAAGCTGTGCCGCGCTCATGCCTATCGCTTGCGCCACGCGCAGGGTGAGGCTGGTGACGCGCTGAAGATGATCCTCGCGCTCATTGTTGCGCAGGCTGAGTTGGCCGGCCCAGGCCGCTGCCATGGCGTCCAGCGCGGCGTCGATCTGCTGCCGCGCGTGCAACAGACCGTCGAGCAGGCCAGACAGGGTGGCGAGATAACAGCCCTTTTTCTCGACGCAGCGGACAGCGCCAGCGTCGAGCGCCTGCCGGGCTGTGGCGTCATCGCCCGGCGCGATAAGCGCGACAATAGCGACATCCGGGGCCAGGCTGCGTATCGCCGCGATCTGCTTCGACGCCGGCGCGAGGCCGGCGCAGTCCTCTGGCGGCGCCGCAGACACATCCAGCGCAACAACCTCGATCGTGTCTTGCTGCGGTGGTTGCAGCGTTTGCAGCAGTTCCGCGAGGGATTCCACCAGAATGTGCGGCGCCGCTAGTTCCCACGCCGCGAGTTCGTGATGCCGGTCGCCTGCATCAATATGCGCGATGACCATGCTGATCCTCCGGGCGCCAATCCCGATCAAAGCGACACTTGCCGGAAAGCCTCCCAGTATTGAACCTGCCCGTCTGCCAGCAGGCGAAACAAGCTCGCGCGGAGCCGGTCGGCCACTTTGGCGGGATCAGGCTCCTTCACCTGCGAAACGTGTTGGCAGATCGCCTGCGCTTTCAGGTCAATGGCGCTGGTCACATCAATCCAGAGATTGGGCAGAGATGCGCCCGCGTAGTAGACCTCGCGCGGCGGGTGCGGCAGATAACCGTCTGTCAGCAGTTCCGTGAAGTAGAAACGGCTGCTGGAGCCGGGAAAGATGGCGTCGTTGACAGCGTTGCCGATCGTGCGGTGATCGCGATGGTTGATGCCGCGCGATCCCCAGTGCAGCGTGAGCGGATCGAGTGTGACGACCCTGTCGGGCCGGGCGCGGCGAATCTCGCGCACGATGTCGCGCTGCAAATCATGGGTGTTGAACAATCCGCCATCAGGATAGGCCAGGAATGTGATGTCGCGCACGCCCAGCACGGCGCCGGCTCTGCGTTGCTCTTCGCGGCGCGTCTCGACGAGACGCCAGGGGGTCATCTGCGGGTCGTCACTTCCTTTGTCGCCGCTGGTGACGATGACGTATGCGACGTGATGCCCCTCTTGAACCCAGCGCGCAATGCTGCCGCCGCAAAAGAATTCGGGGTCATCCGGATGCGCAACGATTACCAGAATATTCATTTGGGCCTGGGGTCAGTTCTGTGATGATGAGTCCTGGGCCGGCCTGTCGGGCCGTGAGGCGCGGCGGCGCAGCGGCTTGCGCAAGGCGCGCCGTCGCAGCGGCTGGTCGCCCGATCTGGACGCGGACAATTCCGGCCGGGCTGTATTGCGGTCGGGTGGGGGCGATGGTTGCTCCTGCTTGCTTTGCTGGCGCTCCTGGGCCTGACTATCAGGCCGGCGTCGATCTGGTCTGGGCGGCAGAGACGCGCGAGACGGTGGCGGCTGTGATGCGACAGATGTTGAGCCGGGCAAAGCGGCGCCTTCTTTTCGCCTGCGCTTCTTGCGCGCGCGACGGTCGGCATCTGTGGCGCGCGCCGTTTGGGGCGCGGGGGCGGCGGTCTCAACGGCAGGGGGTTCGCTCACCGCTTCCGGGCGGCGGGCTGCCTCGGTTGGTGCGCTGGTTGCCTTCGCGCAGTCGCATTGACCGCCGTCGTGTTTGTCGCATGCGCCGCTGGCTGCCTTGTCTTGCAGCCGTTTCAACTCTTCGAGCGGGACGAGTTGCTCGCGGTGGAACTCATAATCCCTGGCCTGCTCTGCTTCGCCGATGCGCACACGCACCGAGTCGCGCATCGGAATCACTTCGATCACTTTGCCCTGGCCGAGCGGCGTGCCAATGATGGCATTCTTCTTGGGCAGATGCCGGCGCGCCTCCACGTATTGCTCGAATTCGTACACCAGGCAGCAGCGCAGCCGGCCGCACATGCCGGTGATGTCGTGCGGGTTCAGGCTGAGGTTTTGCTCTTTGGCATGTTTGATGGAGACCGGGCTGAATTCGGTCAGGAAGCGCGAACAACAGCGCTCCTCGATGCCGCATGCGCCCATGCCGCCCAGGATTTTGGCGACTTCGCGCGGGCTGATCTGGCGCATTTCGATGCGGGCGCGGTACAGCCGGCTCATCACCTGGCGCAACTCGCCGGTCTCGACCCGCTCTTCCTGGTCTGTGGAATACAAAAAGGTCAGGGTCTGGCCGTCGAAGCTGTATTCGGCGCGCACGATCTTGATCGGCAATCCCAGGGCGCTGGATTCGGCCCGGCAGGCGATCATCGCCTCCAGTTCTTTGGTCTCGTAGTAGTGGCGCATGGCCATATCCCGGCCGGTCGCCAGCCGCTCGATTTTCTTGAACGGGCCGTCGTTTTTGTTGCGCGGCGGGTTCAACGTGGCGACCTGGCCCATCTGCCGGCCGCGCGGCGTGTCTACGATCACCCAGTTGCCGACCTTGAGCGCAAAGCCGTTGGACAGGTAGTGATAGACCTTGCCGGCGCGTTGGAAGCGCACGCCGGCAAAACCCGCGCCCGGAACGCCGGAGCGATCTTCTGCGCCGGTCCAGTACGGCGAGTCAAATTGCGACGGCTCAGCGGCCTGCGCGGCAGAGTCGAGCGCCGGCTGTGAATCGAGTGTTACAGCGCCAATTTCTTCTGTCATCTGGCCGTCCATGTTACCGCGGATCACAGATCACAGAGCACAGATTACAGAGCATAGAGCATAGATGCTGATGTCATCTGTCGTCTGTTGTCTGTCGTCTGTTGTCTCCCTCAGCCGATGATCGAGATTGGGATGACGTTGCTGCTCTGGTAATTCAGCACGCTGACCCGCGCGGCGACCTGCTGGGCAATGCTGATGAGGCGCTGGGCGGTCTCCGAAGCCAGATCGGCGACGAGAATTGGCTTGCCGCTGTCCCCGCCAACGCGCACCATCTGATCCAGCGGCACGCTGCCCAGAAACGGCACGTTCTTCATGGCGGCCAGGCGCTCTCCGCCGCCCTCGCCAAACAGGGCCACCTTCTGGCCGGTGCGGGGGTCGATGTAAGGCCCCATGTTCTCGATCACGCCAACGATGGGCACTTTGAGTTGTTCGAAGGCGGCCAGGCCCTTGAGCGCGTCGCTCATCGACACCAGTTGCGGCGTGGTGACAATGATGCCCATCACGCCGGCGGCGACCTGCGCCAGCGAGAGTTGCGAGTCGCCGGTGCCGGGCGGCATGTCAACAATGAGGTAATCCAGCTCGCCCCATTCCACATCCTGCAGAAACTGGCGAATGGCGCTGTGCAGCATTGGCCCGCGCCAGACCAGCGGCGCTTCAGGAGGATAGATAAAACCGATGCTGAACACCTTGATGCCGTACTTTTCAGCCGGCAGAATCCGGCCGTCGCGCTGTTGAACGGACGGGATGCTGGTCTTGCCGTCAGGCGACACCTGCGCATAGGGCAGGCCGAGCATGAGCGGCACGTTGGGGCCGTACACGTCGTTGTCGAGCAGGCCGACACTTGCGCCGGTCCTGGCCAGCGCCAGCGCCAGGTTCACAGCAACCGTGGTCTTGCCGACGCCGCCTTTGCCCGAAGCCACAGCGATGACGTTCTTGACCGGGATGTTGAGCGCGCCGCGCACACGCGCGTTGGCCGCCACATTGCTGGTGAAGCCGATCTCGATCCTGCCGATGCCGGGGATTTTGCCCAGCTCGGCGCGCGCCGCTTTATCCATCACATCTTTCAGCGGGCAGGCCGGCGTGGTCAGCTCGATCTTAAAGGCGACAGTGTTGCTGTCAATGGTCAGGTCCTTGATCATGTTCAAGGACACCAGATCCTTGTGAAGTTCAGGCTCGATCACCCGCGACAGCGCGTCGAGCACTTGTTGTTGCGTGATCACAGATTGGTTCACATCCTCGTCGATAAAGTTGCGCCGGCTGCTGCCATCGCCGGCGCAGAGCGTTATTATCCGCGAGGTTGCTGAGCGCGCGCTGAGAGGCGCTCGCCAACCGATATCGTCGGACCGGTCTCAGGACAGGGGGTGGCGCCTCGATGCGGCTTCCGCGAAGATCCACTGAGCGGTTGCCAGGCCCAGTGTCACCGGCTTGCCGGCCACATCCAGCGTGATTGTCTGATTGAAGAGCATGACATCGCGCACGACAAATCTGGTTCCCGGCATCAGGTCGCTGGCTTCGAGAAAAGCCATCAGCTCGGCGTTGTCCTCGGCGAATTCGTGGATGCGCCGAATAACCCCTGTGTCGCCGGGCGCCAGCTCGGTCAGCCTGGCCCAGTGCGCCACAGCCTGCTCTTCGCCGGGCAGGGGATTGCCGTGTGGACAGGTTGCCGGATACCTCAGTTTGCTTTCCAGCAATTCCAGCGTCTCCTGCGAGATGGTGTGCTCCATTGCATGCGCTTCCTCATGGATGCGCGACCAGGGCAGACCCAACACCTTGCGCAACAGCAGTTCGAGCAGAAAGTGGCGCCGCAGCACAGAGCGAGCCATGTCCCGGCCCGCCGCCGTGAGGCGGATTTCCTTGCGCTCATTGACACTGACCCAGCCGTCGCGCGCCATGCGCTTGATCGTCGCCGTTGCAGTGGGCAAAGCCACGCCCACCTGCTCGGCCAGCCGGCTGGCAATCGCCGGCTGGCCGTCGCGCTCGAACACATAGAGCAGGGCCAGGTAATCTTCCACCGTCGCCGTCGCAGTAGGCTCCACTGTCGCGCCGGGGGCCGGCATATCTTTCTTCATCACGCGCGCTCCTGCTTGACAATTCCTGAAGCGAAGTATATCATCTCTTCCGAAGTTAGTATATGCTAACCCGGGCGCATTGTCGAGGCTTTTGCCGGCTGTGATCTTGAGCGATCTGCCCGCCGCAGCCGCGCAGCGCCGTCAACGCCCCGGCGCAGAGAGCACAGGAGGACAACCAAATCATGAGCGCCAACAGCATTGCCCTGGTGGGGCACCCCAACGTTGGCAAATCTGTCTTGTTTCAGCGCCTGACCGGGCGCTATGTCGCCGTTTCAAACTACCCCGGCACCACTGTCGAGGTGGCGCGCGGCGCCGCGCAAGACCTGCCCGGCGTCGCCATCATCGACACGCCCGGCGTGGCCGGCCTGCCGGCTTCCAGCGAGGATGAGCAGGTCACTGCGCGCGTGCTGGTTCAGGAGCCGCTGCGCGCCATCCTGCAGGTGGGCGACGCCAAAAACCTGCGGCGCACACTGTTGTTGACAGTGCAACTGGCCGAGATGGGCGTGCCGCTGGTTCTGGCGTTGAACATGATGGACGAGGCGCGTTCGCGCGGGCTGACCATTCATCACGAGCAGTTGAGCCGGCATCTGGGCCTGCCGGTCAGGCCGACGGTGGCCACACAGGGGCAAGGCGTGAAAGAGGTGATCCATGCCCTGCGCCAGACCCGGCCGCCCGCCATCCACATCACTTATCCGGCCCCGATCGAAGACGCGCTGCGCGACATGGCCCGTTATCTGCCGGCTTCTGCCGTCTCTACGCGCGGGTTGGGGTTGCTGTATTTGACCGGTGATCCGGTCGCCCAGGATTGGATCGAACAGCGCAGTGATGAATCGGCGATCGCGGCCCTGCGCCAGCGCCGCGAGGAAGCGCAACGCGCGCTGGGACAACCGCTCGCGCTGGCGGCGCAATACGCCAGAATGGCCTGGGTCGAGCGTGTCGTTGCTGAAGTGTCGTCCGGCGCCGCTGTCTCGTCGCGCCCGGCTCTGGGGGTGACGCTGGGCCGCTGGGCAGCCCATCCGATATTGGGCCTGCCCATTCTGGCCGGCGCGCTCTACGCCCTGTACTGGTTTGTCGGGGTGTTCGGCGCCGGAGATCTGGTGGGTTTACTCGAAGGGACGCTGTTCGGCGAGATCATCAATCCGTGGTTCTCCGGCCTGGTTCATCAACTGCTGGGCGATTCGCTGCTGACCGAATTCCTGGTGGGCGAGTACGGCGTGTGGACAATGGGCATGACCTACGCGCTGGCGCTCATTCTGCCCATCGTCACCACCTTCTTCATCGCTTTTGGCGTCCTTGAAGATTCCGGCTACCTGCCCCGGCTGGCCGCGCTCACCAATCGCATCTTCACGGCGATCGGCCTGAATGGCAAAGCCGTGTTGCCAATGGTGCTGGGCCTGGGATGCGTCACGATGGCCACCATGACCGCGCGCATCCTGGAAAGCCGGCGTGATCGTGTGCTGGTGACTCTGCTGCTCGCGCTGGCGGTGCCCTGTTCAGCTCAGTTGGGGGTGGTGATGGGCATGCTGGCCAGCGTGTCTCTGGGCGCCACGCTGATATGGGCCGGCGTTGTGGTGGGTGTGTTGCTGGCCGTGGGCTGGCTGGCGGCGCGGCTGTTGCCGGGCGAGCGCTCCATGCTGTTCGTCGAATTGCCGCCGCTGCGCCTGCCTCAGGCGTCAAACGTGTTGATCAAGACGCTGGCCCGGCTGGAGTGGTACATCAAGGAAGTCGTGCCGCTCTTTCTGATTGGCACTGCGCTGTTGTTTGCGCTGGACAAGATCGGCGCTCTGCCCTGGCTGATTCAAGCCGGCGAGCCGGTGGTGAGCGGCTGGCTGGGATTGCCGCCGCAAGCCAGCGCCGCGTTCCTGATGGGCTTCCTGCGGCGCGATTTCGGCGCGACGGGACTGTTCGCCCTCGAATCCAGCGGCCTGCTGTCGCCGTCGCAGATCGTGGTGGGCATGGTCACCATCACCCTGTTCATCCCGTGCGTGGCCAGCGTGATGATGATCGCGCGCGAGCGCGGCGTCCGCACGGCGGTTGGCATGTTTGTCCTGATTTTCCCGCTGGCCCTGCTGGTGGGCGGGCTACTGCATCGCCTGCTGGCGCTGCTGGGATGGAGTTGACGCGGTGAAAACGTCACCCGCGCCGCAATTCGTCACCTGCCCGATGTGCGGGCATCGCTTTGACGCCCTGCAACACCCCGGCTGCCGGTCGTGCCCGTTGCACAGCAACTGCAGCACGGTGTGTTGTCCGCAATGCGGCCACACCACGATCAACCCGGCGCGCACACGCCTGGGCCGCTGGCTGACCGCTCTTCTGCCTGCGAGAGATTCACATGAAGTTGAACCAATCAACACAACCGATCAAAAATGTTGAGCCGCCCGCGCCCGGATCACCCTCGCTTGCCGAGATCAGGGCCGGCGCGCTGGCGCGCATCAGCCGGCTGGACGATCTGCCCGCCGGCTGGCAGGAACGGCTGCTGAAGCACGGCCTGGCGCCCGGACGCCAGGTGCTCGTCCTGCAGCAGCGACCGGTGACCATCCTCCAGATCGATCACACCGAACTGGCCCTCGAATATGATCTGGCCCGCGCGATCAAGGTTGATCCAGCCTGATGAGCGAGACGTTCGACCCTTGCGCCGACTGCGCGGCATTCAACGAAGCCACCCTGCGTTATCTGGACGCCATCTACCGGCTGTCACAACGCGGAGCGCCGGCGGCGAATAGCGCAATTGCCGAGCGGCTGGACGTCACGCCATCCGGCGTCAGTCTGATGTTGCGCCGGCTGGCCGATCGACAGTTGGTGGAGATCACGCCGTACAAAGGCGTGTCACTGACGCCGGCCGGTCTCAAAATCGCCCTGCGTCTGGTGCGCCGGCATCGCCTGCTGGAAGTCTTCCTGATGCAGACGATGGGGTTTCAGTGGCACGAGGTGGACGCTCACGCGCGCGCGCTGCAAAGTGTCATCAACCAGGAGTTCGAGGATCGCATCGATCAGGTCACTGGCTACCCTGCGCGCTGTCCCCACGGACACGTGATCCCCAGCCGGGACGGCATTGTGCCGGCTGCGCCTGATGTGCAACTGGTTGCCTGCGCGCCGGGAACTTCTGGCGTGATTCGCTGCGTGGACACCGACAACGTGGCGTGGCTGGAGTATTTGGGCCGGCTGGGGTTGACGCCGGGCGCGCACGTCACGCTAAAGTCGATTGCGCCTTATGGCGGGGCCGTGACGCTCTCCACCCCGCGCGACATCATGACGCTGGGGTTTTCACTGGCCGAGACGATTCTGATCGAGAAGCTGTGATCGGCGCTGTGGATCGATCTGTGCCACGCTTGTCGCCGCGCAGGTCAGGCCCACGTGTAGCGCCAGCTCACCGGCTGGCCGCCCTGATACGGCATGACGCCGTGAAACTGGCGCGGGTCATCGCCGAACACGAGCGGGAGGAAGTAGCGATCGCCCGGCCACATGGGCAGCGCGTCTGCGGGGGGATGGCCGGCCTCATCCACCCGGCAGGACGCCAGGATGCGCGACAACGGCATCCATTCGAGCGCGCCCTCATCGGTTTGAGCGGACAGGGTTCCGCGCCATTCAGGGATCAGGAAGATGAAACCCAGCCAGTGCTCGCCATGCGCGCCGAAGCCGGGCCAGTTGACCGTGCCGCGCAACACCAGGCGCAGCGCCTCGATGCCGGCTTCTTCGCGCAGTTCGCGCGCCATGCCGGCGGCCACATCCTCATCCTGTTCGAGCTTGCCGCCCAGACCGTTGTACTTGCCCAGGTGTTGATCGTCTGGCCGGCGGTTGCGATGGATCATCAGCACAGACTGACGATCCGCCGACAGCACATAGCCGAGCGTGGCGACGATGGGGGTGTAAGGCATCCGGTCGATGTTGGATTGCGCCAAGCCATCCTCTCGCAGGTTCACAATCTGCGAGAGGATGTGTGGCGCCTGTTTTAACCTTGAGGCGGCGCGGCAGGCGGCTGAGGATTGCCGGCACTCGGCTGGGCGGGGGCCGCAGTGGCTTTGGCGGCGGCCGCTTTGGCTTTGGCTTCTTCGGCCTGGCGTTTCTTCTCTTCCTCGGCCGCCTTCTCGGCCATCTCACGCGCCCAGTCCGTGGGATGAATGGCGGCGTGATAGGTGTCCGGCTTCGTCAGACGCTCCTTGTCCAGAATCATCTCCTGGATGCGGCCATAGTCCGACAGTTCATACTCCACGTTCATCTTGATCGCGTCGAAGGGGCAAAACTCGGCGCAGTAACCGCAGTTCATGCAGATGGTCGAGTCGATGTAGAACTCTTTGGGCGCCGGCACCGGGCGTTTGGTCACCGGGTCGGTGGTGCGCACAATCCAGATGCACTGCGGCGGGCAAACCTTGGCGCAAATGCCGCACGAAGTGCATTTGTCTTCGCCGGTCTTTGAATCGCGCACGAGAAAAGGGATGTTGCGAAAGTTCTCCGGCAGCGGCAGACGCTCTCTGGGATATTCGACCGTGACCAGGCCGTAGTTCTTGGGGCTTTGCCGGCGCAGCGGCCGCGGCTCGACGCCGGCTTTCTTGCCGAGATACTTGAAGTCCTCGACATACGTGTTGATGAAGTGCTTGAGCGTCACGCTCAAACCCTTCAGAATGCCAGTTCCCAACAGACCCATGGTGTGTTCCTCAGAAGACTCTCAAAGTTCTTAAGGTTGGTCAGGTTCTTCAGGTTCTTAAAGTTTGTAAGGTTATTGGCGCTGCCCGGCAAACCCTTTCTCGAACCGAACCTATGCGCATTGCCGACCTTACGAACCTTATCAACCTTACCAACCTTAACCCACCTTACCAACCCTGCCCAACCTTACCGATCCACTTCCCCCAGCACAATATCCAGGCTGCCCAGAATGACCACGGCATCGGCGACTTTCTGGCCGATGGTCATCTCGCGCATCGAAGTCAGGTTGATGAAGGACGACGAGCGCACATGGTAGCGATAGGCGTTCTGTCCGCCGTCACTGACCAGATAGAAGCCCAGTTCGCCCTTGGGGGTCTCAACGCGCGCGTAGGTTTGGCCGGCCGGCACGCGATGATTGTAGGCTTTCTTGCCGGCCTGAATGTCGCCAGCGGGCGTCTGGTCGATCTGGTTCAGCGCCTGCTCCAGAATGCGCAGCGACTGGCGCATCTCCAGCACGCGGATGCGATAGCGGTCGTACACGTCACCGCCGTAGAGCACCGGGATGTCGAAATCGAAGCGGTCATAGATGCTGTAGGGATCGACGCGGCGGATATCGTAGGGCACGCCGGCGGCGCGCAGACAGGGGCCGGTCAGGCTGTAGGCGATGCTGCGCTCGGCGGACATATAGCCCACGCCGATAGTGCGCGCCTTGATGATCTCGTTGTCCGAGAGCAGCCGCTCCAGTTCATCGATGGCGCGGGGGATGCGCTCGAACACCAGTTCACGGGCGCGCGCAAACTGGTCCGGCGTGAAATCGCGGGCGACGCCGCCGAAGCGCATGTAGTTGCACATCATCCGGCTGCCGGTGACCGACTCGAACAGGTCGATGATCAGATCGCGCTCGGTGATGAAGTACAGCGCCGGCGTGTAAAAGGCGCCCAGGTCGTTGAGCAAAAAGCCGATGGCCCAGAAGTGCGACTGGATGCGCGTCAGCTCGGCCATGATGACGCGCAGGTACTCGGCGCGCTCGGTGGGCTTGAGGCCCATCATGCGCTCGACGCCGATCACGTAGCCCATCTCGTTGGCCATGCCGCACAGATAGTCGAGCCGGTCAGTGTAGGGGATGTTGTGCAGCCAGGTGTTGCGCTCGCCGATCTTCTCGTGATTGCGGTGCAGGTAACCCAGCACCAGCTTGAGGTCGGTGATGGTCTCGCCGTCGATGCGGACAACCATGCGCAGCACGCCGTGCGTGCTGGGATGCTGGGGGCCCATGTTGACGATGAGCTGGTCGGTCTTCAGCCCGCGCAGGTCCATGCTTTGAGAGGGGCCGATGATGGTGTCCACGCCGGCTTGCACCGGCGGGGCATCCAATCCCTTGATGTCCACGCCCTCCATCATCGACTCGTAGATGCTGCCGTCGGGATTGGAGACGTAGCCGTTTGGGTCGAAGCCGGGCGGGTAGTTGACGTTGTCCGCCCAGGGCACGCGCTCCTCGGCCAGTTTGTGGTTGCCGCCGGGCCAGCGCGAATCGAAGGGTTTGGCGTCGCCCTCGTAATAGGCTTCTTTCCAGTCCTTGCGCAGCGGCCAGCCGTTGAAGCCTTCCCACATCAGAATGCGGCGCAGATCGGGGTGCTCCGAAAAGCGCACGCCATACATATCGTAGATCTCGCGCTCCTGGAATTCAGCGCCAGGATAGACCGGCGTCAGGGAGGGCACAGCCACAGATTCGTCGCGCGGGAC
>Ga0272446_1001600_pt1 | contig 32617 bp, 29 predicted proteins | sample YNPCB0061_FD_194587 | JGI IMG/M metagenome (GOLD analysis project Ga0272446, IMG submission 194587) | Hot spring microbial mat communities from Yellowstone National Park, WY, United States - YNP-CB-006-1 | ecosystem: Environmental > Aquatic > Thermal springs > Hot (42-90C) > Sediment | place...
CAAAATAGAGCGTACGTTTTGCCGCCTGAAAGATGCACGCCGCATCGCGACACGATATGACAAATCGGCCATTGTCTATCTCAACGCCGTCTGTCTAATCTCAACTGTTTACTGGTGGCTCAATTGAGTCTGAACCCTAATCTGGAAAAGAATAATTTTTTTGCGAAAATTCTGTATCCAATCAAATATCGCCGCCAGAGCCTTCTTGGTTCCTTGTAAAGCCGGTATGCGAAACGCAGATTTAAACGGTCTATCCATGCCGGATAATATCTCTCCGCCTCAAGGTATTGATCGAAAAACCCGCCGCAAGTGATGCCGAGGCCCTTAAAACCCGCCTCGCGCAACGCCACAAGGAACAGCTCTTGGCGCGGCACGCCCATGCCCACGATGACGGCATCGGGATTTTTGGCCATGATGGAGACCGAAAGTTCGGCGAACGGACGGAAGCCATCCTCCATTCCAACGATTTTGAGGCGCGGATAGTTGTTCACAAGCTTCGCCGCCACGGCAGAGGCCACGCCGGGTTTGCCGCCCACCAGCATAACCGAGCGCCCTTCCCTTTGCGCCGTTTCGAAAAACGGCCCAGCAAGAGAAGTCATATCAAAGCTTATACGTTTGCACGGCTCGCGGCGCAAAAGCCGATATGCGAGGGTAACCCCGTAGCCATCAGGCAAAACCATATCCATCTGTTCCAAAGCTTTTACATATTCCGGATTCTGCTCTGCCTTGGCCCATGATTGCGGGTTGACAAAGGTGATGAGCGCGCTTTCTCTTCCTGAAAACGCACCGAAACAAACCTCTTCCATGCCAGAAACGGCGGTTAACGGAAGGGACAGAAAATTAATTTTATCTAAATTAATCATCTATTATAACATCTTGGGTATTTTCAAAACGGAATCCACAATGGCAACCATAAAACTTGATAAATTTATTACAGCCCTTTCTGGTGCTTTTCTTATGGCTTGCCAAATACAACTGAGAGAGATTTTCCATAGTCTCTTACGAACATTCAGCATTGCAATATAAGTCCAAATATGAGCTTCCTGTTTTGACCGCAACGCCTGAAGTTTGGTCTTTGAAAAGCGTTTAATAATCCTCTCATCGCTATATACCGCATCAACTGCTGGTAACATGTTTGTATATAGCACATTCGCGGATTGGCTTAGTCCTGTCGGTAGCTCTCTGTATTCGAGGGCAATGAAATTGCGAACATATGTAAAAGCCCCTTCTGTAGCCAATAATGTCCATGCGACCCAATCTTCAGCATTGCGAATGTGTTTATTCCAACATCTTGATTTGACAACGGCATCTTTTCTCACTAATGCACAGCCTCCGTTAGGTAAATTATTTTTTATTAAAAAATGTTCAAGTACATTGCCCGATGGACGATGAACCAAAGGAACAAAATTGCGCAAACCATATCTGTTTCCATGTTCATCGATTCTTACATAATCAGCATAAACAAGAACTGGGTTGTGCTCTTTTTTAAACTCTGCGCTTAAAACTTCAAAAGCACGGGGACAAAGTCTGTCATCAGAATCAAAATAACTCACATATTCATATGAAGCTTCATCCGTTCCTATTATTCTTGCCATTGCTGGCCCTTGGTTCTGTTGCATGTTTATTAAACGAATTCTTCTATCGGAAAATAATTTTATTATATTAGCGGTATTGTCTGATGAACAATCGTTAACAACGATAAGCTCCCAGTCCTGCAAGGTTTGGTTCAAAACGGATTGTATAGCCTCGCCGATGAATCGTTCCGAATTATAGGCGGGCATGATGACTGAAACGGCCATAATAAAATTACCTTATTTCTGGGCATATTCTTTATAAACATAACCACAAATGCCGGACAACATTCCAGCGCCGAAAGCCATCATTACAACTCCTTTTACGGCAATATGCTTGCCCAACAAAAGTCCGCATGGCATGATAGCAATGCCCATGAGTATTCTGGCAAATCCCTTGAAGCCGCGAATAACTTTCACATAAAACGGCGTTTTCCCAAATGTTTCGAACAACGCCAGCCCATTGCCTATGCGGAATTTGCGTCTTACTATCCAGCCGGGATTGAGACGCGCAGGATCAACCGGTTCCCATACTATGGCTTGTTTGGCGCCGATGATTTTCATGCCATGTTTTTTTTGTCCCTGAAGCAGAAAAAAAGAATCCTCCCCGCCCGAGAGATTGAACCTTTCATCGAACCGCAGGCCGGTTTTTTTCAAAAAAGCACAACTTATCATCATGTTTCCAGCGCCGGCGCTTATCGCCGGATTGTTTTCATCGAACAGCGGGGGATCGAAAAAGCGTCCCCTTTTTATCCATGCAGGAGCATCTGGCGGCAAAACGGGATAAACCGGGCCGTAAACACAATCGGCATTAGTTTCTTTTTGTATTTGAACTAGCTCACGCAACCATTCATTGGTTGGCAATTCATCATCATCTATGAAGCAGAGATATTTGGAATTCGTTATGGAATAATCAATGGCGACATTACGAGCAATCGCTAAGCCCTTTTTATGGGCGCGAATATATTTTAAAGGAAGGGCATTTCTTTGTGTTGATCGTTGATAAATAACGCCGGATGAATTGGTTGTGCTGTTATCAACTATAAGCAGCTTACAGCAAAGCTGCATAAACAAATTGCTTTCATATCTTTCCAATTCGGTCAATAGTCTATGAAGGTAATGAGGACGATCACAGGTGACCACGCATATGTTAATTTCGCAAACTGGCATTATCATATGGCTGCTAACTTGGAACTTTCGTATAAACGTTATTCCTGCTTATCTTAGCAGTATTTTGTAAATAATCGGCATTTTTTGGATTGCATGCCACATAATAGACAAAGATTTCCCAATATAGTCTTTCCGGGGCCATAAAATATGATTCTACTATATTTAAAACAAAATACATTACTAAAAAAACCAGAGCAACTGCATAGCCGTGATAAGTATGAGAAAAGGCAAAAATATAACTACGTTTAATGCCAATAATCATCGCAATGGCTACTAAAATTACTCCTGAAAAACCAAGATGAACCATTATTTGTAGCCATCCATTGTGTGAATGAGCTGGAATAAAACCTAGCTGATTTCTGAAATAGTTGAAAGCACCTTGAGTCGATGACCAAAAAGCTTCATATCCAAATCCAAACCAGAAATGATCTGGAAGAATAGCATCCAAAATTATTTCCCAAATTTCTGTGCGTCCAGAAACTGTCGGATCGCGTTCCAGTGCTATGATAGCTTCACTGGCAATTGTCTCATAACCAACAAGCGATAAGATAAAAACTGAAGTAAAAATAACAATAAAAACCAAAAGAAGACCCTTAAATTTCCAAGCCCTGATAGACATAATTAACAAGTATACAATCAAGGAAAATAAAGCAAGAAGCCAAGCTGTACGTGATAAAGACATAATAATCAATAATCCTGAGACTGTGAAAAGCCATAGACCCAAAATCTTGGCGTGTGTTGTTCGCAAGAGAAAAAGGGAAACGATTAAGCCATATACCATTGTGTCCCCCATAATATTTTTATGAGAAAAATAACCTCTAAAAGAAGGGTAATGTTTCCCGTGATGAATTCCTACTTCCGGGTCAAGAATGACTACCAAAAATACGAAAATTCCCAATATTAAGTAGCATTTACCCATAAGAGTTTGAAATTGTAATGGCAAATATCTTACGGCAAAATAACACCCTGTCATCGTGCCCAAAAAAAGATTGCAGCTGCGAAGAAAAGTAGCTTTTGGCTCAAGAGACCAAAAAGTTGAAAGGATGGCCAGCAGGGAAACTAAAACAAGCGGAAATGCCCTTTTTAATACGGGAACAAACCATCTCCACTTGGAAACAAAAAACCAAATTACATATGTATACATGGGAACCAATATGGCCATATAAGTAAAATTTCCCTGGCTTTTTTTAGCAATCACCGAACTTGCCAAGGCCAATGGCCGTTTGTCTGTTAATAGGTCTTGGGCTAAATTTGTGTATATTCCCTGAACACCCCCGCTCATCATGAAAACGATGCCTAAGGCAAAAATAAATTCGAAGCTTGGCATCTTGACATGCTTTTCTTCATTAATTCCATTATTTTGTTCAGGCATAGACATTAAGCTCTGTTGATAATTTCATGTAATACATTCCACATTGGTTTTCGAAAGAAATCTTTATCCAGTGGAAGTCCGCGAGCATGTTGACCAAGCAAGTTTTCTCTGTTCCATTTAGGGCTTGATAACCAAGAATACTTATCGCTCAAACCCCATGTTATAATTTGCTTCGGGCGCAACAAAAAGGTTATGACGTTCAAGTACTCTTTAACTTTGTCAGCGTTTATAAAATCATTTTTATCACCCATATTGAAAAACGATGGATTCCAAATGTCCAGCTCAGTAATTATTGTATCGATTTCCAAGCTTTTAAGTTTTGTGCACAGTTCTTTCAGATCAATAAATGCTTTATCCATTTTGAGATGTGATTGCAAACCTATGGCATGAATTTTTACTCCTTTATCAATCAGTCTGCGCAGTAAGGCTATCGTGGCCTCTGTTTTCGATTTATCATTCTCCAAGCCATAATCGTTATACACCAACTGCGCCGAGGGATCGGCTTCGTGCGCTATGCGGAAGGCCTGTTCGATGTAATCGGGGCCCAGAGCCTCGAGCCACGGCGTCTTGCGCAATCCGCCCTCGATCCCGTCTTTCGGCTCTATCGCCTCGTTCACCACGTCCCACGAAAATATCCGCCCGCGATAGCGCGAAACAAGATCAAAGATATACTCGCGCATAAGCCCCGCGCCCTGCCCTTCCTTAAGCGCCTCCTTCGCCCAATCGGGAAAAGCCGCATGCCAGATCAGCGTGTGCCCGCGCACCTTCATGCCGTTGCGCTCCGCGAACAGAACAAGCTCGTCCATCGCCTCGTGGTGCCACGCCCCGCGCCGCTCGGGCATCAACGCTTTCCATTTGCCCTCGTACTCGGGCACTATCACGTTACATTCGCGTATCACCGCCTCGCGGAAACGCGCGTCTTTCCTCAAATTGTGCGTGCCCACCGCCGCGCCGTAAAGCATCCCCTTCTTCTCCGCCGTCTCGCGCAGCGGCGGCAGGCTTTCGTAATCCGCGCCTCCGGTTTCCATTCCCGACCTCGCTTCCTTCGAACATGACGGCAGCATCGCTCCGGCCACGGCCAGCGCCCCCGCTCCCATAAACTCGCGCCGCGTCAAATCCAGCTTCATAACCCGCGCCTTTCGTAAAATATCTCCTCCGGCCGCATGAACAGCGACAAATACCTCTCGTCGAACATGAACCACTCCGGCTCGCCGGTCAGATTCTCGACCTGCGACCGGTGCTCCGCCATCGCCGCCCGCTTCGCCGCCAGGTGCTCCCCGGCGCGCACCTTCCGATAACGCAAAAGCCGCCAGAATGCCAGCAGATCCAGCAAACCCAAGGGCATGAACCACACCTGGTACTCAAGCGCCATGCCCTTATATCCCGCCTGCCGCATCGCCGCGGCGCACGCCCGCGCCACCACCCGGTGGTCCTTCGACCATTCAAGCGGAGACGGCATAAGCACAAGCTCCGGCGCAGCTGTTTTTATCTGCCCGGCGAACGCGCGCGTCAATTTATCCACGTGCTCGTCTGCCTCGCCGTCTGGATAATTCAGCATCACTACGTCGTATGGCCGCACCCCCAGCCTGGCCGCGGCCCTGGGCAGCTCTTCGCGCCTGATCGCCGCCAGACGCGCCGGGCTTATGACCCGGGATATCGACGCCTTGCCGCCGTCCGTCGCGCACACGATCCGCACCCGCCGCCCTCCCGCCGCCAGCCGCGCAACCGTCGCGCCGCAGCCAAGAGTCTCGTCGTCGGGATGCGGCGCGAACACAAGCGCCGTCCCGCGCGGCAGAACATCGGTGATGTCGCGGCTGAAAAGGCGGAAAAACGGACGGAATGTATAAGTCAGGACAATCCGCAGCCAAAAGTTGATGCTGTCCTTGATCCTTCTCATCGTCCCCATTCATTTCCCCCTTCCCTTTTCCCGCATGATGCGCGCCCGGTCGCGTTCCCAGTCGCGCTTTTTTATCGCCGCGCGCTTGTCCGCCTTGTGCTTGCCCTTCGCCAGCCCAAGCTCCAGCTTCGCCATCCCCCGCCGGTTGAAATACAGCGCCAAAGGCACCAGAGTCACCCCTTCCCGCTTCACCGCGCCCATCAGCCGGCCCATCTCCCTTTTGTGGAGCAGCAGCTTGCGCGGCCTGTGCGTCTCGTGCTGCAGGTGCGGCCCGGCCAGCTTGTATTCTGGAATGTAGGCGTTGAACAGATACAGCTCGCCCTGCTTCGGCCCGGCATAGGATTCCTGGATGCTCGCCTGTCCGAGGCGCAGCGATTTGACCTCCGTTCCGGTCAGCACGATGCCGGCCTCGACGGTGTCAGTGATGAAATAGTCGTGCCGCGCGCGCCGGTTCAGGGCCGCGAAACGCCGCGCCTTTTCCCTGTCTTTTTCCCTGTTCTTGTTTTTCCTGTCCAACATGTTCAGGTTACAGCATATTTCGCGGGGAAATAACAGCCTTGCAGTGCCGGTTATGCTTGCATTGAAGCGTCGTGAATTGTTAATTTGCGGGTATCCGGAAAAACCGCAAACTTTTCTTTTATGATGTCACTACGCCTGCAAAAATTAACCTTTTTGCTCCTTCTGGCCTGCCTTGTTCCATTCCGGGCGGAAGCGGCGGCGCGCCAGAAAACGACCCCGTCTCCCAAAAACACATACCAGCAAGCCTTTGCCGCCCTGGAATCCGGACAATGCGGCCCCGCCGAGAAAATGCTCAAAAGCGGCAATGACCGGGTGCTGAACAAGGTGCTGCGCGGCCTGCTCATGGCCCAGCCGGGCAACGGCTATTCGTTCGACGAACTGGCATCATTCATAACCGGTAATCCTGACTGGCACGGCCTCAACGGCATCCGCATGATAGCCGAACAGAAAATCCCTTCCTCCGCTTCGCCCCGGCAGATAGTGAACTGGTTCAACGCCTATCCTCCGCTGACCGGCCCGGGTTTCATCAGATACATTGAAGCGCTCGAAGAACTGGGAGAAACCGGGAAAGCTTACGCCCTCGTCCGCGATAGATGGGTGAACAAAGACCTGCCGGGGGACGAATTCACCGCCTACCTGTCCCGTTTCGGACGTTTGCTTTCGGCCAAGGATCACCGCGGCCGTCTCGACAGGCTGCTGTGGGACAACAATACGCAAGCCGCCCGCGCCATGTATCCTTACGTGAGCGAGGGGCACAAGGCCCTGGCCGAAGCCAGGCTGGCGCTGGTCGGCCAGCAGGCGAACGCCGAAGCCATCGCCGGGCGCGTGCCCGCCTCTTTGCAGCGTGATCCCGGCCTGCTTTTCGAGCTTCTGCGCTGGCGGCGCAAGAACGGCATGGACGAAGAGGCGGTGGACATTCTCAAAAACGCTCCCGCCGATCTTGTCCGTCCGGAAAGCTGGTGGGGCGAAAGGCACATCATTGTCAGGCGGCTTATGGAGCGGCAGGACTTCAGCCTGGCCTACAAGCTCGCCGCGAACCACGGCCTTTCTTCCGGTTTCGAGCTGATGCAAGCGGAATTTCTCGCCGGATGGCTGGCGCTGCGTTTCCTGAAGCGCCCAGATCTAGCGGAAAGCCATTTCCGCGCGCTTCTAGACAACGCGTCAACCCCGATATCACGCGCGCGCGGCTCATACTGGTTGGGACGCGCGCTTGAGGAACTGGGCGACACTAACCAGGCGCAGCAGGCTTATGAAACCGCTGCGGCCCTCAACACCACATTTTATGGCCAGCTTGCGATCGCCAGGCTTTATCCCGATCCGGTCATCCGCAGCGAACCCGAGCCGCCCATCCCCGCCCCGGTAAGAAACAAATTCTTCGCGCGCGACGCGGTCAAGGCCGTAGAAAGGCTTTACCGTATCGGGCAAAAAGATCTGGCGCGCCGGTTCTTCAGGGCAATAACCGACTATTCGAGCCAGAGATTCGAATTCGCCCTGCTTATGGAGCTCGCCTACGAATTACAGCGGCCCGACTGGGCGATCAATTCGGCCAAGGCGGCGGCGCAAAAGAATATGCTTATCGGCGCCGGCTCTTTTCCGGTGCTTTCCATACATGTTCCATCGCCCCCCGATCCGGCTTTCACGCACGCCATGATGCGGCAGGAGAGCATGTTCAATGCGGACTCCGTCAGTCCGGCGGGGGCGCGCGGCCTAATGCAGCTTATGCCGGAAACGGCGAAGGATATATGCCGCAAAATAAACGCGGGATACAGCGAATCCAGGCTTTCCGAGCCTTCGTACAACCTGCGTCTGGGCACGGCTTTCATGAACGATCTGCTGAACCGGTTTGAAGGTTCGTATGTTCTGGCACTGGCCGCCTACAACGCCGGGCCGCGCCGGGCGCGCGAATGGATGGAGCAGTTTGGCGACCCGCGATCGCCGGGAGTCGATCCCGTGGACTGGATAGAAACGATACCGGTTTACGAAACCCGCAATTACATACAGCGGATAATCGAAAATTTCCAATTCTACCGTGCGCGGCTTAACGGCGGAAAAGCGCCGCTGCAGATAATGCGCGACCTGAAAAGGTAAAGAGCGTCCGGCGGCCTTTGCTATAGCCGCTATGCTCCGGCCTCAATCCTTGCAGCACATGGTCCTATACCGGTGGCGCGGGGTTCTATCCCCGCGCTCTTCCATATAAAAACGCGGCCGCGGAGGGCCGCGCTACCTTCTGATTTTCGACCCTGCCGCAAGGGGAGGGCGATTGAGAACAACGGCGCCTTCGAATGCATTGGTTTTTCTAATACCTGATGCCTGTCTTCTGCCTTCTGAAACAAGGAACCGCTTGGTGACCTAAGGTTATCCAAAAGTAACTTCATTTCCTGCCCCTTAACGCCTGATCGAACAGGGCGGCGTTGACGACCGGCGGCACCACGCCTTTTTGCTCGGCATCCATCGACTGGCGCATGGCCATAAGGCCGACGCGGTTGCACAGGTTGACAAGTTCGGCGGGCGAAAAGCTTTGCGTCGCGGCGGCGAGGCGATCGAAATCCACATCCGCGGCCAGAGGCAGCTTGCGCGCATGTATCTGCAATATCTTGCTGCGCGCGTTGTGATCGGGCATCGGCAGGGTGACGGCGTAATCGAAGCGTCCCGGGCGCATTATGTCAACGCTGAGCCTGTCGGGACGGTTCGTGGCTGCTATGACAACAACGCCGGAAATGCCCGCCAGTCCGTCAAGCTCGTTGAGCAATTGCGCTATAACCGGATGCCGGCCGCCTGTGCCTTCGCTGGTCTCGCTGTGCGCCGTGAACAGAACGTCTATGTCGTCCATGAAAACGAGGCAGGGAGTCTTGCGCCGCGCGAGCAAAAAGCTTTCATGGACGATTTCCGCCGCGGCCGCCGCATCCATGGGCGAAAGGGAGTTGCAATTGATTTCGATGAAATTCAGGGGAATGACCCAGGCCAACGCGCGCGCCAGCGAAGTTTTGCCGGTTCCTTGCCCGCCGGAAAGCAATATAGAACGCGGCGGCCTTATGCCGGAAGATGAAAGCCTTTCGTTCGGGCAGAGCGACCAGACAAGCGTTTCCCTTATCAATTGCTTTATTTCGTCCAGTCCCGCTATGTCGTGCCAGGGAACGTCGGGAATGTCGCAGCGTACTATTTTCGATTCCATCGGCTCGAGATGGCGGAACGCGGCGGCGAAATCCTCTCCGTCAACTTTGGGCTTGCGCGAAAGGCTGGCGGCGATGGTAACAAGCTGTTTTAGATCGCGGGCGACCGCTCCCGACGTAGCGGAGGCGACGGCGCGCAGATCCACATCGCCGGCAAGCGGCACATGCCTTGTGGCCAGAAGCAGTATCTCTTGCCTTTCCAGACGGTTCGGCACGTCGACCGGTAGCGTCAAATCGAATCTTGCGAATTCCCTGAAATAGGCCGTGACCGGATCCGAAGACACGCCGAAGGTCATGATGGAATTGTGCATCATCGCTTCCTCGAGCGCTGCGGAAATTTGCGCCAGGACGGAGCGGACGGCGGCGGCAAGCGGCTCGGCGGCGCGCCCGTCCATGGCCAGCGCCCCAAGATGATCGAGCAGGATTATGCACGGTCCCTTGCGCGCCACTTCGGCCAGGAACAGTCCGGTTTCGGCGCTGTTGTCAAGAAGCCGCCGGTCGAGCAGGTTATGGGCGTCAAGAACGAAAAGCGGCAATTCCATATCTTCGGCCAGCCTTTTTACCAGCGTGGCCTTACCGCAACCAGATGGACCAGTAAGCAGAACGGAGCGGGCGGAACCGGCAATGCGTTCCTTTATGCGCGCCCCGGCGAGGGACATGCAGGTGCGGTAAAGGTCGCGCAGTCCGGCAAGACCGACGGCGCCTTCTTTTTTACCGGACGCTATAAAGCTGAATTCGGTGCCGCTGCCGATCTGCACCAGCCCCCCTGGCAAGGTCTCGATCACCTGGGCGTAAAGCGGGTTACGGTCAAGCGAAGGTATGCCGAGCCAATCCTTGCAAAGAACTGTGCGTTCATGCCAGCAGTTGCTTAACATGCGCGCGCGCGCCATCAGATGGATTTGGTCTATGTCGTCCTCTACCTGAAGCGTGACTTTTTCCGCCAGCGCCGGTTCCTGGCGGAAAGCGGACACCTGAATTCTGCTCCCCGGCCGGAAACCGGTATTGCGGACAAGGGTTTGGCTGCCCAGCGCAAGGCGCTGATTGCGGTCCTCCATGAATGCAGGCTGAACCCGGGCATAGCAAGTACGTATGCCTACGAGCGCCACGATATCGCCGGGCACCACTCCGAGAAGCCTCATGTCGGAAGGATCTATGCGCACCACCCCGTCTTCTGTTCCAGGGGAAACGTTAAGCGTAAGGTTAAGTTCGGAGGTCATGATAAAAAGAATCGGAAAAGGTAAGAGGCCGGTATTTAAACCCAAGCCTCAGCGGACGGCAACAATATATGTAGCTGCCATAACTTGCTTATACCTATGCTTGCGGCTTGCGCGTTAGCATCAGTCCGCGCCATATGCGCGCCTTGCTTTTTCAAGGGCTGTGCGCGCGGATTCTGATGCCAGTTGCACCTTGTGCAGCAGAACCTCGACGCGCTCGGTGTCTTTCTTCGCCGCCGCGCTTTCGATTTCGGCCATGAGCCGCGAAAATTCCGCAAGGCCGCAATTGGCGGAACTGCTTTTCAGCGTATGGGCCGTATGGCCTATTTTTTCCAGCGAGTCTTGAAATCCGTTCACGTCGAAATCACCCAACCGCGCGGGAAGTTCCTTCAAAAACACATCGGTTATGCGCAACATCGCGCCGGTGCCAAGCGTTTCCACCAAACGCTGCAAAACAGCTTCGTCCAGCTCCGGCGCCGCGCCGTCCTGGACAGAGCCGCCCGTCTGCCGGGAATCCGGGCCGTTCCCGTTTTGCCGCGCCGGAGACAGCCAGGCATCGAGAGTCCTTGCCATGACTTCGTAATCTATCGGCTTGGGCAGATGATCGTTCATTCCCGAAGCCAGGAATTTTCCCCGGTCACCCTGCATTACATGCGCGGTAAGCGCTATGATGGGAACGCCGGCCGCCCATCCGCCAAGACCGCGTATGCGGCGCGCGGTTTCAATTCCATCCATGCCGGGCATTGATATGTCCATGAGTATAAGATCGTAAGACCTGGCTTTCGCTATGTTTATGGCCTCGTCCCCGCTGACGGCGGCATCGTAGCTGTAACCTGCCTTCTCCAGAAACCTGCTGGCCACCAGTCTGTTGGTGGCGCTGTCTTCAACCAGCAGAATACGCTGTGGTTTGGGCTGTTGAGGTTTGGGCTGTCGAGGTTTGGGCGGTTGCAGCCGGGTATTTGTTTCAGTATTCACTGGATTCACCTCTCCGGTAGCTGTTGCGGGATCTATGGGCAGAGGCAGCATGAACCAGAATTTGCTGCCTTGTCCCGGTTTGCTCTCCACGCCGATCTCGCCGTTCATCAGCTTGACGAGCCGCTTTGAGATGGCCAGGCCGAGACCGGTGCCGTTATAGCGGCGCGAATAGCTGTTCTCGACCCTGCTGAATTCCTCGAACAGCCGGTCCTGATCGGCGGCGCTGATGCCTATGCCGGTATCGACAACCTCGAATCTTATCAGCGCGGTTGCCTTGTCCGCGCCGGTCTGAGATAATAGATGGTGAACCTTGACCTTGATGAATCCCTGCTCGGTGTACTTGACGGCGTTGGTTATCAAATTCAACAGGATTTGTCTTATGCGGCTGGAATCGCTGATAAACCTGTCAGGCATATCCGGCTGAATCTCCAGCCTCAAATCGAGGTTTTTGCTTGCGGCCACCGGACGTATCAGATCGATGCAGTCCTGAACCATATCTTTCATGGAAAACGGCTCGGCCACTATGTTGACCTTGCCGGCGTCTATTTTGGCGTAGTCCAGAATGTCGTTGATTATTTCATGCAAAGAATGTCCTGAATTCATGGCTACTTCGAAAAGGTCCCTCTGATTGCCGTTGAGCGGCGTATCGTGCAAAAGCTGCAGCACCCCCAGCAATCCATTCAGCGGCGTGCGCAGTTCGTGGCTCATGGTGGCCAGGAAGCTGCTTTTCACGGCGGAAGCGCGTTCGGCCTGTTCCCTGGCGAGTGAAAGCTCCTCCTGCGATTGTTTGATCGCGGTGATGTCGGTGATGATGCTGACGTAATGCGTCGGGCTTCCGCGTTCGTCCTTAACCGGGCTGATGTGCCATTCGCTCCAGAATGACGATCCATCCTTGCGGTAGATCAACAGCTCCAGGCTTTTCGCCTCCCCGCGCGCCACGGCTTCGCGGAAAGCGGCTATGGCCTCCGGATCGGTATGCCATCCGAACAGCGCTTCGGTCTTCTGCCCGCCCATCGCGACCTGATCATAGCCTGTCATTACAGTGAACGCCCTGTTCACGAACACAAGATGATGATCCGGCGCGCGCAGGTCGCGTATCATGACCCCAACGCTCGCCGATTGCAGCGCCGCGGCGAACAAGGCGCTGTAGTACTCGGCAGTTACGGCTTGCTCTTGCTTGCGCAGATAACATCTCGCGTTGCACAGCATGGATGCCAGCAGCAACAGCCCGCACGGCAGCAGCACCACGAGCAGAACAGAACGCTCAGCCTGCGCACGCGCTACGCGGTCAGACAGGCTGTTTATATGGGCGCGCCGGGCCGCACGCACCGAGTGGTTGATATTGTGAATTCTCTCGTGGGCGGCGGCGATGCGTTGCACTATGTCATAAGGGGCTGCGTGTCCCCCAGCAATAAGATCAGCCCGCACGCTTTCCAGAAAGATGATTGTTTCGGGCAAGGATTCCAGCATCCCATCCCCGCCCGGCACCATCAGGGCTGTATGGCCATAAGCGGCCAATTGACGCTCCAGTTCCCTTAAGCGCTGCTTTAACTGTTCGATTTTTTCCGCCATTTTCCCCTTCTTTTCCAGCGAGAAATCATCGGGCAGGGCCTCCCTGGCCTCGGTCTCAAGCGCTATGGCGTTTTCATGGATGTCGTAAGCAAGTTCGAACGTGCTGTCGTTCAACATCTTCCTGAGTTCGTGGATTGTGGCTTCAGCCCGCATTCCCGCCACGACCAAAAGCATTGCCGCCGCCGCAAGCAGCAGCATGGGGACCAAAAACCTGGGATTGAAAAAAACCGGAGGCACAGGAATTTCCCGGGAAAAACCATCTTCCCCGACTCAAGCGCCCGCGGACAAAGAAATGCTTAATTCAAGGCATACAATGGTAGGAATTTTTGGTTCGGGGCAATCCGGGCAGATCAGATTTTCCTGAACACAAGACTGGCGTTGGTGCCGCCGAAGCCGAAGGAATTGGAAAGCGCGACGTTTACTTTCTTTTCTTTGGCCTTATGGGGAACGAGATCTATCCCTTCGCACCCCCCGGAAACGTTGTCGAGATTGAGGGTCGGCGGAATTATTCCCGTTTCCATCGCCTTGACGCAATAAACGGCCTCCACCGCCCCGGCCGCACCGAGCAAATGGCCTATTGCCGATTTGGTGGATGACATGGAGGTTTTTTCCGCTGCGCTTCCGAACAACCGTTTAACGGCCCCGACCTCTATTTCATCCCCAAGCGGCGTCGATGTGCCGTGCGCGTTTATGTAATCCACTTCTTCCGGCGATATGCCCGCGCTGCGCAAGGCGGCCTGCATCGAACGGAACGCGCCGCTGCCGTCTTCGGCCGGAGCGGTCATGTGGAACGCGTCGCCCGACATGCCGTAACCGATGACTTCGGCGTATATGCTCGCGCCGCGTTTTTTTGCGTGTTCATATTCCTCAAGAACAAGTATCCCGGCCCCTTCGCCCATTACAAAGCCGTCGCGGTCTCTGTCGAAAGGACGCGAGGCTTTCCCAGGAGTTTCGTTGAATTTGGTGGCCAAAGCGCGCGCAGCGCAGAAGCCGGCCACGCCGATCGGGCATATTGCCGCTTCAGCCCCGCCCGCGATCATCACATCGGCGTCGCCGAGCATGATCATCCGTGCGGCGTCCCCTATGGCATGCGTGCCAGTGGCGCATGCGGTAACCACCGAATGATTGGGCCCGCGCAAACCATAGCGTATGGATACCTGGCCGGACGCCAGATTTATAAGGCTTTTCGGGATGAAGAATGGCGAAACGCGCCGCGGCCCTTTGTCACGCAGCAAAATGGAAGTTTCATATATTTCGTGAAGACCGCCTATTCCCGATCCTATCAGCACTCCGGCGCGGTCGCGTTCTTCTTCGCTGCCCGGAGCATAGCCGCTGTTCCTGATCGCTTCATCCGCCGCCGCGATGGCGAAATGGATGAAGCCGTCCATTTTCTTCTGTTCCTTCGTCTCGACGAAGCGGCCGACGTCGAAACTGTCCGGTCCTCCGCCGCGCGGCACTTCTCCGGCTATCTGGCAGGCATAGCCTTCCGGATCGAAAAGGGTTATGCGCCGTATGCCGCTTTCGCCCGACACAAGGCGGCGCCAGTTCACGTCCACACCGACGCCGAGAGGCGACACAATCCCTATTCCGGTGACTACTGCGCGTCGCATTATGGCAAAACGGAAGAAAAATTACAGGAAAGCCTATCCTAAACTATCCTAACCGGTCAGCGGACGCCCGCAAATCTCCAAAATACCGCGGTCAGGCGGCTTTTTTCTGATTTATGAAGTCTATGGCGTCCTTGACGGTGACTATCTTTTCGGCCGCGTCATCGGGGATTTCTATGCCGAATTCCTCCTCAAAAGCCATGACGAGCTCGACCGTATCAAGGCTGTCAGCCCCCAGGTCGTCAATGAAGCTGGCGTTGTCCGTCACCTTGGCGGCGTCCACGCCCAGATGTTCGACCACTATTTTTTTCACGCGTTCAGCAATGTCACTCATGATCTGTCCAGCCTTCTGTTGTTAACTTATCCACCGCCGGCGGCCGCTGCGCCGCCTCCGGTATGTCCCGGCAATCGTCCGGGACGGCGATTCAACGCCTTTCAGGAACGCACTCTACTATTATGTGCGCCTGTAACTGTCCAGAAATTTCAGAAACACAGCAGGCGTTTTTTTATCCGTGGCAACAAAAGATGACATGCCGTTGTCTTTATTCCCAAGATATTATATATAAAACAATATGTTAGCTCGAATGCCGCTCGTCCCCCTTTTGTTCCGCCCTTTTGGCCTGCAAACGCAAGGAAACCAAACGTGAAATAATTATGATGGCGAATATGCCAAGCACCAAAAGCATAAGCTCGCGGATGCTGTATTCCACTATTTCTTTCCTGCGCCTGCCCAAACGCTGGACTACATCGCCGAAGAAATATCCGACGCCGCAGAAAGCTGAGGCCCATATGAAGGCCGCCAAAAAGTTCAGCGCGGCGAAACGTTTCCATGAAAGCCCGCTCAGTCCCACGGCTATGCCACTCACGTTGCGCACGCCGTACATGAAACGGTAGGAAAGAATGAAATAGGTGGCGTATTTCTCCAGCGCCCTTAACGCCCTGTCGGCTTTCGGTTTGAGCCTGGGAAAACGCGCCAGAAGCCGCTTTCCGTATACGCGGCCCAGCAGAAAAAACACCTGATCGCCGAAAAAACTGCCGAGCCACGCCGCAGTGAAAAGCGGCCATATGTTCAGCAACCCCCTCTGCGCGGCCAGGGCGGCGAATATTACGAAAGTCTCGCCTTCCAAAGCCGTCCAAATGAAGGTTATCAGATAAAACCAGTCCCCGTGGTGGCGTATAAGAGCTAGAACTTCTTGCATTTTTCAGGGTTCTGGGCTTTGAGTAATTTTCCGGAGGCTAAAGGCTGAAAGCCGATGATTCAAGTTTGAAAATCAATAACGATTATCTATTGGTCTTACGCTCTTGTTGTTAAAATTCAAAAGCAATATCAATTCTGTTACGCGTAACTAAGGCCATTCTCCCAAAACAAGAACGCTGAGATACAAATCGTTGCCGGAAATATCTTCATACCAATCGGATATAATGTTGACATCGACGAGATATTCCGCCCCGGCATTATCATTTGAAAATGACTTTCTTGACCGTATAAGCCCTGGTGCCCTTGGGCGTGTGGACCTCGACCGTATCGTCAACCTTCTTGCCTATCAGCGAACGCGCCAGCGGCGAAGTTATGGAAAGCAGACCGGCTTTTATATCGGCCTCGTCTTCCCCCACTATTTGAAAATGAACTTCTTCGTCAAGATCCTCGTCGTGCAACAGAATGCTGGCCCCGAATTTTATAGCGCCGCCATCAAGCTTCGACACGTCTATCACCTCGGCGCGGCCTATCCTGGCCTCAAGCTCCATTATGCGCCCCTCGATGAAACTCTGGCGTTCCCGCGCGGCGTGGTATTCGGCGTTCTCGGACAGATCGCCGTGCTCGCGCGCCGCGGCTATGGCCTTTATTACCGCCGGCCGCTCCACGTTTTTAAGCTGTTTCAGCTCTTCTTCCAGCTTTCTATAGCCGGAAAGTGTCATGGGAATTTTATCGGTCATTATGGCCGCAGGTTGCCGGTTTCAAGGTCAAGGAACGCCGGATACGGAAAGGATAAACATCAGCGCCGCAGAGGCCGTTTGCGCTCCAGCCGTTCCGCTGCCATCCGTCCGCATCCCGAGTCTCTACCGAAGATATGACTGTAAAGAGGCAACATCAAGCGTTCCCTTTTGCATGGCCGCTATGGCCTCGACCGCTGCGCGTGCGCCGGGAATCGTCGTGTAGTGCGGTATCCCCTGCACCAGGGCGGTACGCCTGAGGCTGAAGCTGTCGGCTATGGTCTGGGCGCTGGAAGCGGTGGTGTTTATAACCAGATCGACTTCGCCGTTTATCATGGCGTCCACTATGTGCGGCTGGCCCTGATAAACCTTGTTGACGTGGCGCACGGGGAAACCCGCTTCCCTAAGGGCGTTGGCGGTTCCGCCGGTCGCCATCAGATCGAAGCCGATCTCCAGCAGCCGTTTCGCTATCAGCACGGCGGCCGGTTTGTCCTTGTCCTTAACCGAGATGAAGCAGGTTCCCTTGAGCGGCAGCACCAGACCGGCCCCAAGCTGCGCCTTGGCAAACGCGCGGGGAAAGTCGCGATCAACGCCCATTACTTCGCCGGTGGATTTCATTTCCGGTCCCAGCACCACGTCCACGCCCGGAAAACGGGCGAAAGGAAATACCGGCGTTTTTACGGAAAGGCGCGGCTTGTCATGTTTCGCGGCTTTAAACGGAGAGAGCAAGTCCGCGAGTTTTTCCCCCGTCATCACACGCGCCGCTATCTTGGCGATAGGCACGCCTATTGCCTTGGCCACGAAAGGAACCGTGCGGCTGGCGCGCGGGTTCACCTCAAGTATGTATATATCCCCGTTCTTAACGGCGAACTGCACGTTCATGAGACCAGTCACGCCTATGGCGCGCGCCAAAACCTTGGATTGGCGCCGTATCTCGGCTACGACAGTTTCCGGCAGCGAATGGGGCGGCAAAACGCATGAACTGTCGCCCGAATGGACTCCGGCTTCCTCTATATGCTCCATGATGCCGGCGACGAAAACGTCTCGAAGGTCGGCCACCACGTCCACGTCTATCTCTACCGCGTCCTGCAAATATCTGTCGATCAGAACCGGATTATCACCGGACACTTTCACCGCCTGTGCGATATAACGGCGCAGCGCCTCGACGTTATAGACGATTTCCATGGCCCTGCCGCCGAGAACGTAAGAAGGGCGGATGACAAGCGGATATCCTATCTCCGCCGCCACTTTTTCGGCCTCTTCCGAGCTGCGCGCTATGCCGCTGGAGGGTTGTTTCAACCCGAGCTTTTTAAGCAGTGCCTGGAATCGTTCGCGGTCCTCGGCCATATCGATGGCGTCCGGCGAAGTGCCGAGAATGGGTATTTTCGCTTCCTGCAAGGCGGCCGCCAGCTTGAGAGGTGTCTGTCCGCCGAATTGAACCATAACGCCGAGCACCTTGCCTTTGCGCTGTTCGGCGCGCACGATTTCTATCACGTCCTCGGCGGTCAAGGGTTCGAAATAAAGACGGTCCGCGGTATCGTAATCGGTCGATACCGTCTCGGGATTGCAGTTTATCATGACGGTTTCGAAACCGGCTTCCCGCAGCGCCATCACGGCGTGAACGCAGCAATAGTCGAATTCGATGCCCTGCCCTATGCGGTTGGGACCGCCACCGAGGATTATCACCTTGTCCCTGTCCGAGGGCTCGGATTCGCATTGCGCCGGGATATGCCCGCCCGTCTCATAGGTGGAGTAAAGATATGGCGTGAGCGAGGCGAATTCGGCGGCGCAAGTGTCTATGCGCTTGAACACCGGCGTCACGCCGGCCTTGCGCCGCGCCGCGGCGACGTCTTTTTCCTTTTTACCGGCAAGCCTGGCGATACGGGAGTCGCTGAAACCCATGGACTTCAGCCGGTGCCAATCCTCCGCTTTTTTCGGCAATCCTTTTTCCCTGACGACTCTTTCCGCCTCGACTATTCCGGCGATTTGTCCGACGAACCAGGGATCGTACCTGCAAATTCCGGCTATTTCCGCCGCGTCCATGCCGCGCCGCAAGGCCTCGGCTATCAGCAAAATCCTGTCTAGCGACGGCTTCGCCAGCGCGGAGCGCAAGGCGTTTATGTCGCCGTCGCGCCCTTCGTCCCAGATCTCGTTGAGGCCGTTCAGCCCGGTTTCCAAACCGCGCAGCGCTTTTTGCAGCGATTCCTGGAATGTGCGGCCTATGGCCATCACTTCGCCCACCGATTTCATGGAAGTGGTAAGCAGCGGCTCGGTACCGGGGAATTTTTCAAAGGCGAAGCGCGGGATTTTGGTGACTACGTAATCTATGGTCGGCTCGAAGGAGGCGGGGGTCACACCGGTGATGTCGTTCTTCAGCTCGTCAAGGGTATATCCGACCGCCAGCTTGGCGGCTATTTTGGCTATCGGAAAACCGGTCGCCTTGCTGGCGAGCGCCGAAGAGCGGCTTACGCGCGGGTTCATCTCTATTACGACCATCCTGCCGTCGGCTGGATTTACTGCGAACTGCACATTGGAACCGCCTGTATCAACACCGATTTCACGCAACACGGCTATCGAAGCATCGCGCAAAACCTGATATTCCTTGTCGGTGAGAGTCAGAGCGGGCGCGACGGTTACGCTGTCCCCGGTGTGAACGCCCATCGGATCGACGTTCTCTATCGAGCAAACTATTATGCAGTTGTCGTTTCTGTCGCGCACCACCTCGGTTTCGAATTCTTTCCAGCCGAGGACCGATTCCTCTATCAGCACCTCGCGCACCGGACTGGCGGCAAGGCCCCCGGCGACTATTTCGGCGTATTCGGTGCGGTTATAGGCCACGCCCCCGCCTGTGCCGCCCAGGGTGAAGCTCGGCCTGACTATGGCCGGCAATCCCACCGTTTCCAGCGCCTTCCAGGCTTCGTCCACCGTGTGGACTATCGCACTTTTGGGCGTCGAAAGGCCTATCTTTTCCATAGCCAGGCGAAATTGCAAACGGTCCTCGGCCTTTTCTATCGCCTCGCGCCTGGCGCCGATAAGCTCGATGCCGAGACGGTCCAGCGTTCCGTCATTCGCCAGCGCCATGGCCGTGTTGAGCGCGGTTTGTCCCCCCATTGTTGGCAGCAGAGCGTCCGGCCGTTCGCGCTGCAGAATGGCGGCGACGAATTCAGGCGTTACCGGCTCTATATAGGTAACGTCCGCAAGGCCGGGATCGGTCATGATGGTGGCGGGATTGGAATTGACGAGGACGACGCGATATCCTTCCTGCCGCAGCGCCTTGCACGCCTGCGTTCCGGAATAGTCGAACTCGCAGGCCTGACCGATCACGATGGGCCCGGCTCCGATTATGCAGATTGATTTTATGTCGGTGCGTTTCGGCATTTTGCTTCAGCCTCCGGCCTTGCGTTCCTTCATCATCTCCACGAAACGTACGAACAGATGAAGGCTGTCGTGCGGCCCGGGAGACGCTTCCGGATGGTACTGAACACAAAACGCCGGCTTGTCTTTCAACCTGAATCCTTCGTTGGTGCCATCGAAAAGACTGATGTGGGTAATCTCCGCTTCGGGCGGCAGGGTTTCCGGCAGCACATGAAAGCCGTGGTTCTGGCTGGTTATTTCCACCCTTCCAGTTTGCAGGTCCTTTACGGGATGGTTGGCTCCGCGGTGCCCGAACGGCAATTTCGCGGTCTTCGCCCCTATCGCGAGGCCGAGCATCTGGTGCCCAAGGCAAATGCCGAATAATGGTATGCCCTTTTCCAGAACGGCCCTTATGACAGGCACGGCGTAAACGCCGGTGGCGGCAGGATCTCCCGGCCCGTTCGAAAGAAACACTCCGTCAGGAGCGAGGGCGAAAATCTCTCCGGCGGAGGTTTGTGCCGGTACGACGGTCACGCGGCAGCCCGCGCTCACGAGGCAGCGTAAGATGTTGCGCTTGGCTCCATAATCTATAGCCACGACGTGGGGACGCGTGGCATACGCCGCGCGGTTTGCTGATGCCGGCATGGAATCTGCCTCCATCATCCCGGCCCCGGATTCACGATGCCGGACGACTAACGCATTTCCCTGAACCCCGATAACGGGTTCTTGCCATTCATACACTTCCCGGCAGGTGACTTCGGGAGCAAGATCCATGCCCTCAAGCCCCGGCCATTCCATGGCCTTGCGGTGCAATGCCGCGATATCGGGCTTGCCGTGCGGCGAGTGGCAAATTACGCCGCTCAGCGCGCCGCCGTCACGTATGCGTGCGGTGAGAGCGCGCGTGTCCACGCCGCAAATGCCGACAACTCCATGGCGCTTGAGCCAGATGTCAAGATGTTCCTCAGCGCGCCAGTTGGAATGATCGGTCACGCCAGCGCGCAGAACGAGGCCGCGGGCGGCGGGCCTGGCGGCTTCTATATCCATGCCGTTGGCGCCGACATTGCCTATGTGCGGAAAGGTGAAGGTGATTATCTGACCCGCGTAGCTCGGATCGGTAAGGATTTCCTGGTATCCGGTGATGGAAGTGTTGAAGCACACTTCGCCAGTGGCTTCGCCGCAAGCCCCGATCCCCCTGCCCCAAAACACTGCGCTGTCGGAAAGAACCAGTACCCCGTTTGCCTGATCCGGTTTTGATTCAGGCGCATATGTGCTATGCCCTCCGTAAGGCGTGGTCTTCATATTCTCCGGCTTCAAGGGGTCACCGCAAACGGCCGGGACTATGCCGATTCGCCAACCGCTTGGCAACCATGAAATACATAAGGACAACCGGAGGGTTACATGCTGCGCGACCGGATTAACGAAGCTCTCAGGGAAGCATTGCGTAACAAGGATTCGCGCGTGGTAGGTGCGTTGCGTCTCATAATAGCTAAAATGAAGGATCTCGATATAGCCGCTCGTTCGAAAGGCAACATGGACGGAATCAGCGACTCCGAAATTCAGTCGATGATGCAAGGCATGATAAAACAGCGGCGCGAATCGATAGCGCTGTATGAAAAAGGCAACCGCCCGGATCTGGCCGAACAGGAAAGCGGCGAGATAGCGGTTATAGAGCGCTTCCTGCCCAAACAGATGAGCAGCGGGGAAGTCGAGACGGCGATCGAGAAAGCCATCGCTGCCACCGGCGCCGCAAGCGTCAAGGACATGGGCAAGATTATGGCCGCGCTGAAAGAAAACTACGCCGGACAAATGGATTTCTCCGCCGCCGGAGCGATAGTCAAAAAAAAGCTGAGCTCATAGACTGGGAACAACCCGCATACAAACGATCTTCAGGCCGGCAAAATCGTCCGTGGTTTACAGCTTTATCCGAATGTTTGTCATTTTATTTCTCATAACATAGCATTAACCATATTTTCTGTTATGCATGACGGCGAATTTATTCTAACAATGCCCTGCTGCGGCAAAAAGCGCAACGCCCCCTTCCATGACCTGCATAACGGCGGAGAAACAAATGAAAAGAATTTTCATGAATCAGAAACTCAACGATTGGGTCAAGGAAATGGCCGAGCTTTGCAAGCCGGACGATGTTTATTTCTGCAACGGCGGAAAAGTCGAATACGATTTCATGATAAACAAATTGCTGGTGGCTGGAATGGCCATCCGCCTGAATCCGAAAAAGCGCCCCAACAGCTATCTGTTCCGTTCGCATCCTAGTGATGTCGCCAGGCTTGAAAAAGCTACCATAATCAGCTCGGAAAACAAGGACGACGCCGGCCCCACCAACATTTGGATCGCCCCCGATGAACTGAAACGCAAGATGAGAGCGCTTTACGACGGCTGCATGAAGGGGCGCACGATGTTCGTAATTCCCTTTTCGATGGGACCGGTCGGTTCGCCGCTGTCAGAACTGGGGGTGGAGATAACAGACAGCCCATACGTAGTCGCCAACATGCACATAATGACACGCGTCATAAGCGACATTCCGGCGGACAAGGATTTCATACCCTGCATGCATTCCGTGGGAGTGGGCGGAGGAAACGCCATGTGGCCATGCGCTCCGATCGAGGATAAATACATAAGCCATTTCCCGGAGGAAAAACTCATCTGGTCTTATGGCTCCGGTTATGGCGGCAACGCGCTGCTCGGTAAAAAGTGCCTGGCGCTGCGCATCGCATCCTATATGGCTTTTCAGCAGGGATGGATGGCAGAGCATATGCTCATACTACGCCTGACCAACCCGCAAGGAAGGCGCTATCACATAGCCGGAGCCTTTCCCTCCGCTTGCGGCAAAACCAATCTGGCCATGATGAATCCATCCCTGCCGGGCTGGAAAGTAGAGTGCATAGGCGACGACATAGCGTGGATAAGGCGCGGCCCTGACGGCAAGCTGTACGCCATCAATCCCGAGAACGGATTTTTCGGAGTGGCTCCGGGAACTTCTTACGCCACCAATCCGAACGCGATGGAAACCATCAAGGAAAATACCATCTTCACCAATTGCGCCCTCACTGGAGACGGCGATGTATGGTGGGAGGGAATAGATGGGGAAATTCCCTTAAGTCTCACCGACTGGCAGGGCAATCCGTGGAAGCCCGGCAACAACGGAGAGGCGGCCCATGCGAACGCACGTTTCACCGCTCCGGCTGCCCAGTGTCCGGTAATATGCAAGGACTGGGAAAACCCCACGGGAGTTCCGATAGACGCATTTCTTTTCGGAGGCCGCCGCGAAAGCGCCGTCCCGCTGGTGTTTCAGGCGCGTGACTGGAATCATGGAGTGTTTCTCGGTTCCATTCTCGCTTCGGAAAAAACCGCCGCCGATCTAGACAAGAAAATCGGAGAGCTGAGATACGATCCGATGGCCATGTTGCCTTTTTGCGGCTACAATATGGGCGACTATTTCGGCCACTGGCTCAAGATAGGTGACATCCTCAAGGGCGATGCACCGCCTATTTTTTACGTCAATTGGTTCAGAAAGGACGCGGCGGGAAAATTCATGTGGCCGGGCTACGGGCACAACAGCCGCGCGCTCAAGTGGATCTGCGACCGCATCGATGGCCACGTGAGCGCGGAAGAAACTGCAATAGGCTTATTGCCGAAAATAGAGGACCTTGACCTTAGCGGCGTAAACGTGAGCGGCGAAACCATGAGAGAGCTGCTCAGGCCGCATCGCGCCTTGAGGAGGCACGAAATTCCGCTGATCGCGCAGCATTACAAGAAATTCGGCAGCCGTCTGCCGGAACGCCTGGCCAGGCAGTTCATAGAATTCGTGGCCGCGTTGGGGTAAGGCGGCTTTCATCGCTGCGCCGCGCCTGCCCGCAGAACGCGGCGCAGCAGCGGCTGATTGAAAAAACATACTGGCGAACGCTGGCTGTTTGTTTCATCCATTCAGCACGCGCTTCCATATCATTCGCGCGTGACGGATGTAGGAAGAGGTTTCAAAACACGACTCGAGCCGGCTGGGAGCGAGAAGCCCGCGAACTGTTTTGTTTTTTCTGATGCGCTCCGGAAACGAAGCGTGCTTGCCCTTCTGCAGATCCCGCCATACCGCCATGGCTTCCGCCTGAACCAGTCTATAGGCATTCTCGCGGCTCATGCCGGCCTGTGTCAACGCCAGCAGAACGCGCTGGGAAAAATAAAGCCCTCCCGTCGCTTCCAGATTGGCCTTTATCCTCTCCGGATATACAGTCATGCCCTCTATAAGGCCGGCCAGGCGATCAAGGGCGAAGTCAAGCGCTATGGTGGCGTCGGGAGCGAAAACGCGTTCCACCGAAGAGTGCGAAATATCGCGCTCGTGCCACAGCGCGATATTTTCCAGCGCCGGAATTACTGCCGCGCGCACGATACGCGCAAGGCCGGTCAGGTTTTCCGCCAGCACCGGATTGCGCTTGTGCGGCATAGCGCTGGATCCTTTCTGGCCTTTGGCGAAAGGTTCTTCCGCCTCGCGCACCTCGCTGCGCTGCAGGTGGCGCATTTCTATGGCGAAATTCTCTATCGAACCGGCGATCACGCCGAGGGTGGCGAAGAACATGGCATGCCGGTCGCGCGGGATAACCTGGGTAGAAATAGGCTCCACTCTAAGGCCCATCTTCCGCGCCACATGCCGCTCAACGCGCGGGTCTATGGTGGCGAAGGTGCCGACCGCGCCGGAGATGGCGCAGGTGGAAATCTCGTCGCGCGCAGCGGCAAGGCGCTTTCTGGCGCGCCTGAAAGCCGCGTAATGCGAAGCAAGCTTGAGACCGAAGCTGGTCGGTTCGGCATGTATGCCGTGGCTGCGCCCGATGGTCAGTGTGTCAAGGTATCGACCGACCTTTTTCTTGAGGGTTTTAAGGACTTCGTCAATATCATCGATAAGTATGTCCGCCGCCTGTCTGAGCTGAACGGCAAAGGCCGTGTCCAGTATATCGCTCGAAGTCATGCCCTGATGGATGAAGCGGGCTTCGGGCCCGATGTTTTCCGCAAGATTGGTAAGGAAAGCCAGAACGTCATGGCGTGTTTCCTTTTCTATCTCGTTTATGCGCGCGAGATCCCACTTGCCGTGTTTCCATACCTTTCTGGCCGCGGCTTTCGGAATAACGCCGATTGCGGCCTGCGCATCGCAGGCGTGCGCCTCAACCTCGAACCAGATGCGGAGCTTGTTTTCCGGCTCCCATATGCGCGCCATAACGGCGCGGGAATAGCGTGGTATCATGACGGCCTAATCAAGAACCGCGCCGGCGCACAGCGAACCGCCGCTTGCCAGCGGCATGCGGCCGGAGCATTTGGTGACCTCCCATCCGCGCGCGCGCATGCATTCGGCCACCACCAGGCTCGGGCGCAGCATACAATCGCCCTCTTCCTTCTGGGTCACGGTCACGCTAGTCTCGGCCAAACGCCGCTTGTCCGGCTGGAACTGCACTTGTTCAACTGGCGATACGTTGGACGGGAATATGCCGCACCGGCATTGGCTCAGATCGAAGTCGAGCTTCTTTTGCGCGTCGGATTGCGACATCAGAAGATTGGGCTCGCTTATCGGGCGCCAGAATTCGGCCACGTTCTGCGCGCAAGCGGCGATGAGTAAAACTGAAACAAGGCATACAAAGCGCTTCATGATTGGCTCCTAAAAAACGATGCGGCCCATAATCGTAAATTTCCGGGCCATATACAACCCCGCAGCCTAGAAGCAAAATGGTTAATATTTGGTGGTTTTTGCTGTTGGACTGTCTTTGCGCCCGCTAGTTACCCGGCCCGTCCTCTGCTTCGTCTTCCTTCGGGTTGTTTTCAGGCTCTTCGTCCTCTCCTACGAAACGCTGCACTCCTTCGCGCCAGTCCTCAGGAGTTTGAAAACGCCCCGACCATAAGCCGCGCTTTTTCAGGCGTGCGTGGTTTTCCTCCTCCATATAGGGATTTTCGTCCTCTTCCTCCAGATCGGCTATAGCCCAGCCGTGCAGCACGAGAAAACCGGCGACATCGTGTTCCACCGGACCCTTGCGGCGGAAGCAACGGGCGGCCGGTTTGCCGCCGCCGGTCTCCGCCACGATCTGGCAGGTTACGAACTTTTCCTCGGCAAAATGCTTGAGGGCCAAAAGCGCCTGCTCGCCACACGGCCATGATATGCCAGCGTTCCAGCACAGTTGATCCGGATCCGGCATGACTATCCCCCACAGCGCGACATCGCGCCCGCCTATCGTCAGCAAGCCGCAATCCTTCACGAACGCGAAACCGGAAATCTCGTCCTTTTCATCTTCCGCTCCGGCAGGCGTCGCAAGCCCGGACATGCCCAAAAAAACGGCAATGGCGCAGAGGCGTAAAAAAGCTTTGTCCATGGCTAAGGTTCAAGCCTAAATACCGGCATGTTGCAAGCATCGGAAAACAAACCGGCAAGAATATGACGGTGTTTACCGGCATAAGGGCGCGAGAAAAATACATCATTCGGACAGCGGCGGAAAGATGGAGCAAAAAGCAGCCAATTCAAGGGGTAAAGGAAGCGCCGACAAGCGTTCCGTGCGCATAGCCGGCCATCGCACCAGCATCTCGCTCGAGGACGGGTTTTGGGCGGAGCTGCGCCGAATCGCGGCGGAACGCGGCGTATCGCTGAACGGCTTGATAGAGGAGATAGATGCCGTAAGAAAAGGCAATCTGTCCAGCGCCTTGAGGCTTTTCGTGCTCAACGAGCTGAAAAAAAACCGCGTCACGGATTCTTGAACAATCCATCAAGCCCGCTGCGGTGCCTTTCCTTTTGTTCTATCATCGCGGCGGCGCGGGCTATTTCGGCTTCAAGCGAGGCTATGTAATCCTTAAGTTCGCCTATGGACATTTGCTGAAGGTCCAGCGGCTTGATGGCTGGGCGTTGCGGTTCAAGGTCTTCGGCGTCTATCATCGCTCGGCTCCTGTGAACAAAAAACAGGACAAAAAATATCTTCCAGCGTATATGATAGATTCCTCCGCGGACTTGTCGAGGAGGTTTGCAATGAGAATCTTTTTGGCCGTTTTCGCTATATTGTTCGCGCTTTCCTGCTCGCCAGCCGCCGCGGCTGGCAGGGCTCTGGATACCCCGGCTTATCCCGATACCGCCGGTGCCATGAAAAACCGGCAGAGCCGCATGGGATTCAACCGCGGTTTTTCCAAGGAAAATGAAAAAGAACAGGAAACCGCATTCCCGCAGGGAAAGAATTTCTCCCCGGCTCCACGCTCCACAGTACCGGCGACAAGGACGATTCCCTCTTCGTCAAAAGGAAGAAAACCGATATGCGTAGGCCCCGATTGCGGTTGCGGCGCTGGCAAGGTTAATTAACCGTTTGATTTAAAACAATATATTTTACAGCGGGACGATTTTATTAAAGCTGGAATCCGCGCGCGCAAATGCTATCATGCGCAGCGGAGCCGGCGCAGGCGCCAAGTGCCTTGCCGCCGCTTTAATCGATCCCTGAAATGCCCAGCTTTCCGGATCGTCCGGCTGCGGAGCGCGGTCGGATAACGGGAGGTTTTTAGTTTGAGGAGGAAAATACATGCCGCAATTGCCCCTCATGCCCAAGGCCACGGCGGTCTGGCTGGTGGAGAACACATCCCTGACTTTCGAGCAAATCGGAGAATTCTGCGGCCTGCACAAGCTTGAGGTGCAGGCGATAGCCGACGGCGAAGTTGCCGCGGGAATCATAGGAATGAATCCGGTGCTGGCCGGTCAGCTTACGCAGGAAGAGATAAAGCGCTGCGAGAACGATCCCAGGGTCCGGCTCAAACTTTCGCGCAGCGATCTGCCGCAACCGGTGGCGCGTAACAAGGGGCCGCGTTACACGCCGGTTTCGAAACGCGCCGACAAGCCGGACGGCATAGCCTATTTGATAAAGAATTACCCGGAGTTGATGGACGCACAGATAACCCGCCTTATCGGTACGACCAAGGAAACCATCGCCAAGGTGCGCAACCGCACGCATTGGAACTCCGCCAACATCAAGCCGCGTGATCCTGTTCTCCTTGGCCTGTGCAAACAGTCCGACCTGGAAACGGCCCTGAAACGCGCCCAGCGCCGCGTGGAGCGCGAGCTGAAAAAAGCGAAGAAAGAAGGGCAGCCGGACATAGATCCGGACGCTCAGGAAACACAGATTTCCCGCGAGCCGGCGAAACCGGCTCCGGAAACGTATATAGATCCGGCGCAGCAGGAACAGCCCGACATAGACCCCGAAGACATGTCCCGGGGCATGGGATAGGCAGAAACGCAATGAAAAGGGCGGACCTTGCATGTCCGCCCCGTGTTCAGGAATGGCGGGAGTCAACGGCTCCCGCCGCAAAAGCCATCAAGCCGCTTTCTTGTCGCGCTCGCGGCTGAGCACGCTTTCCAGCTTTTGCGTGGCCTTGGCCTGGTCTATTTTTTCGACGGCCGCAAGCTCGCGCGCAAGCCGTTCAAGCGCGGCCTGATAAATCTGGCGCTCGCTGTATGAATGTTCGGGCTGATCGGCGCCGCGATACAGATCACGCACCACTTCAGCTATAGACACCGGATCGCCGGAATTGATTTTGGATTCATACTCCTGGGCGCGGCGGCTCCACATGACGCGCCGGACTCTGGATTTTCCCTGAAGCGTTGACAGCGCTTCCCTTATACGGTCGCGCGAGCTAAGGCGGCGCAGGCCGGAAGACCTGGCCTTGTTCACCGGTACCTTGAGACGCATGCGGTCCTGCTCGAACATTATGGAGTAAAGCTCAACGCTCTGCCCTCCTATCGAGTAGGAATCAATGCCTTCAACGCGCCCGACTCCATGAGCAGGATAAACGACAAAATCACCCTTTTTGAATTCCAGCTTCTCTGACATCTTTTTAAGGCTCCCGTTCGAAAAACCAGTTTTGCAACTTTCTGTCCCATAACAAACAATAGTGACAAAATGTTGGCGCCAGCCATAACCGTCGGACAGCCATATGGTTGCTTGTCAACGGGTTAGGCTGTTATGTTTGCCGCTATTGTCCAGTAATTGTTATTATATACCATTTATTAGCGATTTTGGCAAAGTTTTCGCGAAACAAAATTATTATGCGTTTAAAATCAATGTGTTGTCTGCATGAAAATTTCATAAGGCATTCGGAACGAAAGAATCGCTTTGGTTAGAAAACAGTAAACGGCAAGCGGAAAATCACACTTCTGCGGCAGCTTCGGCCAAAGCCCCGGCCTCCGAAAGCCTCCATGCCTCTGGATCGGAAAACAGGGCGCGTAAAAGCTGGTTGTTCATGGAATGCCCGGAACAATTGCCGTAAAAGCGCCCGCGCAGCGGCGCTCCGGCCAGCGCCATATCGCCAATGGCGTCCAGCAGCTTGTGGCGCACGAATTCGTCGCTATAGCGCAATCCTTGTTCGTTCATAACCGCGCCGTCCTTGATCACTATGGCGTTTTCCAGCGATCCGCCGCGCGCGAAGCCCATTTTGCGCAGATGTTCTATTTCCTCGTAAAAGCCGAAGGTGCGGGCCCGGCTTATTTCGCTCTTGAAGGCGGAGCGCGTAAGGCGGAAATCGCAATGCTGATGTTGAATGAGCTTTTGCGGAAACGATATGTCGAAACTGAAAGAAGGCACGGCAGCAGGCTCAAGACGTACGCTTTTTCCTTTCCCTATGACCTCCACAGGTTTTAGAACAACGATTTCCCGGCGCTGAGCATCCTGTTCCCGGATCCCTGCGTCCTCGAGCATATCAACGAAGAAAGCAGAGCTTCCGTCCATCACCGGCACTTCCGGCCCGTCTATTTCCACAACAGCGTTGTCGATGCCGAACGCGCGCAGCGCCGCCATAAGATGTTCTATGGTCGCGACAAGCCCCCCTTCCCCGTTTCCTATGACCGTGGAAAGCTGGGTGTCAACCACGCGGTCCCATCTGGCCGGAATAACGCGCGCGCCGTTTTTAAGATCGGTGCGGATGAAAACTATGCCTGTGTCAGGGCGCGAAGGCAGAATCCGCATCGACACTTTTTCGCCGGTATGGACCCCGGTGCCGCAGCATGTTGCCACGGAGGCAAGGGTTTGCTGGCGCGCCGTGCTTCCGCCGCAAGCGCCCGCCGCCCCGTCACGAACCGGCGGAAAAAAAGGCTTGATGTTATGTAAGCCGAACACTTCTTGCGGTTTTCCATTATTAAAAGGCCAGAACCGGACGATTCAGGACAGAATCAACCGGTTAGCATTTGTAACCGCCGCCGGCAGCAGAATGAATTCAAGATAAGTTACGCCGTGTTACACGAGCATAACTCTTTGAATAATCAATATGTTATGCCGCAATCAATTATATCTGCAAACGCCCTTTCCGTCCCCTTCATACTGTACATCGAGGAACCCGGAGTTTCCACCCGCCGCTGCGCCACAATTGACCCAATCAGTAAGCTGTATGGAAAGTTTGTCTCCAACTCGCGTTATGATGCTGCCGTTCTGCGGTAATGGTCCGGAAGGAACGTTGCATACCGCGCGGGGCACAAAACGCACTTTATTGATAATTCCACCGTATTTCGCCACTGACCGTTGTCCCGAATAGACAATGACAGAATAAAGCCCATCAGTCGTGTCTAATACTCCGTCCATTCTCAACTGGCAGTTAGCCGGTATTTGCCGCCCATCGTATCCAAAAGCTTCTTTTATGAGTTCGACGTCCTTAGCTCCCCACATGTATCTCTGCCCCACGGAGACGGAAAGGCTGCCGGGCAAAGAATCAAAAACAGAAGCGTCTTCGGGGGAAAGAGGAATATCGTTTATGATCAAGGGTGGTTTTATCTTTTCACGCGCCTTCTGTTCCAGGTATTCTTGCAATTTTTCCTGTAAATCTTTCGGAAGATTGGCCGGAACCCGGCTCTGCTGGCCAATCCCCGCCGCGCGCATGAATTCCTGCATCTTCGCATTTTCAGCTCCGGCCTCTTTCGACACATCGCCACCAGGAGTTATTTTCACATTTGCGGAAGCGCCGCCCGCTGTATTCAGCTGCTGTTCTGTTTTGTAATCTTTCCTCTCGTCGTACGGAGCCTCCTCCTTAGCGGTTTGCTGCGAAACTGGTTCGTTACCGGTAACAGCAGGAACTTCAACCGGTTTGTTCTCCGGCGCGTCCCCGGCTTTCTTTTCCGTGATGCCAGGCACAAGGCCATAATTCGGCTTGGAGCAGTTGCCGCCGTCGCACTCAGGAACCAGAACGGAAGTGGCGAAAGCGGCGCTGGATACACCGGCGACGAAAAAAACGGTCATAGCCGCTTTTGATAAAACGCGCATAACCTTACTCCCTTCCCCATGCAATCAGATGCAAAAACAAGAAGCTATGGAATTATTAGCTTCCCTTCTCCCCCCAAGCAAGAGGCAAAGCGTTTTCATGGCTCTAAGCCAAATGATAGGGCGGTATTGTGAGTATCATAGACTGTTCCCCAGCAAATTGCCGTTCGGTCAATCCAGCAGCGAACGCAAAAGATGTTTATTGCTGCTGCCTTCGTTCAACTTTTGAGGTGCGGCGGTCTGACGATAACATTATTGTAAGGCATTGGAAGATTGTAAGGTATTGGAAGGCTCATCTTGGATGGATTGTTTAGCAGCTTCTATCTTTCAGAAGCCTGCCTTTTCCCTATCTTTTGGGAAGAAGCCCTCCCAATTATGGCTCCGGAACCACCTCTTCGTTCACGACGGACAGGGAAAGCTCCAGGTCGCGAGCCAAACGATACACGCCCTTCAGGATGCATCGGGAAAGGACGTCATCGGTGAACAGCTCGCCTTGGAGATCGGACAGGTCGGTCCGGAGAACGGCGACGAGATCAGCCAGCGCCACCTTCCACCTCCGTCAGCCGCTTCTTGAGGGCGTCGATCACCGTCCTGCGTTTTTCACCCGCCAGGTGGGCTTTGAGCTTGTCGGGATCGCCTTCTATGCCGATCCGGGAGATAGCTTCGGCTGCGGTGAGTCCAGAAAGGTCTTCCTCTTGAATACCGGTCGGGGGGCTTTCGTCCTGTTTCCGGGGATCGTCCTTGCCGTCCATCCGCGCGAGCCTTCCCGCGGACAACGCCGATTCCATTTGGGGGGAAAGCGCGTCCGTTTCAAAGGTCTCGCCCGGATCGAGACGCAGCTTGGCGTCGGCGAGGATCAGGACTCCCGGTCGGATGTTCTTGAGTTTCACCGTCACGGTTCACCTCCGTCAGCCGAGAATCTTGATCTTGGCGAGAATGTCCGGGCGGGTGATGCCTTGCCCCAGTTCCGACCAGACGAGCCAGCCCGTCTTGAAGCGGGTCTTCTGCT
>Ga0272446_1001601_pt1 | contig 32614 bp, 21 predicted proteins | sample YNPCB0061_FD_194587 | JGI IMG/M metagenome (GOLD analysis project Ga0272446, IMG submission 194587) | Hot spring microbial mat communities from Yellowstone National Park, WY, United States - YNP-CB-006-1 | ecosystem: Environmental > Aquatic > Thermal springs > Hot (42-90C) > Sediment | place...
AGGAGTCTCAATGCACGACGAGCTTATCTGTCTCTTCGACCGGCCCGGCGCGGCCTATGATGCGCGGCGCGAGCTGCGCGCGCTTCAGAAGGAGTTGCGCCTCGGACGGATCTCGTCGATCGCGGTCGTTACCCGGCCGGCGCTCGATAGCATCCAGTTCGAGCAGGACGGCAACCTGGGGGCCGGCGACGGCATGCGCTTTGGCCTGGTCGTCGGCGCGCTGCTGGGCGCGGTGCTGCTGGCACCCTTCGTCGGTATCCTGGTGGCCGGCGGCGCCCGCGAGGGCCTCGCCACGGCGCCGAGCGTAGACAACTGGGTGATGGCTCTGGCCCTGGCGGTGGCTTTTGCGAGCGGGCTGACGGCGCTGCTCTCCGCGCTCGGCGGCGCGCTGCTAGGCGGGCTGGCCGCTGCGCTGATCAACTTCGGCATCAGGAGTCGCAAGCTCTACGCGCTCGGTGAGGACCTGGCCGTTGGTCAGGCGGCGCTGGTCACCCGTGTACGGACGGCGCAACGGCCGCCGCTGGCCGACCGGCTGGCGCTGAGCGGCGGGACGCTGGTACGCTGGCGCGAGGCCGAGCAGCCTGGCGCACCCTCCGCCGATGATCCGACGGCTGCCAGCTTCGCGGCGTATGCCTACGGCGCCGGTGTGGAGCATGTGGGCGCCTTCACGCCCATCACGCCGGAGGCGCCCCCGGTCGACCCGCGCCAGCGCGACCTGGTGGTGGCCGAGTGCGCCGACGTCGCCCACGCGCGCCGGGCGGCCCGCCACCTGCGCCGGCTCCGCCGCAGCCTCGGCGGGCTCGCCGCCGGCAACTACGCCGTCGTCACCCGGGACAAGCAGGGGCGCGCGCGCATCCGGCAGGCCGAGAATGTGACCGCCGGACGCGGCGCTCTCTTTGGCGGGCTGGTCGGCGCCGGGGCCGGCCTGCTGATCGGCGGATTCTTCGGTCTGTTGCTGGCTGCACTGGTCATCACGCTCGACCGGGGGGGCGCTATGGCCGGGGCCGACGCAGGCGGCTTCATCATTGCGATGACGCTGGTGTTCGGCGCCATCGGGGCGCTCATCGTCGGCCTGGTGGGCGCGCTCCTCGGCGCCGGCGTCGCCCAGGTCGTCAATCTGGCCTATCGGGACGCCGACTTGCGCCAGATCGCTGAGACGGTGCCGCCGGGCAAGGCGCTGCTGATCGCCTCGCTCTACCACCACGCCGGGCCGGCAGCCGTGCAGGCGCTGCGCGCAGCGGGCGCGACCATCCGCCACATGCCCCTGCCGGCTGACCAGATGGCCGCTGCCGTCCTCGATGAGCAGCGGAGCGCGGTGGTGAGCGCCGACGACCTTGCGGCGCACGACACCCGGCACATCATCACCACCCGCTCCGGCGTGCGCATCTTTGTGGACTGGCATCGCCGCGGCCCGCACACGATCGTGCTGCTCCACGGCGCTGGCGGCGACCACGACGCCTGGCGCGCCCAGTACCCGGCGCTCCACGGCGCGGGCTTCTCCACGCTGGCCCTCGATCTGCGCGGCCACGGCTACTCGGATCGTCCACGAGGCGCCGACGACTATCGTCTCGAGCGCTTTGCCGAAGACGTGTCCGACGTGCTGGAGGTGCTGCAGATCCGCGATTTCATCATGGTCGGCCACTGCTTCGGCGGCATGGTCACGACCATGTTTCACCAGGCCCATCCACAGCTCAGCCGGGGCTACCTGCTGCTCGACACGGCCGCCCGCGCCCCCGCCGCACCAGGCTGGGTGGCAACCCGCGCGCCCTGGGCGATCGGCCTGCTCGGCCGGCTGCTCGAACTCCTCCCCGCCGAGCGACGCGCGCTGCTGCACAACGATATGCAGCCCTTCAAGGGCACCGGCGACATCCAGCTCAACCGCCTGATGGCCGATGCCTCGCACACCACGCTGCGAGCCTGGCTCATGGTCTACCGCGGCATCGCCCAGTACGACGGCGTGGCCTCCCTGCGCTCAATGACCCAGCCCGTGTGGGTGATCGTCGGTCAGGAGGATACCGTCTTCACCGTTGAGGACTCAAAGGCCATCCAGCGCCATGTGCCCGGCTCGCGGCTGATTACCGTTCCGGGAGCGAACCACATCATTGTGGTGAACAATCCTGAGGTCGTCGAACAGCTGATCCTCGACTTCATCCGCGACACGGGGGTCTTTGACGAGCGGGTGGCTGAGGCGACGGCTACCAGGGATGGGGGGTAAGGCATGGTCCAGAAGCGGCCATGCCAGTTTGACCGTTGCTCCACATCTCCACAGCTCGACAGCTCCACACAGGGCTTTGTAGAGCTGTGGAGGTGTGGCGTTGAGCCAATGCGATGCCATCAAGCGGAATCGGTATTATACCAATTGGAATTGAGCAACCCGCATAGGTGTTACCGTCAGAGCGCATTGGAACGCCATGCGCGGCAATCCACAATCCAAAATCGGCAAGCCAAAATGGTATTAGACCCGCCGGATGTGCCGCACGGTGCTCTCAAAGTCCCCCAGGGCAAGCACCAGCCCGAGCTGCATCCAGGCCCGGCCCGAGCGTGCCCCGGCCACGCCTTCAACCTCGTAGCGTGCCTCGGGATCCAGGCCGTGCAGGCGCAGCGCCGGCAACGGGTAGCGCGGCGGCAGGTGGGTGCGAAAGGCGAAGAGCACCGCCTCCGAGCGGTCCGGGGCCACGAAGATCAGCGCCGCGCAGGGGTGAGCCTGCGGCTTGCGCAGCCAGTAGAGCTCGCCGCCCTGGATCAGGTGGCGCAGTTCCTTGTAGCGGGCGATCCAGTGCGCCGCCTCGGCCCGCTCGGCGGGCGTCCAGCGCAGCAGGTGGCCGCCAAGCCCGAGGATGCCGCACATGCCCACGTGGAAGCGGAAGGCGAGTGACAGGTGCGCTTCCGGAACATCGGCGACCCAGGCGTGCAGCGTGTTCGGCGGGAAGATCTGGGTGAAGCCCTCCAGGATCGCCAGGAACATGGTCGGGTCGGTGTTGTCGCTCACCTGGATCTGGCTCGCCAGTTGCAGGATGCCCAGATCGGCCCGCCCGCCACCGCCTGAACAACTCTGCCAGTGCACGTGCGGATGGCACGCGCGCAGCGTCCCCCAGACCCGGTAGAGACCCTGCACGTAGCGCACCCAGAGCTCACGCGGGTCGCCCGGGGCGTCGGGCCAGCCGGGCTCGCTCACATTGCGGTTCATGTCCCACTTGACGAAGCTGATCCGGTGTGTGGCGAGCAACCGGTCGAAGGTGTCGATCAGGTAGTCCTGCACCTCGGGGCGGCCGAGGTTGAGGATAAGCTGGTTGCGGCCCTCGGTGCGCGCCCGGGTCGGGAAGTGGATCACCCAGTCGGGGTGTGCGCGGTACAACTCGCTGTCGGGGCTCACCATCTCGGGCTCGATCCACAGCCCGAAGTCCATGCCCAGGGCGTTCACTCGTTCGATCAGCGGTGTCAGCCCCTGGGGAAACTTACGCTCGTCTGGCCACCAGTCGCCGAGCCCGGCGCGGTCGTCCACCCGGCCGTGGAACCAGCCGTCATCGAGCACAAACAGCTCGACCCCCAGCCCGGCGGCGACCTCGGCGAGCGCGATCTGCGACCCCACGTCGACGTCGAACAGGGTCGCCTCCCAGGAGTTGTAGAAGACCTTGCGCGGCGTCGCCCCGTCCTCCAGCACGACCGCGCGGATGAAGCCGTGGAGCCGTCGCGCGGCGCCGCCGAAACCCTCGGCCGAGTAACCGGCGTAGCTGCTGGGGGTGCTGAAGGCCGCGCCGGGCTGCAGCCGCCAGGCGAAATCCCAGTCGTTCAGCCCGAGGCTCACCCGGGTCGAGCCGAAGTCCGTCACCTCGGCGGCCAGCTTCCAGTTGCCGCTCCAGGCCAGCGCCCCAAACCAGACCTCGCCCCAGTGCTCGCCAGCGGGCGGCCCCTCGCCCGCCTCAGGCGCCCGGTCGATCGCAAACCACGGGCTGTGGTGGTGGCTGCTGGACAGGCGCCGGCTCTCCAGCACCTTGACACCCTCGACCAGCGGCTCGCGGCGGAGCTGTGCCTCGTCCATGTGCCGGCCCACCAGGTGGGTGAGCCAGTAGCGCCCGCCGGGCGGCAGATGCCACTGGGCGGACCAGATCCGCTCGATCGTGATCGGGGCCTCACCCTCATTGACGGCAGTCACCCAGCGCTCGATCAGGTCGTGCTCGGCGTGGACCCGGTAGTGCAGGCTGAGCCGGAGTGGATAGGCCGTGTCGCGCAGATCGATACGCAGCTCGGGAGCCGGCGCCTGATGCACGTCTGCCGAGCTGAAGCGCAGCACCACATTGCGCACGCCATCGGCAAAGCTCAGCTTCAGGCATGGCTCAACGAACTTCATATCCTCGTAGCCAGGGTACTCCTCGGGCGTGAGCTGGGACGGATTATTGAAGGAGCCCCAGATGCCCGGGTTGGGCGCAGCGGGGTAGTCGTCCAGCGTGGACAGACGCACGCCCCAGTAGCGGTTGGTCAGCAGCCCGGCGCGGTTGAGTCCCAGGGCATAGGCCGTGGTTCGCGTCTCCAGCACCCAGCCCTGGTCGGTCGTCGAGATTGGCATCGTCGCCCTCCATTGACCTGCCGGTCAGCAGCGCCGTCTTGCTGGCGTTCAAGCGCATACGGGTATGGTGTCTGCTCACGTCATTATACCGACTCTGCTTGATGGCATCGCATTGGCTCAGCTCCACCCCTCCACACCTCCACAGCTCTACAGCGCTACAAAGCCCTGTGTGGAGCTGGAGCGCTGTGGAGATGAGCGGGACAATGCGGGATTACCAATGCCACGTGGTATTATACGCCCTGGCGCTCGCGCGATCTCGCCGCCGGCCTGGTCGCCGAGGTTGCGCTGCGCAGGGTGTAGCGCGAGGGCGATCGACAGTTGATGTATACTATGATGTATATCGGAGGAGACACGCTATGCCCGTCAAGGTCCGCAAGCAAATCTATCTGGAGTCGGCGCAGGAAATGCAGCTGAAGCAGATCGCCGGGGCCATCGGCGTACCTGAGGCCGAGCTCATCCGCCGGGCAATCGACCGCTATCTGCAGCGCCCTCAGCTCCCACGCCGTGATCGGCGGGCCTGGGCAGCCGAGCGAGCGTATCTCGCGCAGCTTGTTGCCTCAGGCGCCGTCCCGGGGGGGCGCTCCTGGCGACGCGAGGAGCTTCATGAGCGCCAGGGTGCTCGTTGACACGAACGTGCTCGTCTACGCCTATGACCGGGCAGCGCCGCAGAAACAACAGCAGGCGATCGCCGTCCTGGATCAGCTGGTCCAGGAAGACATCGGCGCCCTGACGACGCAGATCCTCGCCGAGTTCTTTGTGACGGTGACGCGCAAGCTCGCCGCCCCGCTCAGCGCCGCCGACGCCTATTCCTACAGTTGTAGTTCGTATGCCAGAGCCCTTGTCATTCCGAGCGCAGCGAGGAATCTTCCCTCCTCGTGGCTGGAAGACCCCTCGCTACGCTCGGGGTGACAACCAGCTCCAGCCTACCAGGCAAGACAACGTACAACTGTAGTACTATACCCGCATCGAGAACCTGTTGCTGGCATGGACGGTCTTCGACACGTCGGCGCTCGTCGTGCTCGAGGCGGCACGGGGGGTACGCGACCATCACCTCAACTACTGGGACGCCCAGGTCTGGGCGACGGCCCGGCTCTTCCAGCTGCCGGTTGTGCTGAGCGAGGACGTTGCCCCCGGCGCAACCCTTGAAGGCGTTCGCTTCGTCAATCCCTTCGATGCAGCGTTTCAGCTGGCCGACTGGTTCTGAACCCATCCCAGGAAGCACTACCGCATGCCCGATGACCGTAGCGGAAAGCCAGACCAAGGAGTGCTCCAGCGTGACCGACAATAAAGTCATCTACTCGATGTACCGGGTTGGCAAGGTCATCCCGCCCAACCGCGAGGTGCTGAAGGATATCAGCCTCTCCTACTTCTACGGCGCCAAGATCGGCGTGATCGGCGCCAATGGCTCGGGCAAGAGCACCCTGCTGCGCATCATGGCCGGGCTCGATACTGATTTTAACGGCCAGACGACTATGGCCCCCGGCTATCGGATTGGCCTGCTCGAGCAGGAGCCGCAGCTCGACCCGGGCAAGACGGTGCGCCAGGTGGTCGAAGAGGGTGTGGCCGCGACCGCTGCGCTGCTCAGACGCTACGACGCGATCGCCGAGCGCTTCGCCGATCCTGACGCCGACTACGATGCGCTCGTCGCCGAGCAGGGCGAGTTGCAGGAACAGATTGACCACCTCGATGCCTGGGACCTCGACAGTAAGCTCGACCTCGCCATGGACGCCCTGCGCTGTCCCCCCGGCGACACGCCGGTGAGCGTGCTCTCCGGCGGCGAGCGGCGGCGTGTCGCCCTCTGCCGGCTGCTGCTCCAGGCCCCCGATATTCTGCTGCTCGATGAGCCGACCAACCACCTCGACGCCGAGTCGGTGGCCTGGCTCGAACGCCACCTGCAGGAGTACAAGGGCACGGTCATCGCCGTGACCCACGACCGCCACTTTCTCAACAATGTGGCCGGGTGGATCCTGGAGCTTGAGCGCGGGCACGGCATCCCCTGGCGCGGCAACTATGCCAGCTGGCTCGCGCAGAAGCGCCAGAAGCTCGCCGCCGATGAGAAGGCCGAAAGCCAGCGCCAGAAGGCCCTCCAGCGCGAGCTCGACTGGATCAACATGGCCCCGAAGGGCCGCCACGCCAGATCGAAGGCCCGCATCAGCGCCTACGAGCAGCTGCTCAATGCGAGTCAGGAGCAGAAGGACCGCGAGCTCGAGATCTTCATCCCCCCTGGTCCGCGCCTCGGCGATGTGGTGGTCCGCGCCGAGGGTGTCAGCAAAGCCTACGGCGATAAGCTGCTCTACGAGAGCCTGAGCTTCGACCTGCCCCCCGGCGGGATCGTCGGCATCGTTGGCCCCAACGGCGCCGGCAAGACCACCCTGTTCCGCATGATCGTCGGCCAGGAGCAACCCGACAGTGGCACGCTCACCGTGGGTGCCACCGTCCGCCTCGGTTATGTCGACCAGAGCCGTGATGCGCTCGACCCGCAGAAGACGGTCTGGGAGGAGATTGCGGAGGGCAACGAGATCATCGTGCTCGGCAACCGCCAGCTCAACTCACGGGCCTACTGCGCGCGCTTCAACTTCAGCGGCGCCGATCAGCAGAAGCCCGTCGGCGCACTCTCCGGCGGCGAGCGCAACCGCGTCCACCTGGCGAAGGTGCTCAAGTCGGGCGCCAACGTGCTACTGCTCGACGAGCCCACCAACGACCTCGATGTCCATACCCTGCGCGCCCTCGAGGAGGGCCTCGAGAGCTTCGCCGGCTGCGCGGTGATCATTTCCCACGACCGCTGGTTCCTCGACCGGGTGGCCACCCACATCCTGGCCTTCGAGAACGATAGCCAGGTGGTCTGGTTCCCCGGAACGTACTCCGAGTACGAGGCCGACTACCATAAGCGCAAGGGCTCCGCCGCCGACCAGCCCCATCGCACCGTCTACAAGCGACTGGTGCGCTAAGGCACGAGCTCGGCACCCAGCCGGCTGAGCTGGACGCGGCGCGCCGGCGGCTGGTCGGGGTGCTCCTCGAAGCGGCTGCGCTCGAAGTACTGCACCGTCAAGCTGCGCCCGCCTTCCACTGGCTCGACCAGCGGCTCGCTAAGCGGGTAGCCAAAGGTCGCCAGCCCGCCGTTGCGCTCCCAGAAGGCCCGGAAGGGCGGGCAGAGGCTGTGCTGCGTCTCGGGGAAGTAGCGACACCCCGGCGCGGCCCCGCCGACAGTGGGCAAGGCCCGCCAGTCTATCCCCCGGCGCGCCAGGTACTCCACCCCGAGTAGCCCGCTCAGCACATCATCAGGCGGCGGGTTCTCGGGGTGGTACTCGAGGCGGTTGCGCTCGAACCACTGCACCCGGCGATTGCGCCCGTCGTCGCCCTGCTCGACCCGCTCCGGCGTCAACGGCAGACCAAACACCGTCAGGCCACCGCCCCGCTCCCAGGCCGCCAGGAACGCGCCGCTCACCGTCTGCCCCGTCTCGGCGAAGCTGCGTGAGCGCCCTGGCACTGCCTGGCGCAGATACAGCGGGCGCTCGCCCACGCTGATGCTCGCCGCGCCACCCGTGAGCGCCTGCTCGGCCCCATCACGCTGGACCAGGGCCGCACTGCGCCCCGGCGCCAGCGGCAGATCGACGCTGCGCCGCCCGCCGAGGCTCCAGAGCACATCGACGGTGCCGCCATCAGGCTGGACAAAGCGATGGTGGGCCAGCCGCCCGGGGCGATGGGCCGGCCCGGTGCCCTGGTAGCGCGCAAACTGCAACTGGGCAACCATGGTGCCATAGGCCAGGTAGGCCGGCCTGGGGTTGAGCGCATCATCGACGATCGCCGCGGGGCCCCAGGGCTGCTGCGCGCCGCCGAACTTGTCCTCGAGCTGGAAGTAGCTGACGTGGGGGATGCCTGCCGCCGCCGCCAGGACGAAGGTGCGCACCATGTAGTCGGCCTGCTGGTCGGGGCTCTTGGCAAACTGGGGCGCGCAGGCGTCGCCACAGATGCTCCAGCCCACCTCGGTCACCCACACCGGCTTACCGCCGCGCGCCGCCCAGCGCTTCGCCAGTTCGATCCGCCCGGGGATCGTTACATCGAAGCGCTCACGCGGGTTGATCAGGCCTGGCTCATCAGGCGCGTGGTCGATCAGCCAGGGGTGGATCGAGAGCACATCGAAGCTGTCCCAGCCCGCCAGTTCGATCACCCGGTCCATAAAGGCGTTCTGGCCGACCGCATCGAAGACATAGACCCCGCCGTTCAGCACGATTGCGCTCGGGTCGGCCTGCTTCACTGCCGCGTAGGCCTTGCGCAGCATCACGGCATAGGCCGCCGGGTCGGCCTGCGGCAGCCAGGTGCCGTCCATATCCGGCTCGTTCCAGATCTCCCAGGCAGCCACCCGTGGCGAGCCGGGCGCATCGTTGTCGCCGTCGCCGTCGTAGCGCTCCACCACCCGGCCAACCCAGCCGGCATAGGCGTCCATATCGGTTGGCGCGCACCAGTACTCGGGCTGATTGGTCGCTCTGGCGTGGGCCACGCAGCGCGGGTCACGGTACTGCTCAGGCGTGGTCAACAGCATGCCGATGATGCCGATGCCCGCGTCGGCGAGCATACCGATGCGCCGATCGTAGAAGAGGTTCGCGGCCTCGCGGCCCCAGCAGGCCCAGCAGAGCTCCTCGCGTGTCCAGCCGGCGCCGATGCGGGTGGCCATGGCCGTGAGCGCGGCCGCCTCGGCGTCGCTGCGCTCGCGGCCGGTGATGTACATGTTCAGGCCAAAGAGCGTGGGCGGCCCCGCCGGCTGTCGCGTGGCGGCGCGCGCTGGCGGCGCACCAGGAGGCAGCACGGCGACCAGCGCCAGCATCAGCACGAGCATCCCAACAGTCGCGCGACGAAACATTGTTCCACCTATCGGCGTACGGCACGGCCGCAACGTGCTGTGCCCCCACTGCTTGCTCCGGGGGTATAGGGTACCACAATCTCACGGTGGCACCTCCTCACCGCTTGACCGGTCGCCCATCCCGGGGTACTCTATACGACATGAGCACCAGCAAACGCATTATTCTCACCGGCGCCACCGGGCTGATCGGGACCAGGCTCTTCGCTGCCCTGCGCGAGCGCGGCTACGAGGTGGTCATCTTCTCGCGCAACCCGTCCCGGGCCCGCGCTGCCCTACCCGGCGCCGCCGAGTACGTCACCTGGTCACCCGCCGAGAGCGGGCCATGGGCCTCCGCCATCGATGGCGCCCACGCGATCATCCATATGGCCGGCGCCCCGATCACCCAGGGCCTGATCGGCGTCCGCTGGACGCCGGAGTACAAGCGCGAGATCCGGGACAGCCGCGTCATCGGCACCCGCGGCATCGTCAATGCCATTGCTGCGGCAACGCACCGCCCCGCCGTGCTGGTGAGCGCCTCTGCGATCGGCTACTACGGCTATAGCGACGACACGCCGCTCGATGAGAGTTCGCCCCCCGGGCGCGATTTCGTCGCCGAGGTCTGCGTCGCCTGGGAGCGCGAGGCCGTCCGCGCCGAGGAGTATGGTGTGCGCACGGCGCTCATTCGTACCGGCATCGTGCTCGACACCGAGGGCGGCGCCCTGGCTCAACTCTTGCTGCCCTTCCGCCTGCGCACGGGCGGCCCGATCATGCCCGGCAGCCAGTACTACTCCTGGATCCACCCCGACGACGAGATCGCCATCCTGCTCATGGCGCTCGAAGACGAGCGCGTTCGTGGCCCGATCAACGCCACCGCGCCCACCCCTGAGACCAACCGCGACTTCTGCACCATCCTCGGCCAGGTGGTTGGCTCACCCTCCTGGCTGGCCGTCCCCGAGATCGCCCTGCGCATCGCCCTCGGCGAAATGGCCGACCTGGTGACCAAAGGTCAGCGTGTGTTGCCGAAGCGCCTCCAGGAGCTCGGTTACACCTTCCGCTATCCCACCCTGAAGCCAGCCCTGGAGGATCTGCTCACCTGAGACGGTCGCACAACGCTCATCTTCCTCTTACTTGCCCTTAAGTCTGCCTTCAGCCATTGGCGGCATACTGGAGCTGGAACGATCGGGGCCACTGGCGCCCCACAGCTACAGGTGCAAGCAATGGAACGAAAAAGCAATCCGCTCCTTTTGATCGCCATCCTGCTCTTTGGCCTGGTGATCGGTATCGCTGGGGGCGCCATCGCCGGTGGCGCAGCCGCCCTCTTCGTCACCAACCGTCAGGCCGTGCGTGAAGTAGCCGTCACGACGGCGCCCGTGCGCGTGCAGACCGAGCTCCAGCCCGCCCAGCCCGCCCAGTCCACCCCGGCCGCACCGGCCACCCAGAGTGCCGCCGGCGCGTCCAGCCACTCCGATAGCGCCGTCGCTGCCGTGCAGAAGGTGGCCCCTGCCGTCGTGACGGTCATCGTCAGAGGCGCGCAAGGCCAGGGTAGCGGCAGTGGCGTGATCATCAGCGACCAGGGCTACATCCTCACCAACAACCACGTGGTCGAGGGCGCGACACGACTGAGCGTCCTCTTCGCCGACAGCACCTTGCAGCAGGCGCGCCTGATTGGCACCGACCCGCTCAACGACATCGCGGTGCTGCGCGTTGATGGCGCGGTGCCCGGTGTGGCCGTGATCGGCGACTCGACCGCGCTGCAGCCTGGCGAGACCGTCCTGGCGATTGGCAGCCCGCTCGGCAACTTCCGCAATACCGTCACCGCCGGTGTGGTCAGCGCACTCAATCGCTCGCTCCCCGGCAGCGGTATGGAGGGGCTGATCCAGACCGATGCGGCGATCAACTCGGGCAACAGTGGCGGCCCACTGATCAACCTGGCCGGCGAGGTGGTGGGCATCAACACCGTCGTGGTGCGCAACGGCGACCTCGGCTTCGGTATGGGCGCCGCCCCGGTTGAGGGCCTCGGCTTCGCCGTACCCAGCGTGATCTTCCGCAACGTGGCCGACCAGTTGATCGCCACCGGCGAGGTGCGCTACCCCTTCCTGGGCATCACCTACCTGACGATTGACGGCCAGGTCGCTGCCGAGTACGGTCTGCCCGTGCAGAGCGGCGCACTCATCCAGAACACGCGGACCGGCCAGCCCGCCGTGCAACCCGGCAGCGCCGCCGCCAGCGCCGGCATCCGCGATGGCGACATCATCGTCGCCGTCGAGGGCACCCGGCTCGACTACAACACCTCGCTGCGCCAGCTGCTGCTGCGCCATAAGCCGGGCGACACCATCACCCTCACCATCCTGCGCGATGGCCAGGAGCGTGACGTTACCGTCACCCTCGGCGAGCGCCCGACCAACCTCTAACCCTCCGTCCGAGCCCAGCGCTGAGGCGTCTCCCCGCCCCGTACGGCCGAAGCAGTGGTTGCGCCACTGCTTCGGCCATGAAGCGTGGACACCGTACCAGCCCGGGGCTGATGCAACGTCTGCCACATTAAGGAAAAGTTATGCTATAATCCGCCCGGCCACCCGGTTGTGGCCCAGCTACCAGGAACGTAGACAACGGAGGACTGATTGAGTTCAAAGCGATCCCCCGTGCTGTGGTCGCGGCCCTTCTGGGCGCTCATAATCCTCATCGCCGCCCTTGTCCCGGCGCTTCCGGCCCTGGCCGACGGCCCCGTAGCCGCCCCGCTCGCCAGTCTGAGCCAGCTCGATGGCGCCCTGCGCCAGCCTGATGGGACACTCACGCTCACAGCCGATGCCGGCCCCCCGCCGCCCGCCGTCACGGGCTACCAGCGCTATGGCAGCGCACTCTCGACCGTGATCGCGCTGGGCCAGCCCACCACGCGCCTGCAACTTAGCTACCTCGCAGCCCTGCCCGCCGGCAGCGCAGCACGCATCGATGTGCGCGGCAGTGTCGATGGCCGGCGCTGGCTCCCCTGGCTCACCGATCTGCCCGCCGATGCCGTGATCGGCTTCGCCCAGCCCGTGCTGCACGCCCAGTACCGTGTCACCCTCCTCGGCGGCGCCGGCGAGGCGCCCCTGGTGCGCGATGTGCGCCTCCTGAGCACCAGCCAGGCCCCGACCGTCTCCGCCGCTGCCATCTCGCCCTATAGCATCGCGCCCACCTTCCGCATCCGGGCCACCCGGCTTGGCATGGTCGGCGGCCGCACCGCCAATGGGTACATCATCCCGCCGCGTGCGCGTTTCGTTGCCCTGCCCTCGGCAACCGTCCTCTCCTCCCGTGGCGGCAACGAGTACCAGGTGCGGGTCAGCTATCGTGGCCGCAGCACCGTCGTGCCAGTCTACGACGTAGGCCCCTACAGCGAGCGCGACGACTACTGGAATCTCCAGCGCAGAGGCTTCCCCCAACTCGACCGCGGCTGGCCCATGGATCACGCCGCCTACTACGAGGGCTTCAACGGTGGCCGCGCCGACAAGGGCTTCGTGCGCTTCCCCACCGCCATGGACGTCGGCGATGGCGTCTGGTGGGACGACCTGGGCATCTCCGGCGACCAGGCTGAGGTCGAGGTCACCTTCCTCTGGCTGGGCCAGGACCCGCTCGCCGGGCCACCGCAGCGCGACCCGGCCGCGCCCGAGCACATTGTGGACGAGCTGGATGGCGACTTCTGGCACAATGAGGCGAGCCTGGCCGCCAGCCCCATGGGCTGCGGCCAGGCTCGCCATGCCTACCAGGCGATCAGCGTCAGCGACCCCGCCCAGGGCGGCCCGGTGGCCCGCTGGCAGCCGAACCTGCCGGTCGAGGCCGAGTACGACCTCGTTGTTCACATCCCGACCTGCCCGAGCAAGCGTGAGCGGACCACCCAGGCCCGCTACGTGGTGCAGCATCGTGACGGCGTGGTCGAAATCAGCCTCAACCAGCGCACCCAGACCGGCTGGGTGGCGCTGGGCCGCTTCCCCTTCGCAGCCGGGACGGACGGCTATGTGCAGCTTGGCGCCCTCGCCGGCGACTCCGGCGCCACGGTCTGGTTCGATCAGGTGCGCTGGGTGCGCGTGCCGGCTGGCGCCAGCCCGTAGCCCCGCGCAATAAGCTTGCCGTTAGACCGATTCTGCTTGATGGCATCGCATTGGCTCAACGCCACACCTCCGCAGCGCTCCAGCTCGACAAAGCCCTGTGTGGCGCTGGAACGCTGTGGAGATGAGCGGGACAATGCGGGATTGCCAATTACCTGGTAATATACCAAATCCAGTTGGCAGTTCCGCATTGTCGTTGCCGTTATCGCTCATCGTGACGCCATGTGCGGCAATCTGCAATCCAAAATCTGCAATCGGAAATGGTATTACTCCTCGCTCCGCTCCTGGATGACGTAGAGCAACTCCAGCAGCACATTCTTCACACTCTCGCGGTCCGAAGCGACACAGGGCAGCACCTTGACGTGGGGCGGCTGGCGCAGCGCCAGCCGCAACTCCTCGGGGCTCCAGGCGTTGGGCCGATCCTGCTTGTTGGCGGCGATCACATACGCCGTATCACGGTACGAGATAAAGAAATCGATGATCCGGTTCGTCTCGCGGAAGGTCTCGGGGCGCGTGCTATCGACCAGGATCACCAGGCCGAGCATGCCCTCGGAGAGGATCTCCCACATAAAATCGAAGCGCTTCTGCCCGGGCGTGCCAAAGAGATGCAGCACCAGGTCATTGCCGATCGCGATACGACCGAAGTCCATCGCAACCGTCGTCTCCTTCTTGATCATTCGGGTATCATCGGTCGCGCGACGCTCGGTCGAGACCACCTCGATCTCACTGATCGACCGGATGAACTCGGTCTTCCCGGCATTGACCGCCCCGCTGATCACCATCTTTACAGTCTGCACGCCAGCCCTCCGCTACGCTGCTGTGCCCTGGATGAAGCACACATCGTGTGTTATAAGCCCTTGATGCGATTGATGATGCGGTTCACCAGGCTCCGCTTGAGCCGGGGCTGCTCGATGGCCCCGCTGCGCTCAAGCGGTAGCGGCCTCGCTCGTTTTGCCACCTCAACCAGGCCTGCGGTCAGAAAGCCATAGACGATCCGGCAGACATCGAACTCGCTCAGGCTCGTCTTCTGCGCGATCTCGGCCAGACTATCGCGGCCATTGATCCGGGCGAAGACCCGCCACTCCTCAGCCGACAGCTTCACGCCGCGCACCCGCACGCCCGGCTGATCGAGAAAGCGCACCACCAGATCGGTCGACGGGATGCGGTCCCGGATTCGCCCCCACTCATCAATCCGGCGCACACCCTCCATAATCAGGTGATCCACCGAGATCGGCGACGGAATGGTCGGCGCGGCCGGGTCAGGGCGCTGGTTCTGCTCGAAGCGAAACTCGCCCTCGGGCCAGCCGAACAGTCCGTAGACCGCCTCCTCACTGAAGTTCTGCAGGGTCCCCTGCAGTTGCTCGCGGGGCGCCAGGTTTTCGGCCAGGATCACCTCGGTCAGCGTCGCGCCATTGCCGCGCATCGCCAGGCTGGCTCGCGCCCGGGCGAGCTGGCTGTCGCTGAGCAAGCCCAGCCGCACCAGCAGGTCGGGCTGCTGATCCTCAGGGCGGCGCACGGCCATCACCAGCTTGCCCTTCTCGAAGAAGAGCAGCGCCGTCTCCTGACCGTGCGACAGGTACAGCCCACCGGTCTTATCGCCGCGATCCACCAGGTAGAGAAAATCGGAGAGACCGAAGTCGCGGATATTGCCTACGAGGGCCATAGCACTGCCTCCGAGGGCGCAACGCGGGGTAGCGGCGGGCAGGCACAGCAAGCGAGCGCACCGCACCGACGCTCCTGCCGCATCGCGCAGCTCATGCGCTGACGGCGAGGGCCTGATTGGGCGCCTCCGCCGGGGCTGCTGCGACGCCGTCTGCCTCCAGGACGGGGACGAGGGCGGCGATGGCCGTCGCGATCATCGTATCGTCGGGCTCACGCGTGGTCAGATGCTGGGTCGCCAGGGCCGGGTCGAGCAGCCGTCGCACCCAGGGCCGATGGTAGTGCGCCGCGGCAAGGCGCATCACCTCGAACGCCACGGCGGCCACGACCGGGATCAGCACGATCCGCGCGCCGATGCGCTGCCAGAGCGGCAGGCCACTCACCGCAAGGAAGATCACGAAGCCGATCAGGGCTGCGATCACCAGGAAACTGGTGCCACAGCGCGGATGGATGCGCGAGAACTGGCGCACCGACTCGACGGTGAGCGGCGCGCCGGCCTCATAGGCGTTGATCGCCTTGTGCTCAGCGCCGTGGTAGCCAAAGACGCGCTGGATGTCGCGCAGGCGACTGATCGCGTAGATGTAGGCCACCACCAGGCTCAGATTGAGCACGCCTTCGATCAGTTCGCGGACCAGCAACGGTGCGCCGCGCTGCGCAGCATAGTTGGCCACCAGCGAGGGCAGCAGTACGAAGATGCCGAGCGCGATCGCCAGCGCCACGACCACGATGCCCACCTGCAGCACCGGGTGCAACTCCTCGTCGCCATCACCCACCGCCACCGTGGCCGAGAAGTCAAGCGCCTGCTTGCCGATACTGAGCGCCTCGCGTAGCCCGACCAGGCCGCGGATCACTGGCAGCCTGGCCCATGCCGGCCCGCCTGGCCCGGCCAGCGCAATATGCTTGAAAGCCAGCGCGCCGTCAGGGCCGCGCACCGCGACCGTTGCCTGGCGACGCCCCCGCATCATCACACCTTCGAGCACTGCCTGCCCACCATACGAGAAGCGCTGTGCGTCCATGAGCCCCTGTGGTATGTGCCTATCCAGTATGCCTGCAGAACTGAGGCTGCCACCAGCCTGTGCTCCGGCTGCGACAGCCTGCCATCGATCATGATACCACGCGCTGCGCTACCCCGGCATAGCGTACCAACCCGACGTCGCCCTGATGCTCCACGACGGCCACGCGCCGCCAGTACGTACGACCTGCGTAGGAGTATAGCAGAGCCGGATTACGACGGCGTAGCCCGGGCGCCTACGACTCGCTATCGAAACGCTGGGGCGCGTCCCGCCGGGCGAGCGTGGTGGCGGCGGCGGCCACCCCGGTGACCAGGCTGGAGACGCGGATGATCGGCGACACCACCCGCTCGGCGACGAAGTTGGTCGTGCCCGCCACCGTCCCGGCTGTATCCTTCGCATTGCCAGCCAGGGTCTTCGTGCTTTCCAGCACTTCATTCATCTTCGCCATTGCTTCGTCGAGCTTGGGCAACACGCTGCCACGGGCCAGCTTATCGACGCGGTTCATCACGTAGAGCAACGCGAAGATCACGGCAATCGACAGGACGGTGCTGATGAGCGTGAAGAAGCCAAGGACAATAATGAAAATATCCCGGATCGCTTCGCGAACTCCGGGTGGGGCGAGGAACAGGCCGACGATAGCGGCGATCAGCAGCAGGAGCAGCACACCGAGGCCGATCCCGATCCATCTGAACACAGCAGCCCTCCGCTCCCAGGGGCAACGTGGCCCCCTATCGTCTGTACGGCTTCACAATGCGCTATACAGGGTGGATAACGCGGGCGATTATATCACACTCGTAGCCGGGAGACAACGATCAGCAGGATCCAGGCCAGCAGCACGGCCTCCAGCACCGGCACACCGGCGGGCTGCGGTAGGGCCAGCGGCAGGTGCAGGCGGAGCCCATAGGCCAGCAGACAGCCGACGCAGGCGGTCAGCCAGAAGATCGGCAACTGGCGCCAGCGGCGTCCGAGCAGCACGTGGGCCAGCGCCGCACAGGCGGTGGCGAGCAGCAGGAGGAGCAGGGTGGCAGGAGCAAGACCCGACATCGGTGTTCCCTGAATCAGACGTGAGGAGCCAGTGCGGCCTCGCGCACGATCCGCCCACCGCCGATCACCCGCTCACCGGCGTAGAGCACCGCGGCCTGCCCCGGCGTGATCGCGCCCAGGGGCGCCAGCAGCCGCACCGCCAGCCTGCCGCCCGCCAGGGGCGTTACCTCCGCGGGCGCCGGGTCGGCGTGGGCTCGCACCTGCACCGTGCAGCTGAACGGTTCCACTGGCCAGCCACCGTCCACCATACTCACCCGGTCGACGGTAAGCCGGTCGCGCAGGATGGCCTCGCGCGGGCCGACAACCAGGGCGTTGCGGCCCAGGTCCAGGTCAACCACATACAGTGGCTGGCCGCCACCCAGCCCCAGCCCGCGGCGCTGGCCAATCGTGTAGAGCGGCAAGCCCTGGTGCCGGCCGATCTCACGGCCCTGCAGGTCGACGATCGGGCCGGGCACCAGGTGCTCGGGGGCCTCCTCGCGCAGCAGATTGCGGTAATCGCCCCCGGGCACAAAGCAGATATCCTGGCTCTCCGCGCGCTCGGCGCTGGCCAGGCCCCGCGCGGCGGCCATGGCCCGCACCTGGGGCTTGGTCAGTTCGCCGATCGGGAAGCGCAACCGCGCCAGATCGCCCTGGCCGAGCATGTAGACCATATACGACTGGTCCTTGTCCCGGTCCACCGCCCGCAGCAACTGGTACCTGCCTGCCGGGCCTGCCACGATGCGCGCGTAGTGGCCCGTCGCCACCGCATCGAAGCCGAGGGTGCGGGCGCGCTCCAGCAGGGCGCGGAACTTGATCTCGCGATTGCACTCCAGGCAGGGGTTAGGGGTAAAGCCCTGGCTGTAGGCCTGCACGAAGTAGTCGATCACGTGGCGCCGGAACTCCTGCTGGTAGTTGAAGACGTAGTAGGGGATGCCGAGGCGCGCGCAGACGCGCCGCGCGCTCTCGGCCATCTCGGCGGCACAGCAGAGGCTCTCCGCGAGGCGCTCGTCCTCGTCGTCCCAGAGGTGCATCGTCACCCCGACCACCTCGTGGCCCTGCTCGTGCAACAGCGCGGCGGCGAGCGAACTATCAACCCCACCGCTCATCGCAACCATCATCTTTGCCATGTTGAGAACTCAGTCCAGCCTGGCAGGCGACGATGCTGCGCGCTGCCACAGACACAACGAGCTTTGCGTTTCATTATACCCCAGCGCTGAGGCGACGCCCGCCTCCGGTTGTTGTTCGGGGGGCTACGTCAACGTCGTCCGCCCGGCGACGGAAGCCGCGGGCTCCACAGGCCACGCAGGTGGCCTGCGCAGCGGTAGCCGGGGCGTTGACGCCCACGGCGCGGACGATCAACCGGCCGTTGACGGAGCCCTCGTGGTTCGGAGGGGCCGGGGCTTGCCCCAGAGGCGGTACACGATCCTGCTGGCAAACCCGGGTTCGCCAGCAGGATCGGTGCAACAGCCCTGTGTGATAGTTGATACCGATTCTGCTTGCTGGCAGCGCATTGGCTCAACTCCACACCTCCACAGCGCTCCAGCGCTACAAAGCCCTGGGTGGAGCTGGAGCGCTGTGGAGATGAGCGGGACCATGCGGGATTGCCAATTCCACCTGGTATTATGCCCCCAACACCCGCGTTGCGCCCGCGCCGCGCAGGGCCTCGGCGACATTGTCACGCGTTTCCGGCGTCACCAGGGCCAGCATCACCCCGCCCCAGCCCGCGCCGGAGAGCTTGGCCCCCAGTGCGCCCGCCGTCCGCGCCGCGGCCACCAGCCGCTCCAGTTCGGGCGACGAGACGCCGATCTGCTCCAGCAGGACCTGGTTCGCATCGAGGAGGCGCCCCAGCAGCGGGGCATCGCCCGCGGCCAGGGCGGTTCGCGCCTGTGTCACCAGTTCGCCCACCTGGTCGAAGAGCGCCTCATAGCGCGCCCGGTCGGCCTGCCAGCGCTCCCGCACGGCGCCCACCGGCAGCCGAGTGGCGCTGCGCACGCCGGTATCGCCGACCAGCAGTGTCAGCGGCGCGCCGATCGCCAGCGGCTCGATCAGCGGGGCCGGCGCACGGCGCACGAACCAGATCGGCTGCTCGTAGGCCACCACGGTATTGTCGATGCCGCTCGGCGTGCCGTGGTAGCGCCGCTCGCTCGCGTAGACCAGGGCCGCTACCTCGTCGGGCGGCAGCGTGGCGCCCAGCCGGGCTGCCAGCGCGCGCACCAGGGCGGTGCCGATCGCCGCGCCGCTGCCCAGGCCACTGGCAATCGGGATGTCGGAACGCAGCGTGATCGACAGATCGTCGTTGGGAGCGCCGAGCCGCGCAAGGACCGCGCGGGCCAGTTCGCTCAACGGGTGCTCGGGCTGCCCGTCCGCCGACCAGTCCTCGCCCAGGTCGGGCGCGTGGAAGCGCAGCCCCGCGCCGCGAGCGGCGGACGCCACCTCGGCGTAGGCTCGCACATCGCTGAGCGGCACCGCGATCGCCGGGCGCCCGTAGACCACGGCGTGCTCGCCGCAGAGGATCAGCTTGGCAGGAGCGGAGGCGCTGGACACTACTCCCACTCGATCGTCGCCGGCGGCTTGGAGGAGATGTCGTAGACCACCCGGTTCACGCCGGGCACCTCGTTGACGATGCGGCTGCTCACCTTCGCCAGCAGATCGTAGGGCAGGCGCGCCCAGTCGGCGGTCATATAGTCCTCGGTGGTGATCGCCCGCAGCGCGATCGTGTCGGCATAGGTGCGCCCGTCGCCCATCACACCCACGCTCTGCACCGGCAGCAGCACCGCGAAGGCCTGCTGGGTCGCGCGGTACTGGCCGGCGGCGCGCAGTTCTTCCAGGAAGATCGCATCGGCGCGGCGCAGCGTCTCCAGCCGCGTGAAGCTCACCGGGCCAATGATGCGCACGGCCAGCCCGGGGCCGGGGAAGGGGTGGCGCCAGACCCACTCCTCGGGCAGGCCCAGTTCCAGCCCGGCGGCGCGCACCTCGTCCTTGAACAGGTAGCGTAGCGGCTCGACCAGCTCCATCTGCATATCAGCCGGCAGGCCGCCGACGTTATGGTGGGTCTTGATCGTCACACCCTGCTGGCGGTCGGGGGCGCTCGACTCGATCACGTCGGGGTAGAGCGTGCCCTGGACCAGCACCTTCACATCACCGAGGGCGCGCGCCTCACGCTCAAAGATGCGGATGAACTTCTCGCCGATAGTCTTGCGCTTGCGCTCCGGGTCGGCCACACCCTCGAGCGCGGCGAGGAACTCCTCGCGCGCATCCACCGCCACCAGCGGCACGTGGAAGTGCTCGCGGAAGGTGGCGATCACCTGCTCGGCCTCGCCCAGCCGCAGCAGTCCGTTGTCCACAAACACGCAGGTCAGGCGCTCACCGATGGCCCGATGGACGATCAGCGCTGCGACGGCCGAGTCCACGCCGCCCGAGAGGGCGCAGAGCACCCGCCGCTCGGCGCCGACCTGGGCGCGCACCCGCTCGACCGCCTCGGCGACGAAGCTGGCGGGGCGCCAGTCGGCGGTGGCGCCGCAGATGCGGAACAGGAAGTTGCTCAGGATGGCGCGCCCGTAGGTGGTATGCACCACCTCGGGATGGAACTGCACCCCGTACCAGCGCCGCCCATCGTCGGCCATGGCTGCGAAGGGCGTGGCCGGGTTGGCGGCGATCGCGTGGAAGCCGGGCGGCAGCGCCTCGATCCGGTCACCATGGCTCATCCACACCGCCTGGATGGCGGGCGTCTCGGCGAAGAGCGCATGCGGCTCGTGCACCTCCACCATCGCCGGGCCAAACTCGCGCTGCTCGGGGCGCAGCACCACCCCCCCCAGCGCCAGGCTCATCAGCTGCATACCGTAGCAGATGCCAAGCGCAGGCAGACCGGAGGTGGGCAGCCAGTCCGGCATACCCGGCGCGCCCGGCTCATAGACGCTGGCCGGGCCACCGGAGAGGATCACGCCCACCGGGTTGAGCGCGCGCACCTGCTCCGCGGGCGCGTCATGGGGCAGCAACTCGCTGTAAACGCCCAACTCGCGCACCCGGCGCACGATCAACTGGGCCGTCTGCGAGCCGAAGTCCAGGACAGGAACGCTCCGGTGGCTCATAGGGCTGTTTCCTCACCCGGTCGGCACCAGCCGGCGCCGGCCGCGGCTGAACGGGATGACCCGCTCATCGCCATACTCAGGTTCAGGCGGTTGGAACTCAGGCGTAATGACCAGGGAATTATCGCCGCCAAAGCGGTTGCGCACATAGCCATCGGCATGCCAGTCGTTCTGCCAGTCGCTGCCATCGAAGAGGTAGCGGTACTGGTACGACGTGCCGGCCTCGAGTTCGAGCGTGACCATCCAGCCGCTCTCGGTCTGACGGAGCGGCGTGGCCCGCTCGTCCCAGCCATTAAAATCCCCTACAACGTGGATCGAGTCGGCCCAGATCGCGGCAGGCATCGCAAACGTCACTCGGACCTTGCCGTCACGGCCGGGTCGCTTGGTGATCATCGAGCTACTCCTTTGTCGCGAGACGCCGACCTCATTGTCGGCAGCCTGAGCCAGAATTATAGCATACCCCGGCGGGCGACCGCGGCTCAGCGCAGCCGGTAGATCGTCACCTCATCCTGCCGGAATCCGGCCTCGCCCAGGCGCTCAAATTTCGCCAGGCTCTCCGGCGGGTAGAGCCGCCGCTCCAGTGCGCCCACGTAGACAAAGTCGACGCCGTACGCACGGAGCAGCCGTTCGGCCTCGCTCTCGTCGCCGGTCAGGTAGATCGTATCGACCGCAGCGCAGCGCGGCTCAAACTCGGCGCTGGCCTCCGGGTCGCCGCCGCGCCACTGGCGCTGGTGGCCCACCCAGCCGAGCAGCGTGGGCACACCGCTGGCCGCCGAGACGCCGCCGAAGCCCTCGCCATTGTACGAGCCGCCACAGCGCCGCGCTGCCCGGTCCTCGACCGCCACCGCCTCCAGCACCACACTGCCGGCCGGCGCCGAGCTGCGCAGCCAGGCGATCGCCGCCTCGCCCGCCGGTGTCGCCTCGCGCGGGGTGCGGCCCACCAGCCCGAGCAGCGGGCCGCGTCCGAGCTCACGGAGGGCCAACCAGGGGTAGACCAGCGCGCCTGCCAGCAGCAGTGCAGTGAGGCCACTGACGCCCCAGGCAGCCAGGCGCGCCCGGCCCCGCACCTGCGTCAGCACCCACCACAGGCAGAACGGGGCCAGCGTCCCCCAGAGCAGCCAGACCTGGTAGTAGAACTTGAAGACGGTGTTCATCCGCGCCGAGAGCCCCTCGAACACATCACGGATGTAGATCAACTCGACCCCGACCAGGATGGCACAGCCCAGCGCCGTCACCAGCAGGGCAAAGCTCTCCGCCGGGCGCCCACGCAGGGCCCGCGCGCGCGTCCAGGCCAGCGGCCCGAGCCCCAGCAGGGCCAGCAGCGGAAAGCCGACCAGCAGCCCGATCAGCAGCAGCACCGGGGGGAGCCAGGGGAGCAGCGGGGAACTCGAGCGCTGTGGCGCTGTGGCGCTGAGGTAGACAAAGGCGACGAGCGCGACGGCAAAGAGGCCGAAGATCACGATGAAGGCGTGCAGCCCGCTGCGCGAGCCGGTGAACGGCGCCAGGATGCTGGTCAGCCGCCCGAGCAGCGGCAGGTCGATCAGCGGCTCGGCGCCGCCCACCAGCGAGCGGAAGGTGAGGTGAAAGGGCAGGAACAGCAGGTAGGCCGCGGCCACCACCAGCAGCAACTGGCGGCCCGCCCGCCACCAGGGGCGCGGCTCGTCGCTCTGCAGCAGGCGCAGCAGCAGCGCCGCCCCGTAGAGCAGCAGGTAGGTAGGCAGATCCCAGCTATTGATCGCATAGAGGCTGCCGAGCACGATACCCGTCAGCGCCAGTTCGCTCCAGCCGGCGCGCCCGTGGCCCAGGGCGGGCGGCTCGCGGCGGGCGAGCACGGCGAGCGCCAGGCTGGCCGCCAGCAGCCCGAAGGGCAGCGCCATCACGTGGGGGTGCATATCGCCCAGGCGGAAGCTGAAGAGCGGGAACTCGGTGATCGTATAACGCCGCTCCGCCCCACTGAAAGGCTGCACATCCCACAGCGAGCGCGAGGGCCACCACCAGTTAAAGTCCGCCAGCTTGTCGCGGCGCTCCCAGCCCGCGATCGTGCCAAACTCGCCGGTGACCGCCGGGTAGGGCAGGCTGATCGTTGGCGCCCCGCCAAGGGCCTGCCCCGCTGCCGCCAGCACCTGCCGCCCGTCGAGGGCCACCACCCGCTCGTCGCCCAGCGCCACCTGCAGCGCGCCGGACTGGTTGCCCGCCACCAGGACGAAGATCACGCCAAGCACGGGGACGATCACATAGGCACTCGTCCGCGTGCCCCGGGTCGCCGTGCTCGCCTGCACCAGCGCCAGCAGGTTCGCGATCAGCCCCGCGACCCCCTGGGCGGTCATGGCGAAGATCAGTGCCAGGGCCAGGTTGTAGGCCACCGCGGGCTCCAGGGCGGTGAGGCGCGCCATAGCCGCCATCAGCAGGTAGCCGAAGTAGTAGTAGTTGATGCTGAACCCGGCAAGCCAGGGGTCAGCCGGTGGAAACAGCCCCGAGCGCCCGATGGCGTTGAAGAAGGCGAAGTCCATCGGGCGCTCGGTACCCCAGGGCGTCGGGTCGTGGGCGCGCATCCAGACCGCCGCGAGCAGCGCGCCGAGGAAGAGCGCCTCGGCGGCCAGCATGCTGCGCCAGCGGGCGCGCAGGCTGGCCCGCGCGGCCAGCCAGGTCGCCCGCGGGCCGCCCGCAGCCGCCACCCCCAGGCCTGCGACCACCAGCGCTGCCGCCACCAGCGTTGGTGCGACGAAGGGCGCCAGGCCCAGCATGGCCAGCAGCCAGGCCAGGTAGCCGGTGAGCAGCAGGCCCAGCGGCCGGGCAACGGCGTAGCCCCGGTCGGGCAGGGCGCGCAGCAGCCAGCCGGCCAGTGGCAGACCCGCCAACCCGACCAGCGACGCCACCAACCACCAGATGAGGATGTCAGACACCATAAGGGTTACCCTGCCACCCCGTCACCCCCACATCGGGATGCCCCCGCGCACCGCTCCGGGCTCCGCGCTTCGTCAGGCTCAGCGCAGGCGCTCCCGCGCGCGGGAGCCGCGGAGACGAAGGGGGACGGGGGTGAGGGCCAACCAGCGCATTTCAACGCCAGAACGCCCGTCAGCGCCCAACCGTTCTGTCCGCCCCTGACGTTCACCCCCACACCCTGTCATACCGAATGCTGCTTGATGGCATCGCATTGGCTCAGTTCCACACCTCCACAGCTCTACAGCTCCACACAGGGCTTTGTAGATCTGGAGAGCTGTGGAACTGAGCGGGACAATGCGGGATTGCCAATTCCACCTGGTGTCACCCCCTCACTGTGTCATCCCTTCCAGCAGGCGCCGCGCCTCACCGGCCCACGGCCCATCGGCGTCCAGGGCGAGATAGATCTCCAGTTCGGCCCGGGCCCGCTCACGGTCGCCCCGCTCGAGAAACAGCCGCCCGAGGGTGAAGTAGGGCTCGGGCGCCTCGGGGTCGGCAACCACCGCCTGGCTCAGCGCGATCTCCGCCTTATCGAGCCGCCCCCAGCTCAGCAGTGCACTGCCGAGCTTGTGCCAGTTGGCCGCGCTCGGCGCGGCGCGGGCCGCCATCAGGTAGGCCGTCTCGGCCTCATCGTAGCGTCCCGCCTCGGCCAGGATGTCGCCCCAGAGGTGCATCACGCCGATGTCGTGCGGATTGGCCTGCGCAGCCCGCGCCAGCACGCGCGCCGCCTCATCGAGGCGCCCCAGGTCGCGGTAGCGTTCGGCCAGTCCAAAGGCCAGCGGCCCGTTGCTCGGGTCGGCGGCGTTGGCCGCCTCCAGGGCCGCAAGCTCCGCCGGCGGCGGGCCCGCCGGGCGCGTGGCAGCCCCGCCCGTCGCCGTCGGTTCGATCCGGGCATAGCTCGCCGGCACACCGACAACCCGGTAGATCCGCGTCTGCTGCGCATCGTACACTAGCTCCAGGTAGGTGCCACGCATCTGCTCGAACCTGGCCAGGCTGGCTGCAGGGTAGAAGGCGCGCTCGACCCCACCGACGTAGATGTAGTCCACCCGGTAGCGCGCCAGGAAGCGCAGCGCCGTCTCCACGTCGCTGCTGCGGAAGAAGGCGTCGATCTCGCGGTCGCGGCGCGCCGCGGCCGCCGGGTCGCGCTGCTCGTTCACGTGGAGCGCACTGATCACCGTGGGCAGGCCGGTGTTGGCGGCCACCCGGATGCCGTAGGCCCGGTAGAAGAACAGATTCGACTGGACGACGATCGGCGTCCCGCGTAGTTCCCGGTTCAACCAGGCAATCGCCGGCCCATCACCCGAGAGATCCACCTCGACCCGGGCCACGCCGGGCTCGCACCCGCCATAGGCGAGGCAGTCGTAGCTGAAACGCGCCTGGTCAAGGAAGGCCAGCCCATCGAGGGTCGGGCCGGTCGCCACCGCCATGCGCGTATCCAGGCGGCTCGCTACACCCGCCAGCGGGTAGACGGCTGCCAGGGTCGCCACCAGCCCCAGGCCGGTCAGCGCCGCCGTCGCGGCCGCCACGCCCCCGCTGCGCCGCACCCCCCTGAGCAGCAGCGGCAGACTCGCGGCCGCCGCCACGGCCAGCAGCACCCAGACCTGCAGCCCGAACTTGAAGACGGTATTCATCCGGTACCAGTCGCCGCCGTCCAGGTGGTCACGGATGTAGACCAGTTCGATTCCGAGCGAGACGGCCCAGGCCACCCAGGCCAGCAGCAGCCCGTACCAGGCCGGGGCGCCGATCGCGCGGCGCAGCAGGAGCGAGGCCCCCAGCAGCAACAGCACGGCCAGCACGAGGCGCAGCCCGAGACCAGGCAGCCAGGCGCCCACCAGCAGCAGGGCGGCCAGCGCGGCCAGGGGGAGCCACAGGTCGGCGCCGCGCAGCGGGACGCTAGTCAAGCCCAGGGCGGCAAGCGAGCGCCGCGCGGCCAGCGGGCGCGGCCCGTAGACGCGCCAGACCGCACCAGCAAGCGCCGGCAGCAGCGCGGCCGCGAAGAGCCCGTAGATCACCAGGTAATCGCTCAGCGCCGTACCGCTGGCCAGCGGCACGCGCCCCAGCCCACCTACCGGCGCCCAGTAATGGTCAAAGAACGGCGCGAAGAGCGCCAGCCCGCCCACGACCACAGCCAGTGCGGTCAGCGCCGCCCGCCCCAGGGCACGCCAGGGCACCCCGCGGGCTCGTGGCCCGCCCGCCCGCCAGGCCGCGCCAAGCAGCGCCAGCCCCGCCAGCAAGCCGTAGGTCGGAACATCCCACGAGTTCGTCACCGCCAGCGTCCCCAGCGCCAGGGCCAGCAAAGCCGCCACCACGGCAGGAGGGCGTGTCTCGCCGGCGCCGAGCACCCGGTACGCGAGCGCCGCCACCAGCAGCGTGATCGGCAGGGCGATCATGTGCGGGTGCAGGTCAGCGTAGAGGAAGGCAAAGGCAGGAAACTCGTTGATCGTGTACGGGATCACCCGGCTTGGCCCGACAAACCAGTCGCCCAGCGCTGCGCCGAAGCCGCCGGGCCCGCCCTGGCGCAGTGCCTCGGCCACCGCCGCAAAGCCGCGCGACCAGCCCACGGCGAAGAAGCCCGCCAGGTTGCCCGCCACCCCCACCAGCGTCGCGCCCAGCAGCCCGTAGCGCACCCGCCCGCTCAACTGGACCACCAGGGCGAACGCCGCCCCCAGGGTCAGCCCGAAGAGGGTCGCCAGGGCCAGGTTGAAGCCGATCGCCGCGCTGATCCCCGTCAGGCGGATCGGCAGCGAGCAGAGAAAGAGCCCGTAGTAGTAGTAATTGATGTAGCCGCCGCTGAAGAACGGGTCGTAGGGCGGCATCACCGGGCTGCGCAGGATGGCGTTGAGGAAGCCGAACTCCATCGGCTTCTCGCCGCCCCACACCGGGTGCCACAGGTCGGGATTGAGCGCGCGGATGCTTGCCAGCACCACAAAGCCCGCCAGGAACACCCCCTCGCTCCACAATACCGCCCGCCGCCGCGCCCGCAAGCCCTGCACCAGCAGCGTGAGCCCGCCGCGCACCTGCGCGGCCACACCGCCCGCAACCTCCCGCCCGGCCTGCCAGAGCAGGGCCAGATTGAGCAGCACAACCAGCGCCAGCCCGCCGAGCAGCCCCCAGCGGTCGTAGCGCCACAGGCCCAGGCTGGCCGGCAGCCACACGGCATAGCCCAGCAGCAGCAGGCCGATCAGCTTTGCCCAGGCCCAGCCGCCGTCGCGCCAACCGCCAAAAACGGCCCGGGCCAGCGGCAGCCCCAGCAGGCCCAACCCGTAGAGCGCGAGCAGCCAGACCAGCGCCGCGAGCCACGAGGTCTCTCGCGCCAGGCCGTTCCAGGCGTAGGGATCCACCGCCGGCAGTTCGTTCACCGGGGTGCGCAGCATCAGCGGCGGGGTCGTCGCGGTGCCAGGCGGCACGATCGCCAGATCACTGGTCAGCATGCGCGGCCTGCCCGGGGCGGCCACCCGGTAGATCGTCGTCTCACCCTGGCTGAAGACCGGCTCCAACTGGCCCGTTGCGGCCAGCGCCGCGAACTTCGCCAGCCCCGCCGGGTCGTAGGTTGCCCGCTCCACGCCACCGACGTAGACATAGGCGACGCCGTACTGCTGGAGCAAGGCCAGCGCCTCTGCCGGGTCGACGCTGTTGTAGATGCGTGCCACCGCCTGCTGGCGCGCGGCGATCACCTCGTCGGCCTGCACTGCGCTCCGTTGCTGCACCTGGTGCCACTCCCAGCCCAGGAGCGTCGGCAGCCCCGTATACGCCGCCACGCGCCCGGCCCACTGGTACGAGGGCAGGTGGGCCTCGAGCAGCACCGGCGTGCCGACGACGTTCCGCTGGAGCCAGTCGATCGCTGCCGCGTCCTCGTCAAGCGAGAAAGGCGGACCATTGCGCTCGGCGGAGACGGAGGCCATAAAGGCGGCCCCATCCAGCGTGCGCGGTGCGGCGGCCACCCAGCGGTCGGCGGCCCGCGCTGGCGTGGCGGTCAGCGGGTAGGCCAGCGTCGCCACCGCGAGCAGCACCAGCCCACCCCGCAGCAGCGGGCGCGCCAGCCCGCCGGGCGCCGTCCACAGCCGTGGCAGCAGCGCCGCCGCGCCGAGCGCAAAGAGCATCCAGGCGTGCAGCCCGAACTTGAACACCGTGTTCATGCGCCCGATATCGCCCTTGACCGCCACCAGTTCAACCAGGGCCAGCAGGCCGAGCCCACCGGCGAGCCAGAGACCCGGCAGCAGCAGCGCCAGCGGCGCCCGGCGTAGCCGCCAGAGCAGCCAGGCAGCGAACGCCAGCATCGGCAGCACCAGCACCAGGCCCGGCCAGCCCAGGGCCAGGCCGCCGAGCGCCACCAGGGCCAGCGCCGCGGCGGCGGCGCCCGCCACCCGTGGCCCGGCCAGGCGCCAGAGCAGCAGCAGCCCGCCCGCGGCGGCAATGAACAGCCAGTGGCCGTGGAGCAGCAGCAACGCCCCGGTGGTTGTGCGCGCGGCCAGCAGCACCTGCCCCAGCCGCGTCGGCGCCAGCCCCTCGCGCCAGAGCTCCAGCCCCGACGACTCGGTGGCGAAGCTGGCCATAAACGGTGCAAAGAGCAGATTCCCGCTGGCCACCATGAACAGCGGCGGCCCGGCCATCCAGAGCAGGCGCCACACCAGGGGTTGGCCCCGGCTCAGCCGCCAGCCCGCCAGCACCAGCGTCAGCGCGGCCAGGCCGACGAAGGTCGGGTAGTCCCAGGTATTGGTCGCGCGGATGGCACCTGCCAGCAGGCCCAGCACCAGCCCGTAGCCCCCTACGCGGATCGCCGCCCCGGCGCCGCGCCAGCGCACCACGTCGCGCGCATAGGCCACGGCCAGCCCCAGCAGGGCCAGGCTGAGCGGCATCACCAGCATATGCGCGTGCAGGTCGCCAAAGAGGAACGTAAAGAACGGGAACTCGTTCACCGTCCCCGGCACGATCCGCGTCGCATCCCAGTAGGCCCACTCGGGCCGCCCCCGCGCCCCCTGCTCCGCCGCGTAGCCGCTGAGCAGCCAGCAGGCCTGCGCCAGGTTGCCCGGCAGGAGCAGCACGAGCGGCGCCAGCCCCGCGGCCAGCAGCACGCGCCGGCCCGGCCAGGCCCGCTCAGCAAGCGCGCCGCGCCCCTGCGGCTCCGCGTCGCCGTGCGCAAGCTGGCACGGCTGTCCCAGCAGGTTATAGACCACCCCCCAGGCGCCCAGGGCGGTCAGGCCGAAGATCGTCGCGACGGCCAGGTTGAAGGCAATACTCGGCGCCACCGTGGTCAATTGGGTCAGGGCGCCCACCAGCACGAAGCCGAAGTAGTAGTAGTTGATGTAGCCACCGGCATGCCAGGGGTCGTAGGGCGGGAAGGCGGCGCTCTTCAGCACCGCGTTGAGATAGGCCAGTTCCATCGGCTTCTCGCCGCCGCGCGCCGGGTGCCACAGGTCAGGGTTGAGCAGCCGCAACAGCACGCCGAGCAGCACAAAGCCGAGGAAGACCGCCTCGGCGCTGAGCAGCGCCGCGCGCCGCGCGCGCCAGAACGCGCGCAGTTCTGCCCGCGCCCCCCAGGCCGCCAGCGCGCCCGCCAGCAGCAGCGGCGCGGCACAGAGCCAGAGCGTTGCCGGCACGAAGGGCAGTGGGAAGGGGCCCCAGCCCACACTGCCGTCATTGCCGCGCCCGGGAATGCCCGGGTCATTGCCCAGGCTCCCGGCGAGCCAGGCCAGGTAGGCCGTCAGCAGCAGCCCGAGGATCTTCGCCAGGCTGAAGCCCCGGTCGGGCAGACCTGGCAGCAGCCGGAAGAGCAGCGCAAAAGCGGCCAGCCCGAGCACCTCCAGCACCCCGATCCAGACCAATGGCGCCAGGATGTTCACCAGGCGCGCCCGATCGAAGCGCTCCGCCCAGGTGCCAACCGCACTGTAGCGCGACCACTGGCTGTCACTGAGGCGCAGCGCCGCGGGGTTGCGGTCGGCCACCTGCACCGGCGACTTGTAGACCTCGCTCCACAGCACGTCGTCGGTCAGGAGCGCCTCAGCCCGTTCGCGCGAGTAGGCCGCCGTCTTCTCAAAGATCAGCACCCGCGGGTGGTCGTAGACGTGGAAGGCCTCCTCGGCAGCCTGGTCGGGGATCGCGATGCCCAGGATGCGCGGGTACGAAGTCACCTCAGCCGCCAGCCGGAAGCCCAGTTCACCGCTGAAAAGATAGTGGTAGTAGCGCATCAGCGCCGGGTAGCGCATGCGCAGCCGCGAGGTGCTGTCGTAGATCCGGTTGCTCGTGAGCGTGATGTAGTCGGCGCGGTCAAGCTGGTCAAGCAACCCCTCGTCGTAGGTCCCGCTGGCGTTCAGCGCGCCGAAGTACTTGCGTGGCTCGTCCTCGGCGTAGGGCGCCGACTGGATGCCCTGGAAGGTCACGCCCCAGACCGCGTCGGTGGCCTGCAGCGGCAGCGGGTCATCCCAGATCTCCGACATCACGGACGCGCCGGGCGGGGCGTTTTCGGCCAGCCACTGGGCGGCCATCACCCGCGAGTGGGGCTGGGTATAGATGCGCGAGAAGGCGTAGGCCCAGGCCAGGGTGGCGAGCACCACAACCGGCAGCGCATAGCGTGCCGCGCGGGCCGCCAGGCGGCGCCAGGCTGGCCCGGGCGCGCGTGCCTGTGCCGCCCCCAGGGCGACAAGTTGCCCCAGCCCCCAGGCGCCGAAGATGGTCAGCGCGCCGTAGATCGGCAGCAGGTAGCGCAGCGTGATCGCGAACTGGCCGCCCTGCCAGGCGAAGTAGAAGCCGATCCAGGCCAGCAGCACCCAGGCCGGGCTCAACGGAGGCGCGGCGGCCGGCGGCCACAGCGCGCGGCGCAACCCTGCCAGGGCAAAGGCCAGCGCCCCGCCCCAGGCGGCAAGCCCCAGGGCGGGACCCATGCCCCAGCGCACCATGTTCACCCAGGGAAAGACATACGCCGCGCGACCCACCCACTGTTGCGAGGGCGGGTAGTCCAGTTCACCATTGACCAGTGAGCGCACCGCGCCGATGTTGGCCAGGAAGCGCGGCTCCGGCCTGATGTCGAGCAAGCCCGCCCCATGGAGCCAGCCCGCGCCTGCGACGCCGTCCGTCAGCACAATCGGCGAGTCGGGTCGCGAGCCGGTGAAGGCATCGGGTGCCAGGCTGCGGAAGCTGAGCAGGGTCAGCGCGCCGGCCAGCGCCAGCAGCGGAACCTCGCGCAGCAGGAAGCGCTCCCAGGCAAGGGCAAAGCGTGGCGCATGCCGCCCCTGGTCCACGTGCTGCGCCCAGCGCCAGGCCGCCACCGCCGCCCCTGCGATCGCCGCCAGCCCGAGGGTAGCAAGCGTGATCCGGTTGGCCATGCCCGCGCCGATGCTGAGCCCGAGCAAGCCATAGCTCGCCCAGCCGCCGCCCTGGGCTACCCGCACTGCCCAGTAGAGGCTCAGCAGGCAGAAAAAGGTCGAAAAGATCGGGTCGACAAAGAAATGGGCCTGCTGGATCTGCATCACCGTCAGCGCCGCCAGCAGCGCGGCCAGCAGCCCCACCCGCACGCCGAACAGCCGTCGCCCGATCAGGTAGACCAGCAGGATCGCCCCGAGGTCGAAGAGGAAGGCCAGGCCACGGCCCACCTTCTGGATCTGGCCGTAGCCGGTGAGGTCGCGGCCCTCCGGGTTGAAGAGCGTGATCAGCGGGCCGAGCCGGGGAACGGCCCGCTCGGGGTTGGCCACGGCGGGACCGTAATCGGTGCGGCGCTCGTTTGGGCGCGCCGGGTCGAGGCCCGCTCGCGGCGGCCCATTGATGCGCGGCACCTCGGCGGGCAGAGCCTCAGGCGGAGTCAACGCCACCGCCGCGACCCTGGCGGCGATCACCGGGAAGGGGCCGTAGGGGTAGAAGGGAAACGTGTCGTAGTTGCGCGGGTTGAGCGGCGAACGGGCCGCGTCGTACAACTCGGCCAGGCTCGCCGGCAGTCGCACCGTAGAGGCAACGTCGGCAAAGAAGCGCTCGTCGGGATGCTGGCCCGTATCACTGTCCCAGTCGCCCAGGCCGAGCACGCGGAAGTAGGCCCCGAGCAGCAGGATCAGCGCCAGCAGGATGCGCGGCCCCCAGACGGAGCGCAGGGTTGTCGGCCCGACGGTGCGCCGTGGGGTCGCTGAAGGTTGCTCGATGTCCACACTGGTCGCCTGTGATGCGCCACGCCGCAACGTGCCACCCGCTATCGCCCGGGGCCCGTTGGCCCCCTGCATTATACAGAATCGCCGCGAGCCGGGGCAAGGCGTGTGCGGGTCATGCCTCCAGACGACCCGCCCCACCCGCCCGGCCTGGGCATCCCCACCCCTTTCAGGGGTAGAGTTTCTGGCGGATGGCGTCCTGATGCGCTGCTTGCCCTCACCCCCCTCCCCCCCTCTCCCAGCCTGGGAGAGGGGGGTATGTTGTTGGCGTTGCGGTGCGCCAGCGAA
>Ga0272446_1001602_pt1 | contig 32608 bp, 29 predicted proteins | sample YNPCB0061_FD_194587 | JGI IMG/M metagenome (GOLD analysis project Ga0272446, IMG submission 194587) | Hot spring microbial mat communities from Yellowstone National Park, WY, United States - YNP-CB-006-1 | ecosystem: Environmental > Aquatic > Thermal springs > Hot (42-90C) > Sediment | place...
GCACGGCGCGGCAGGTCGCTAACGCGCATTTTATGTTCAATATGCTCGGTGTCGTCATATTTGCGGGCTTTACACCGTGGATTGCCAAAGCCTTGCAGCATTTTATGCCCGAACAGATGGCGACGGAAAAATCCACCGAAACCGCGTAAGCCTTAACAAAAAACACATTTAGACACACCTGCCCATTTCTTGCTGCGAAAGACCACAACAAGCCGTTGACTTGCGTATAACTTTTCTTAATTTGAAAGACCGCGACAAGCAACATTTTTTCCAATCAACCTTGGCAATAACTATGACGAACTTTGCTGTGCAATCCGAACCCTCAACCGCCGTCAATATCTTCTCTGAACTCGAGAAGCATGATTATGAGCAACTGATATTTTGCTCCGACCCGAAAGTGGGCTTAAAAGCCATCATTGCGATTCACAACACAACACTCGGTCCTGCGCTTGGCGGCACGCGCATGTGGTCATATCACTCAGAAGCGGAGTCCATCGTCGATGCCCTGCGCTTGGCGCGCGGCATGACCTATAAAGCCGCCGTTGCTCGATTGAACTTGGGCGGCGGAAAAGCGGTCATCATCGGCGACTCGAAGACCGATAAATCCGAAGCCTTATTCCGCACCTATGGGCGTTTTGTGGAAGGCTTAGCAGGACGCTACATCACGGCGGAAGATGTTGGCACGAATGTCCGCGATATGGAATGGGTGCGAATGGAAACAAAATACGTGACGGGTATTTCTCGCGCGCTCGGCGGAAGCGGCGACCCCTCGCCTGTAACTGCGCTCGGCGTTTATATGGGCATGAAAGCAGCTTGCTCTGAACGCTACGGCAACGATAGTTTGAACCGCAAGAAAATCGTCGTGCAAGGTGCCGGACACGTCGCCTACCATCTTTGTGGATACTTACGCTCCGAAGGCGCAGTTGTCTATGTGAGCGACCTTTACGAAGAAAAAGCGCGGCGCATCGTCAATGAATACGGCGCGATTTACGTGGCGCCCGACGATGTTTATGACCAAGACGCGCATATTTTCTGTCCTGCCGCGCTCGGCGGCGTTCTCAACGACGAGACGATTCCGAGAATGCGTTTTGAAATCATCGCTGGCTGCGCCAACAACCAATTGAAAGATGAAGTCGTTCACGAGCAAATGCTGATTGACCGCGACATTCTCTACGCGCCAGATTTTGTCATTAACGCGGGCGGACTGATTAACGTCGCCAATGAACTCGAGGGCTACAATCAAGAGCGCGCGCTAGCACAGGCAAAAGAAATTTACGATGTGATTAAAGACATTTTGAGCATTGCCAAGCGCAAGAAGATAACGCCCAACTCTGCTGCAATTCACTTGGCGGAAGAGCGACTTGCCAAAATTGGGCAGATCAAGAGCATCTATGCAGGACACAGCAGCTACGCAGGGCGGCTCGGCGAAATGAATGCGCGCGGTATGCTCCTAAAAACATAATCGCAAAGAACGCTTAAACTTGCGCGCCTGTTTCGTAACTTTGAAAGTCGCCGTAACTAAACCTAATCGCCTTCAACCGTTCTTTACTCAATGATGAACAGACGTGCTATCCGAGAGGTCGTCATGCAAATTCTTTACGCTCACGACATTCGAAAAGAAGACATTCGCCGCGTCGCCGACGGACTCATTCCTGAAGAAATTGCCACCGAAGGAAAGGCAAAGGAGTTTGCTTTCAAGCTCATTGATAGCGTAATTGCCCATCAAAAAACGATTGATGGCTACATCGCTAAACATGCCGACAACTGGGAACTCGACCGCATGGCTATTATTGATAAATGCCTGATGCGCGTTGCCATTGCGGAGATCCTATTTCTGGACGATGTGCCGCCGAAGGTCTCCATCAACGAGGCAATTGAGATTTCAAAACGATACAGCACCGATAAAAGCGGCAAGTTCATCAACGGCATTTTAGACGCAACGCTCAACGAGTTGAAAGCGTCGGGCAAGTTGCAAAAAACAGGGCGCGGCTTGATTGATATTCCTGCAAAACACCCGAAAGAACTCCCGACGCTGCCCGAAAGCCCTACGCCGACTGCGCCGACTCAAAAACCAGCGTCGCCGACGAAGACACCGAAAAAATCATCGTCGACGAGCAAACCACAAGCTGCCGATAAGAAAAAAGCTCAACCGTATCGACCAAAGTAAATGACCGAACCGCAACACGCTCAACCACGCCTGCTTGACCAATTTATCGCCATTGGCGACATTCACGGCTGCCTTACGCCGCTCGAAGCGCTTATCGATAAACTTCAACCAACAGCGCAAGAGACCCTTGTTTTCTTGGGAGATTATGTTGACCGTGGTCCAAACTCCAAAGGCGTTATTGATTACTTGCTGAAATTGCGCAACGAAGTAAACTGTATCTTCCTGATGGGCAATCACGAAGTCATGATGCTGGAATATTTGGACTTTGGCTCAATATCCACTTGGGCAGTAAACGGCGGAAAAGCAACCCTCGAGTCTTATAGTGAACAGGGCGAAGCAGAAGTGCCTGATGCGCATGTCAATTTCCTTGCAGCGTGCAAGTATTACTACGAGACAGAGAAGTATTTTTTTGTTCATGGCGGCTTGAAGCCCACGCGCACCATTGCGCAAAATTTGAAACTGCTCAAACCCGTTGATTTGGTATGGGAACGCGAGCATCTCGAACCCGAACATTTATTCCGTCAAGATTACCCGTGGGAAAAAACTGTCGTATGTGGGCATACGCCGCGCCCTGAACCGATTGTACTGGATAAACTTATCTCGCTGGATACAGGCTGCGTCTATAATTACTCTCCCGAACTTGGTCGGCTGACTGCCATTCGCCTGCCGTCATTGGAGATTGTGCAAGTCGATAACCGCGCGCGGCGATTTTCGTTTCGTCAGTGGTTTGCAGCCATGCGTCCCTAACGACCGCCATGACAAAGAAGGAAAAGTTCAACAAGGTTGCGGAAATTCTTGGCAAAAAATTTCCCTCGCCGAAAACTGAACTTATCTACCAAACGCCATTTCAACTGCTGGTGGCTACGGTGCTTGCCGCGCAATGCACCGATAAGCGCGTCAATATGGTTACGCCCGCGCTCTTTGCGACCTATCCCGACGCGCAATCAATGAGCCGCCTTTCGCTCGAGGAACTCAAAGGCTACATTAAGTCCATCAATTTTTTCAACAACAAGGCAAAGAACATCTTTGACCTATGTAAATTGCTGGTGCAAAAACACCATGGAGAAGTGCCGCAAACATTAGAAGAACTAACTGCCTTGCCGGGCGTTGGACGTAAAACAGCGCATGTGGTGATGAGCAATGCCTTCGGAAAGCCCGTCTTGGCGGTCGATACGCATGTCTTTCGCGTCTCGAACCGTTTGGGTCTGGCCAACGCAAAGAACGTGTTGGAGACCGAGAAACAATTGATGAAATACCTAACGCCCGAACTTGTGGGCGATTTTCATCACTACTTGATTTTGCATGGGCGCTATACCTGTAAAGCGCAATCGCCGCACTGCGCTGCCTGCGACCTCACAACGCTCTGCACTTACTACAAGCAGAACAAATCCAAACTGCCTGCGCCAAAGCTCGCCCGAAAAAAACGCGCTTAGGTTGCTGGAGCACCAACCACGCGCGCCAGCATGTCCTTCACTTTTTGTTCAATCAAATTGCGCACCTCTCGGAACTGGTCGGGCTCTAAATGCTTGGGGTCAGGTATTTCCCAGTCCTCACGAATTTTGGCGCGAACAAACGGACACTCGTCGCCGCAGCCCATCGTCGCCACAAAATCGTATTCCACATTTGGTATGTCGTCAAGCGATTTGGACGTATGAACGCTCAAATCATAGCCGAGCTCCTTCATCGACTCAATGGCTTTGGGATTGACTTTTCCGGACGGACGCGAGCCTGCGCTGTAGGCTTCAACATCTGAACCGCCGTGAATGTTAGCAAAGGCTTGCGCCATTTGGCTGCGATTGGAATTTTCAACGCAGACGAATAAGACTTTTTTCATATCGTTTAGATTGGTTGTGGCTCAAAAAACTTCTTTTTTACCCATAGCGAGAGATAAACAAGTGAAACTAAGGCAGGAACTTCAATCAGCGGTCCGACGGTCGCTGCCAACGCTTCGCCTGAGGTAATGCCAAATGTGCCAATGGCAACAGCAATGGCTAATTCAAAATTATTTCCGCTCGCGGTAAAGGCAATAGCGGCGCTCTCCTCGTATGAATGGTCTGTTTTGTAGGCCATCCAAAGCGCAAGGCTAAACATCAACACGAAATAGAGCGACAAGGGCAAGGCAATCTTGAGCACGTTGAGCGGCTGGGTGAGAAGTTTTTCTCCCTGCATTGAAAAAATAAGCACAATCGTGTAGAGCAATCCAAGGAGGGCAAGGGGAGAAATGGCGGGCAGAAACTTTTGTTCATACCACTCGTCGCCAAAGTGTTGAGCAAGCACAAGGCGGGAAAGAAATCCAAGCGCAAATGGAATCCCAAGAAAAATCAGGACGCTTTTAGCAATCGCCCAAATGGTGATATTGACGATGGCGCTTTCAAGTCCGAACCATGTTGGCATAAGCGTGATGAAAAACCAACCATAAATCGAATACATAAAAATCTGAAACAGCGAGTTGAGCGCGACAAGAATAGCGGCAACTTCTGCGCTGCCGCAAGCAAGTGTGTTCCAAATAAGCACCATCGCAATACATCGTGCCAAGCCCACTAAAATCAAGCCGTTTCGAAACTCGTGTTCATTTGGCAGAAAGAGCCATGCCAGCGCTGTCATTAAAAGCGGTCCAACAATCCAATTCAGAAACAACGAAACCTGAAAGAGCCGCCAGTTTACAAAAAACTCGCCGAGTTTGCCGTAGCGCACTTTCGCAAGCGGCGGATACATCATAACCAATAAGCCAATCGCAATTGGGAGCGAGACCGTATCGAGGCGAACAGCATCAAGCGCTTTGTCAAGATTGGGAACAGCGTATGAAAGCAATACGCCGCCCATCATTGAAACAAGAATCCAAAGCGGCAAGTATCGGTCAAGTGTAGAAAGTTTTTTAACAACGGAATCGCTCATGACTGAATGACCGGAATGGAGAGTTGAACAGGATGTGAGTCTATGGACGGAGCACAGCACACCCCGTTACCACTAGGCACATCATCTTTGAATACATCTGCGTCGGCAAGCACCGTGAAGACTTCCCACTCAATGCCCTCAGGCGAGCGCACCCAGAATTTGTCTTGCACGGCATAGCAACACGTCGCGCCGATTTCTTCCAGCGTTGGAACAATACCGACATCTTTAAGCCGCGTTTGAAGCGCTTTTACATCGTCCGTGCTTGCCACTTGAAATCCCAAATGGCTGAGCGTGGAAGTGCCAGCCGCATTGAGCGATGTAACTTCGTTGAGCGTAAAGTTCCAGCGCGGATTGTGGAGTTCAAATTTGGCGTAACCCGGCTTTAGCTTTTTTGGCTCAACGCCGAAGAACGCTTTGTAAAACGCCAATGAAGCGTTGAGATCCGCGACATAGATTGCCGTATGCGGGAAAAGAATTTGCGTATTCATGCTGACGGTTGTTGAATGGTTAGTCGTAAAATAACGATAAATAAAGCAAAGGATTAAATGATTTCCAAGTCTTTTTTGAATGACTCCAATGCACCGCGGTTGAGCGTGTAACACACTTTTGTGCCGTTGATGTCGCCAATAATAAAACCGGCTTTTTTCAAGACCTTCAAGTGCTGCGAGACCGTCGCCTGAGCCAGCGGCAATACATCGACCAATTCGCCGCAAATGCAATCACGCTCTTTGAGAATCTTGATGATTTCAAGCCGTGCAGGGTGCGACAAGGCTTTGAGCTGAAACGCAAGTGCCTCGTTGGATTTGATGTTCTTCTTTTTCGGCATAACGGTATTTCATCGTAAAGATACGATAAAATTTAAGGAAACATAGAAACTTTTCACGCACAAGACTTGGGGTGTTCAATCAGAACGTTTTTTGCTGACAACACGCTATGAACCTATCTTCACAAATGCAGAACTCAACAGCCAATGTCCAATCGCCTTAAAGCCGAAGCATTTTTATTTTTAGCCACTTTTTTTTGGGGAACAACCTTCGTCATCACCAAACTTGCCGTTGCCGACGTCCCGCCGATGCTTTACTTGGCAATGCGTTTCGGGCTGGCGACGGTCATTTTCGCGCTCGCTCTCGGCAGGAAAATTTTCCCGGTCAAACAAGAGACGCTCGTCGCGTCCTTTTGGGTGGCGTTCTGGTATTTTTTGGGATTCCTTGCTCAGACCGTCGGTTTGAAATTCACCACCGCCTCGAAATCGGCGTTCATCACTGGCGCTTATGTTCTCTTTGTGCCACTACTTCAAGCGATGCTCAAACGCCAATCGCCGCCGCTCCAAATCTGGGTTGCCGCCGTCCTATCGTTCATTGGTCTGTATCTGCTCTCTATTGAGTCCGAGTCGCTCTTCGAGACAAAGTTTAATGTCGGCGATTGGCTCACACTTCTATGTGCTGTCAGCTACGGCATTTATATCGTTTTGGTCGACCGCCTGACTTCGAGCAAATCTCTCGACGGCGAGCCGCATCTGCCGATTAAGTTGGCATTTGTTCAAGTGCTGTTTTGCTCGGCTGCAAGCATGGTATCAAGCATCATCTTTGAAGTGCCGACATTTTCCGCCGACACGACGTTTTATTTGTTGCTCCTTTACATTTCCATTTTTCCAACGATTGTCTCGACAACGCTGCAAGTCTCGTTTCAAAAAGACACAACGCCTGCGCGCGCAGCGATTATTTTTATGTGCGAAGCCGTGATTTCAGCCGCCCTCGCCGCCTTGTTTTTGAAAGAATCGTTGGGAACTGTCGCGCTTATTGGCGCGGGTGTGATGCTCATTGGCTTGGTGATGTCGGAGCGGTCGTAAGGTTCAGAAAAAATCCAGAAAAAAAAGTCCCGACTGTGGGTCGGGACTCTCTATCAACAAAACAACAAAACAACAAAGGAGGCTCTGCTAAGTAGGAAGCAGAGTCTAATTTGATGTGAGAAAGAACAAGTTGTACCTGAACTGAAACAAAGATACGCGACTGAGGCGGCTTTGTTTCATTAAGTTTTCTTAAAACAGCGACTTTTTTCAAAAATCTCGGCGATGTGATGCAAATCACTTGCTAAAAAATTCAACGAAATAAAGACTTAACTGCAAAAGCGGTGGAAAAATGACAAAATTGCCTCTGATTGAGGGCAGCCAAGACATCTGGAAGATGAAGGAGCATTGAGGCAAAGAGCTATGACGGCTGCGGCTTTGGGACATTGAGGCTGCCGATGTAGTTCTCAATGCTGCCGTTGGCGGGGTTTTCAAAGAATCGTTCAATCTGACGCGCCAGTGTTTCGCCGATAGTTGGCTGAACAAAATTCATGGTGCCGACCTGAACGGCGCGTGCGCCGACCAAGAGAAACTCCATAGCGTCCTCAAAACTTGCAATGCCGCCCATACCGACAATCGGAACAGTGACTGCCTGATAAACTTCCCAGACTTTCGCTAATGCAATTGGCTTAATGGCTGGACCGGACAAGCCGCCTGTGATGTTTTTCAATTTCGGCTGGCGCGATTTGTAATCGACTGCCATGCCGACAACCGTGTTGATGAGCGAAAGGGAATCCGCGCCGCCCTCTGCTGCTGCCGTTGCAATGGAGGCAATCGAGGTAACATTTGGTGTGAGTTTAATCATCAAATGTCGGTTTGTTACTTTTCGGAGCGCAGATGTGATTTCAAACGTCGCACGTTCGCTGACGCCGAAGATAATGCACTCGCCCTTGACATTTGGACACGAGAGGTTGATTTCATAGCCGCTGACGCCCTCAACGCTCTCGAGTCGACGCACGACCTCGCAGTAGTCATCGACCGATTTCCCAACGATATTGACGACCGTGTGCAAATCAAGACGGCGAAGGAACGGCAGTTTTTCGGAGATGAATTTCTCGACGCCGACATTTGCAAGCCCAATCGCGTTGAGCATACCAGACGGTGTCTCGACAATGCGTTGCGGCGGATTGCCCTCTCGAACCTCGAGCGAAATGGCTTTGGTAACAAGTGCGCCAACTGCATTTAGGTCGGTGAGCCGATTCAATTCCTCGCCGTAAGAGACGGTGCCAGAGGCGAGCATAACAGGGTTTTTCAAATCAAGCCCGCGACCGAGCGAGACAGCCGCAGGTCGATGGGCTTGGGCGGCAGGCGCAGATGTTATCGGCGAATCAATCATAACGCAACGGTGATTGGATTAATATTGTCGCAAACATACTTATTATTTCAACAAAAAATGTGTTGTGCATGTAGGCGCGCCATCTGTCAATCGAACAAGAACGGCTCAAGGATGAACTCCAAGCGACGGTGGTCGTCGGCGAGAAGATACGAGAGTTCTTTGCCGAGCGCAACAAGCTCTTGTAGGGAAAAGAGTGTGCGGTAGCGTCGAAGCATCGCGACGATGAGGTTGTCGGGTGCTGCATCGGCGTGTTGAAAGAGCGCGCGCAAAAAAGTCGGTTTGCTGAAAAAGCGGCGTGCGTCCGACTCGGAGGCGGGAAAAACAAAATCATGTAAGTTGGGCGGCACAGGCGGTGTGGATTGAAAAAGTTTTCCAGCGGTTTCATAGCCGAGTGCCAGCGCCGTGAATTCGGTTTGGAGAAGTTCAAAAACTTGCGGCATTTCTTTGCGCAACTCGGCTTTGGTTTTGCCGTGCGGCGAGACTTTGCGATTGGTCTCGGTCGGCAGATGCTCAATAAACGATACCAGTGCGAAGACGCTCACAGCGCCGCTCTCGGTTTTGACAAGTGACCCTAATTGAATCGGCAGTGCCATCGGTTCGGCAAACAGCGACGGAACAACGGCGGAAAATTGTGTGGTGTTCGAGGCAATGACTTCGCCGATATGTAACTCGTGTGCGCTCATCGTGGTCTCAATCTCTTCTTTGGCGATGGTTTATCCGATTCTTTTTGCGTTGCTGCATCGCCAAGCAGCATGGTTTGAATTTCAGACTCAATGGAGGCGATGAAATTTTTGTCGTAGCCAAATCGGCGATACAAAATTCGCCCGTTTTTTATCATCACAATGCTGGGCAGATACGAAAGCTGGTAATCGACAAGGAGCGATGGGTTTGGCACAGCGAAAGCGAAACTGAACGCATATTCGGCGGGCGACGCGCGGACAGACTTCAAACCGTCGTCGGCATCAATGGCGAAAAATTCCGCGCCACGCGCCCGATACTTCGCGTGCAGCAGTTGAATGTCCGACAGCGCTGCCTTGCTCATCATGGAGTTGGGTGACCATACATACAAGACGACGATTTTTTCCGGCAGCGAGGCAAGCGAAACGGTTTTTCCATTGAGTGTAACCAGCGAAAACTCCGGCGCGCGCCCGTTGCCTTCTCGCCGTATCGCCGCGAGTTTTTGGTCAAGCGATTCGCCCTTTTTAGCTTTTGCCCTCTTGGAATTAAAGAACGTGTCGTTGCACCAATTGTAACGCTCCGACGAGAAGTTGAGCGCCAGCGATTTGAGCGCATAGTAAAGTGAACTGTCGGAATTGGACGATTCAAACGCGCGTGCAAACTCGTAAAATATCTCGGCTTGTCGTGAAATGCAGGTTTTGCGCGCCTCACGCAGATTCGCCAGCGCATTGGCATTATCGCCGATGGTGCGGTAAGCGCGACCAATGCAGAAATACGCCCGTCCGGTCAAGTCCTGCTGAAAGAATTTACGCGAGGCTTCTGACGGAATGAACTCCGATTCGGGTCGTGCCTGCAACGGCTTTTGTTTATCGGCGTCTACGGCTTGAATGGCTTTTCCAGCAAGGTCAATGGCAAGCCCAGCGTAATCTCGCGAGGCGGCAAAGCGTTCCGAAAATTCGAGCAGCGTTATGGCGTCATAGACGTCGCGGTCGTAATCTAATCGCAGCACATCTTGAACGTAGGGCATTGCTTTTGCCAAATCAATGTTGGCGTAGTAATCAAACAGATAGCGTATGGCGTAGGTGGTTACGCGCGAGGCGCGCAAGGCGGCAAGCCGTCGGTTCAAAAGGTTTTCGCAAAAAATCGCGCCGCGCTCTCGGTAAAGTTTTTGGTTCGACAGATAAAAGAGCAGATGCGACAGGTGCATTTTCGGTGTGAGCGGATGCGCAGGATATTTATCGAGCATCGCCGAAAGGGCAAGTTCGCGTTTATCGGCGTCCGCCTCGATTAAAAAACGATTGTAAAGATTGAGCGGGTGCAAATAGGTATCGGGAATGTCGCGTGTTACCTCGTAGCCTTTGCGGCGGTCGCCAATGCCGTAAATGTAGGTCAGCGCAATGGCTTCAAGCAAACTTGATTCATCGCGCCGGCGGCGGCGCAGTTCCGACATCTCTTGTTCAATCGTGGCAAGTGCAGCGTCGGTGCGTCCCATCTGTTCATACCAAAGCGACCAATAGACCAGCCAAGCGTCGTAGTTATCGGGATACGCGGTGGTTTCGGCGCGAAGCATTGCCAGAACGGAATCCGTTGGCTGTCGGCTTCGGCGCATCGCGTTGGCGACTCGATACTGTGCTGCCCGTGTTGGCCGACCGGTGCGAAGCAGCACGGGAAAACTTTCCGTCGCCAACGAATCAGTGCCCGTCGCTGTTTTGACATAGTAAGAAAATATCTGAGCCGTCGATGGAATCGGCACACGGGCGAAGTAGTAGAGGTTGCGATAGTTTTCAAGTGTAACGCGCCGAACTTGGGGAGCGCCGAATTCAAAAAATTCGGGCTGCCAGAAGTTGAACGTATAAACAGCTTCAGGCGGCGCCGTGAGCGAGTCAATTCCAGCAGGTGGCACATATACCAAATTAAACGTATCGCCGACAATCGCTGAGCGCGATTTGAACGTCTCGGCATCAATGACTTCAACATAGTCGGGGTCAATCGTTACGCAGCCGAAAAAAAAGACTGTGCTGAACCCAAGAAAACCAATGATGAAAAGCGAAGGAAACTTTGGAGACCGTGAAAGCCGCATGGCGTTATTGCGTTGATGAGATTTTAGATTTTTGCGGTGCGTTTTGAAAGGCTCTTTGCTGAATAGGCAAAACGGAATCCGTGTTGCGCACACAAGCGTTCCAGCAATTGATAGAACTGCTGCTGCTCCGATGGCTTAACGACCGCGCGTTCATGTGCTTCCGTGAGCGTCATTGGGTAGCCGCCGCCCTTTTCAGCATCGTCGTAAAAAGCAGCGTGAATTAAATCAACCAATCCGCTGTCGAAGCACCAGCGCGGAAACTCAATACGAGCAATTTCGCTGCCTGTGTGAAGATAAAAAAAATACACACGGTCTGATTCAGCATAATCGCCCAAAGCATCGGAGCGACTGGCGAAGACCGCCGACCGCTCGCCACGCCGCAGATACGACTGAAAAAAGACGCGGTCATCAAGCGCGTCAATCGAGAGTTGCGCCGACGCCAATTCTTCGGCAAGCACAATTGCAAGCGTTCCCATTGCGTCGCGCCCACCCGGAAAACTTACATAGCTTGCAATCGGAATGGAGGCGTGTCGAAACCCCGCCAATGTTTGAACATAGCGCGCAATGAATGTTTTTCGAGCGGCGATGTTTTTCAACTTCTTCAAATGCCAACAGATTAGCGTGCCATCGGCGAGTGCAAGCGCCGGGCGCAAAGCAACACGGTGATGTCGAGCAAGCTCCAAAAGTATTCGGAGTTCTTCGTCCTGACGCAGCGCAGTGATCGTCTCAAAGGTTATCTCGCTATGCTCATTACCGTCGGCGGCGAATCCTAACTCGGAAAGCGACTCGGCGTCATATAAATCGGCGTAGCTCTCCATACATGGTTTCTCGGCGACCCCGATGTGAAAACAAATTCTGCTGATGTTGAGCAGAAAAAAGTCGGCGTTCAAATTTCGGTCGGGGAAAATCTGTGAGCCGTCGGACGCAAAAAGCGAGAGTGTTTGTGGACGCGGCGGCAGCGAAAAAATCCGCGATGGTTCCTCAATGGGTTCGGCAGCAACTTCATGGACGGCTGCGTCGGCAAGTGCAACCCATCGGGTGCGCAAGTCCTCTCGCCCGCCCAGCAGCACAGCAAGCCTTGCACAGGCGGCAGCGACAAGTGACTGCTCTGATGAAATTTTTTGCGCGAAGGCGTTGAGTTTCCCGTGAAGCGTCGTCAGTTGAAGCGACATGATGATAATTCGTCATTTGCCAAAGATAAAAAAACCACCTGCTTGAACCGCGCCCAGAAATTTTTTTAATTTTTTTTCCAAAACGTTTGCAAATGTTTAACGAAGTGTTAAATTAGAGCCAACGCTTGACGCCCGTCAAGCGGGCAAACGGTGTGGGGGACGTTTGCCACGGAAGGCGGCTTCGGCCGCTTTCGCGTTTTAAACCGATTTACAACCGATTTACCTTAACCAGCAAATTTACCTGCAACGCTTTCTGTGTGAACTTTTTCAGAGAACAACTTGCACATTTCAAAACAACGTGTTAAGTTAGTGTTAAGAGTAGCAAATACTTCACGCCCGTGAAGTATGATAAACGGTGTGGGGGACGTTTATCGGCTACGTAAGGCGACTTCGGTCGCCTTTTTTATTTGTGTCTTTGGCTGGTCGAAATAAAAAAGTCCGGGTCGTCGCCGGACTTTTTTCGCCTGATGTCAAGGTCGTTTAGAACCAAGGGCCATGCTTGTGCGTGAGCGAGGAGTTGTAATAAACCAAGAACGACTCAAAGAGGAAGAACGCAAGCGTCAAGACGCCGAAGATGGTCCATTTCACATCTTTCTCTTCGTTGCTGGCTTTCTTATCAAGGAATGGCACTGCTGCCCACACAACAACCGCAATGCCCAGCAGCACGGCAGCCATCCAGCCCGGCACTTGCTTTAAGAATTGGAACTGCGCCCAGAAATACCATTCGGGCTTGATTTCCGGACCTGGAACTGAATTAACTGGGTCAAGTTTGACACCAATTTCCCAAGGATACATCACGGCAAGGAAGATGAGCAACGCAAAGCCGAGCATCCAGCCGATGAAATCTTTCATCAAAAAGTTCGGGAAGAACGGCTCTTCGCCTTTGACCAAGCCTTTTTCGCGGAAACCAATCGGAACGGACGTGCCGAGTGTCTGCATCAGAATCAAGTGCGCCGACATCACCAAGAGCGTAATGCCCGGCAGGAGAACCACATGGAAACCGAACATTCTCGTCAAGGTTTCGCCAGTTACTTGCGGAATCGGCTTGCCATCGAGCATGATAATGTCTGCGCCGAGAATCTTACCTGTGATTTCGATAATCGGTGGCCCGATAAGGTCGCCGATGAGCGGCATACCGCCGATGGAACCCGGAATCGAGATGCCGATTTGCGTAGCGAAGAACGCAAGTTCGTTCCAAGGGAGCAAGTATCCTGTGAAGCCAAGACCGAGAGTCAGGAGGCACAGGACGAAGCCCGTGAGCCACATCAACTCGCGCGGCTTGCGATAGGCTTTCATGAAGTATGCGCTGAACATGTGGATGAACATCATCAGCGTCATCAGGTTTGCTGACCAGCTATGCACTTGGCGGATAAGCCAGCCAAACGCGACGTCTTTTTGGATGTAGACGAATGAATCGAAGGCTTCTTTCTCGGTCGGTTTGTAATAAAGCAACAGCAGCAAACCGGTGAGAATCTGAATGATGAAGAAAAACATCGTCAAGCCGCCGAAGTAATACCAAATCGAGGCACGGTGCATCGGCACAGTTTTCTTGCTGGCGTAATCGACGACGTATTTGAGTGAGCCGATGCGTGTATCGACCCACTCTTGCAAGGCGCCGTTTTTAGCGCCCGCGGTGAGCTTTGCAATGAGTTCTGCCATGAGTTACTCCTGAGATAATTGTTACGTGAAAAAAGTTTATGCTTTTGAAATGACCAAGTTGTCGTCTTGGACTTTGATGTTGAACTTGGCAAGGCCAGAAGGCTGCGGGCCGCTAATTTTTTCGCCGTCGGTAGAATATTTCGCGTTATGACAAGCGCACCAAACAAGCTGTTCATCTTTCTTCCATTGCACGATGCACTGCAAGTGCGTGCAAACGGCGGAAATGGCTTTGTATTCGCCGCCAACGTTGGTAACAAGCAATTTCTGCCCGTTGAAAACGACGATTTTACCGCTGTTTGGCGGCACGTCGGACGTTTTGCCGACGACGAGGCTCGATTCCTCTTTCTTTTGCTTTGGCGGCGGCAAAATGAACCGCACAACAGGATAAAGGGTTGCGAGCGTCAGCAGGCCGCCGAAGAAACTAACAACAATAGTTAGAAAGTCGCGGCGGTTGTCAGCGATTTCAGTTTGATTGGCGATTGCCGATTGAGTCGCTTCAATAGCGTTGCGGCGTTCTTGGTCGGCTTCGGTGAGAACTTCAAGGCGTTTGGAACGGTCATATTCGCCCCTGACAATTTGCGCCATAGTCGTTATAGTCTACTGGTTGAAAAAAGGTATTGCTGAAACTTCAATTTTTGACAGTTTTTGAAAAACGGGTGAATGTCTCTGTGCTTTCTTCAAAGCTACTTATGAACCGATGCTTGTCTAACAGCAAGTTCGTTTCGTTTCGTTCCGAGTTCCCACAATCGATTGAAAAAATTGTAGAGCGTGTACATCACCGACCATTCGTCTTCGCGCCAGATTTTGCTTTTAATCAGGTTCAATACCAAACTTGAATTGATGCGTTCAGGGTGGAGAAATTCCGAAATGCCGCTCATCTGGAAGCGCGCTCCGTCAAGCAAAAGGTCAAATTCGGAGTTGAAGCGCAAATAGAACGGGCCAGTGTCTAAAATTTTAACCTGTTCGGCTGCAAAGTGAACGCGGGCATTGGAGAGGCAGAGCCTTGTAGCGTAGCGCGGCGTGAAGAGAAGTCCTGCTTGCGCACGCTCGACCGTGTTCAAGCGGTGTTCCGCAGCCAAAACGCGGTCTTGTCTCGTGAGCAATAAAAACGAGAACGGCTCTTTGGCTTGGTCTTTGTAGGAAATGGTGTAGTAGACTAAATCGAGGTCGCGCGAGTGCGCCCGTCCCCAATACCAACTGTGAATATCGGCGCTCATTGGCACGCGCCCGAAGTTGTGGTCGTGGTAGCCTCTGCCGTTGAAGGAAACGCGCTCGGTTTTGCTGCCATCAAAAATTTCAAAGTCGCCAGAAACGCTGTTGGAAGGCGATGCCAGCACCCACGAGTGTGCGCCTGCGCCGGACGACAGGCTGGCTAAATCGACCGACGAGTCAATCGGGCGCACGCTGAAATGGAGTTCCGCTTTGACCGTTTTGCGGCGCAGCGGCATGTCAAAATCCAATCGAAGGGTAAATCGGTTGTGCGCGTGGTCGTAGAAAAATTCGTTTTTCTCGAATCGGGCAAATGGCGCTTTGGTCGAGGCGGCGAAGAGCGGTGCATCGCCTTCTTTGATAAAATTGATGACCTCTTTGCCGTTTTCATAAAAGTTGAAACTGAACGCAGCGTGCTCGAGTGGAAATGGCTGCTCGCTGCCGTGCTTCTGCCAGTCGTTGTAGCGTTTGAGGTAGTAAGGCGAGAATGGAAATCCCGAATACCAAATGGCGACGAAGGAATATGTTTCGCTCTCGTCTTGCGCATCGAAATACCACCATTCGTAAGAGCCTGCGTCGCGGAGATTGTGCCAAACGTCTTCTTTAAGCGAAGCGGAAATCTGCATGGTTTTTTTACGGAGACTCGTTTTGCGTTGAGCGTTTGCTGTCGGCAGGTTGAAACATCTGCGCCGCAATGTTGGTTGTTATGCCGAACTGCTACTGGTAAAATTCGTCGCAGTGTAAAAGCGTTTTTCGTGCAAGAAAGTTCCGTTTCAAATCAGGTTTGAAAAGCAAGGCGGGTTGTTATACCTTTGAAGCATTTTTTCACGCAAGGCTTTAGCGAATGTCGACACGCACATTCATTTTGAAATCCGATGATGCGCCCTCGAGCGAGGCGTCCGTTGCTGTTTCCCTCGAGAAATATCGCCGCGACTTAAACGACGCGCAATTCGACGCTGTTACGACAACAGAGGGGGCGATTTTGGTCGTTGCGGGCGCTGGCACAGGCAAAACAAAGACGCTCACCTACCGCGCCGCTTACCTTGTCGAGTCGGGCGTTGCGCCCACGTCGATTTTGCTGCTCACCTTTACCCGCCGCGCCGCGCAAGAAATGCTAAACCGTGCCGCGATGCTGGGCGACGGACGCTGCGCGAGCATTTTGGGAGGCACGTTTCACAGCTACGCGCATCGCTTGCTTCGACAATACGGTTCGAGCATCGGGCTTGCCGACAACTTCATCGTGCTTGACCAAGCCGACAGCGAGGACGCCATCGAAATCGTTAGAACCGCGCTTGGCTTTCACAAAAAAGAAAAACGCTTTCCGAAAAAAGGCACACTCCAACACATCATTAGCGCGGCGGCAAACAAACAACTGCCCATCGAGACGATTCTCGACCATTCCTATCCGCACTTTCAATCGCTCGTTGCGGACATTGAGAAACTCGCCGTGGCTTACCAAGAGTATAAACGCGCTAATTCGCTGCTCGATTTCGACGATTTGCTCACGCGCCTGAAAGAACTGCTGCTCGAGCAGCCGAGCGCAAGGCACAAAATTTCCTCAATGCTGCGCTATATCATGGTCGATGAGTATCAAGACACCAATGTTGTTCAAGCGGAACTTGTGCGACTGCTGTCCGAAGTGCATGGAAATGTGATGGCGGTTGGCGACGATGCGCAAAGCATCTACTCGTTTCGCGGCGCGAACTATCGAAACATTCTCGACTTTCCGAAGCAATATGAGAACTGCAAACTCATCAAGCTCGAAGAAAACTATCGCAGCACCGAGCGCATTTTGAACATGACGAATGCGGTCATCAATCAAGCTAAAGAAAAATTTGCGAAAACGCTTTTCACGACGCAGAAATTGGGCGGCGAGTATCCCGCCGTCGTCTCCGCGCCCGATGAGCGATTTCAGTCGCGATTTATCTCGCAACGCATTTTGGAGCTGCGCGAAGAAGGCGTGCCGCTGCATCAGGTCGCTGTCTTGATGCGTAACAGCCGAGACTCGTTTGACCTCGAACTCGAGCTCAGAAAGCGAAATCTTCCGTTTGTTAAATACGGCGGACAGAAAATTGTTGAAGCTGCCCACATCAAGGACTTCGTCGCGTATCTTAAGCTCTTGCATAATCCGAAAGACGCTCTGTCTTGGAACAGGGTGCTCAAACTCTTGGCGGGCATCGGACCGAAAACAGCGCAAGAGGTGATTGAGTGGATTCGCACCGCTGAACAGCCCTACCGACTTGAAACGGCGACCGTCTCGCCCAAGTATTTGGAATCGCTGCGAAAGCTGGGCGACTTGCTCGCCTTGCTCTCGCACAATGTCCAAACACAACCGCTCATCTCAATTGCCGAAGCGATTTACGAGTATTACAAACCGATTTTGCGCGAACAGTATTTCGAAGATTATCCAAAGCGCGAAAAAGACATTGAGAATTTTTTAGCGATTATGCTCAACTACACTACGCTTCAAAGCCTGCTGGCGGATTTGGCGTTGGAGCCGCTCGACTTTTCGGCGATTGAAACAAAGGCAACGCTGAAAGATGAATCGCCGCTGACGCTCTCGACGATTCACTCGGCAAAGGGCTTGGAATGGCACACCGTTTTTCTCATCAACGCGCTCGATGGCGTATTGCCGTCGCGCTATTCGGCGGCCGATTCGGCACAGTTGGACGAGGAACTGCGGCTGTTGTATGTGGCGCTCACGCGGGCGAAAAATTTGCTCTATATCTCGTATCCGATTATCTGCAGTGGCTATGGCGCGGACGATTACTTTGGAAACCCGTCGCGCTTTATTTCCAACGTGCCAGAGGAGGTGTATGAAAAACTCTTGCTGGTTCAAGAGAGAGCCGCGCAAAAACAGCTGGCTGCGCCGAAAAAAGAACTCCCGCCCGCCAAAGACGACTTGGCGTTTTAATCGGACTGCGTTGCAAAGACGCGCTTACGCTCAATGCCGAGTTTCTTCATCCGAGACTCGAGCGTGGTCGGTTTCAATCCTAAAATTTCCGCCGCGCCGCCTGTGCCGCTGACTTTGCCGTTTGTCCGGCGCAAAACGTCGAGGATGTGCTTGCGCTCAAGCTCCTCCAACGTCGGTGAGTCTTGCTCTGCGGGCGAAAGTTCGGAAGAGGGTTTCAACAGCCCGTCAATGCGAAGCGTCGCGCTTTGCGAGAGAATCACGGCCCGCTCAATGACGTTTTCCAATTCGCGGATGTTGCCGCGCCAATCGTAGCGCATCAGGTCGCTCATCGTGCTGTCCTCAATGCGCTCAACGCGCCTGCCGATTTTTTTCGAATACTTTTCAACGAAGTGCATGACGAGGATAGGCACATCCTCGCGCCGTTCACGAAGCGGCGGCAGCGTGATGGGAAAAACGCTTAGTCTGAAAAACAAATCTCGTCGAAATTTTCCAGCGTCGATTTCCCGCTCCAATTCACGATTGGTTGCCGCAATGACGCGCACGTCTAATTTCAGCGTCTCTTTGCCGCCGATGCGCTCGATTTCTTTTTCCTGCAATACTCGAAGCAATTTGGCTTGAAGGTCAAGCGGCAGTTCGCCGATTTCGTCGAGGAAAATCGTGCCGCCGTTGGCGAGTTCGAACTTACCGATGCGCCGGTCGGTTGCGCCGGTGAAACTTCCTTTTTCGTGTCCGAACAATTCCGATTCAATCAGTTGAGCAGGCAGCGCAGCGCAGTTGACCTTGACAAGCGGCTTTTGAGCGCGCGTCGAGAGATTGTGCAACGCCCGCGCGATGAGTTCTTTGCCCGTTCCCGTTTCGCCTTGCACCAACACGGTCGTGTCAGTCGGCGCGACTTTGCCGACTTCCGAGAGCACGCGGCGCACGGCGGCACTTTGCCCGATCACATCGCCAAAGTTTGCCGACATATTGATTTCATCGATGAGGTAAGAGTTCTCGCGCTCCAATTGTTTGCGCAGAGATTCAATTTCCTCAAACGCGGCGGCATTGCTGACGGCGGCGGCGACCATGTCCAAGGCATGTTGATAGAGCTCAATGTTAGCGTTTTCAAACGCGCCGTCTTGACGCGACCCCATATTCATAAACCCAATGATCTCGCCGCCATAGCGTAATTGTCCCATCAAGCCGCACTTGGCGCTGAATGTCGACATGAGTTTCAACGGAAACTTATTGAGCAACGCAGGATACTGCTGCAAGATCTCCTGCACTTTGAAAACTTCGGGGCGCTCTATCGAGGCGATGCGGTCAAACGGAATGTTCTCAATCGGAATCCGTTGATGACTGAACTGCTTGAATAACTCATTCTGCAAAATTTCGGGCAAAAGATGTTTGAGGAAAAGGCGCAGATGCTTCCGGTCTTTTTCGAGCAGTGCGACGACGGCGACTTCGAATTTGAAAATCGGTTTCAATTTTTTGACGACGGCTTCAAATAAAGCGTCTTTATCGCGGGCGGCGGCGAGTCGGTTGTTCAAATCGAGCAATACCTCGAAGTCCTGTGTGGTTAACATGTGTCGTCCCCCTGTTTGTGTCTTTGACCCTTTCGGAAACTTACGATAAAGTCCCGACATCTCGTAAAGCCGCCGCTTGCTCCCGAAATGTCGTGAATTCACGACGCACCTTCCCGAAATATCGTGAATGCGGTGCGTTCAATGTGGATTTTCGCTCAAATAATGCGACATCGAGTTGGCATTAAAGTTGGCTTTTGAAAGAGCGAACTTAACGATTGAAACGCCAATGACTTCTTTAGATACACTATCGCCTAGATACACTATCGCCAAACGACCTTGCCAATGCGCTTGAACACGCTGAGCTTTTGGTGAAGCTCGTCAAAAAAAATATCGTGAGCAATCCGCGTTTGTTTTCGTCGCTCGGTCGCTTGAACACGGCGCAAACGTGTTTAGCCGACGTTCGCAAAGACCTGTTGCAATCGTCTCAACCTCTAAACGCTGTTACTTTATGAACTATGTCGCGCTGTGTTTTGCGCTTGCGCTTGTCGGCGCGGGTTGTTCGAAAAAATCGTCCGATGCGCTTGAAGCATCGGGATTGATAGAAACCACTGATGTCAATATCGGCTCAAAGGTTGCCGGAACGCTGCTCGCGCTTCGCGTGCGAGAAGGCGACGCCGTTAAGGTGGGCGACACGCTCGCAGTGATTGACGTGGTCGACCTACAATTACAAGCAGCGCAACTGCGCGCGGGTGTCGACTTGGCGAAGGCGCAATACGACGCGCTGCGAAACGGCGCTCGGATTGAAGACCTCTCGCAAGCCGAAGAAGCGGCGCTTCAAGCTAAAGCCAATCGCGACAATGCTTCTGACGATTTCAAACGGTTCGAGGAATTGCACCGGCAAGGCAGCATCTCACAGAAGCAATTTGACGATGCGAAAACACGCTACGATGTTGCCGTGCGCCAATTCAACGTGGCGGAGTGGAATTACAAAAAAATAAAACGCGGGTCGCGTAGCGAAGACCTTGCTGCCGCTAAAGCGCGTTGGGCTCAAGCGCAAGCGCAACTTGCCGCAGCGGAAAAGAAAATCGCCGACGGTGTTCTTCTTGCGCCGATGTCGGGCGTCGTTACCAAATGCGCCGTCGAGGAAGGCGAGTTTGTTAATATGGCCACATCGATACTTACGATTTCAAAACTGGATTGGGTAAAACTCAAAATCTACGTGGCTGAAAACGAGTTGGGCAAAGTGAAATTAGGGCAGAGCGCGACGCTGAAAATTGACACTTACGCCGACCGCACGTATATCGGCAAGGTTACATACATCTCGCCTGTCGCCGAATTCACGCCGAAAAACGTGCAAACCAAAGACGACCGCGTCAAGCTCGTCTTCAAGGTGCAGCTTACTGCGCCGAATCCTAACGGCGACTTAAAGGCGGGTTTGACTGCCGACGCCGTTCTGGATGTCTCGGAAACCGCCACCATCAAAAAAGGCGAAGTTCAAAACTTGAAGTAGATATGCAAGAGACCGTCATTGCCATCAACGCGCTCGAAAAATCGTTCGTCGTCTCTAAAGGCGTGAAAATACAAGCGGTTTCGGGCGTTTCGTTGAGCGTCAATAAAGGAGAAATGTTCGCGCTTGTCGGTCCGGACGGCGCAGGCAAAACGACCATCATCAGAATGCTGTGCGGCATCTTGAAGCCCGACGGCGGCTCGGCGTCGCTCTTCGGATTGGACATCAAAACCCAAATGGCTGTGCTGAAACAGCGCATCGGGTATCTCTCGCAAAAATTTTCGCTTTACGGCGACCTCTCGATTGATGAGAACATCGAGTTCTTTGCAAGAATTCACAATGTCAGGGGCTTTGAATCGCGGCGCGAAGACCTCTTGGAATTTACCCGCCTTAAAGCGTTCCGAGACCGACTTGCGGATAAACTCTCGGGCGGAATGAAACAAAAACTCGCGCTGGCTTGCACGCTTATTCACACGCCCGACGTGATTTTTCTCGATGAGCCGACGACGGGCGTCGATCCAGTGACGCGCCGCGACTTTTGGAAATTGCTCGCTGAACTCTTGAAAGACGGCGTTACGATTTTCCTCACCACGCCGTATCTCGACGAGGCGGAACGCTGCAACCGCGTCGCCTTGATGAACAAAGGCAACTTGCTTGCGCTGGATACACCAGAGCGCATCCGAAACGCATTTGGACAGCGCATTGCACAAGTCGCCGTCTCAAACGCGCGTAATGCGTTGACATTCGCCCGACAGCGCGAGTCGCTTATATCGTTTTTCGACGACGTGCAGATTTTCGGCGAACGTCTGGAATTCGTTTTTACCAAAGGAACGACGGATGAGGCAGAGAAACTCATCGAGCGAGAACTTTCAAACGCAGGGTTTCAGATTTTTTCCGCGCGATTCAAATCGCCGACGCTGGAAAATGTGTTCATCAATCTACTGACCAAAGAAACATCGGAGGCACGGGGATGAGCGAGTCGTCACTCTCGATTGAAACCCGCCGCCTCACCAAGCGCTTCGGCGAGTTTACGGCGGTCGACGACGTGAGCTTTCACGTCAAGCGCGGCGACGTGTTTGGATTTTTAGGACCAAACGGGTCGGGCAAATCCACTGTGATACGTATGCTGTGCGGTTTGCTGACGCCGACGGCGGGCGGCGCCTCGGTGGCAGGATGTGATGTCGCCAAACGACCCGAAGACGTGCGGCGAAACATTGGCTATATGGCTCAGAAGTTCGCGCTCTACGAAGACCTAACGGTAGAGCAAAACCTCGATTTCTTTGCGGGCATTTACGAAATTCCACGTTCAAAAATTGCAGCGCGAAAAAGCTACGTCATTGAGGTCGCCGATTTGCAGGGTCTCGAGAAACGTAAGCCCAAAGAACTGCCCGGCGGCTTGAAACAACGACTCGCGCTCGCTGCAGCGATTTTGCACGAGCCGAAAATCGTGTTTCTCGATGAGCCGACAGGCGGCGTTGATCCTATCAGTCGCCGTCGATTTTGGGAACTCATCTATACGCTGTCCAATTCCGGCATCACAGTTTTCGTTACGACGCATTTTTTAGACGAAGCCGAACACTGCGACCACATTGGGTTTCTCTATTTCGCTAAACTCATCGCCTACGGCACGCCGACCGAACTGAAAACCGACTATATGCAAAACTCAATTCTCGATGTCGAGACAACACGCCCGGCGGACGCCTTGACGATTTTAGGCGACGCCGACTTCGTTGAAGAGACGTCAATTTTTGGTAGTTCCATTCACATCAACGTGCGGGACGCCGAGCGCGCCGCGCTCCAAACGCAGGAACTTCTGCGCGCCTCCGGCATTGATGTGAGGCGCATTGAAAAAATCGACCCGTCGCTCGAAGATGTCTTTATTTATTTGATTGAAGTGGAAAATAAAAAAACGTCAACGCGCTGAACTGTTTAGTCAAACTATGCCGACAAGAATTTTGGCGATTGCTCGAAAAGAGTTCTACCAAATCTGGCGCGACAAACGCTCGCTGTCGTTGCTCTTGTTCGTGCCTGCGTTTATGCTCTTCGCCTTCGGCTTTGCGCTGAGCCTTGATGTAACGCACGTGCAACTTGCCATCGTCGACCGCGACCGCACCGACGACTCTCGGAACTTCGTTCAAACGTTTCTGCACACCGATTACTTCGATTTGGCAGGCGAATTTTCAACAATCGCTGAGGCGGAACGCCTCATTGAGCGCGGCGATGCCGATGTGGTTCTCATTGTGCCCATCGGATTCGGCAAAAAAATTTTAGCCAAAGAATCCGTTGATGTACAGGCGCTGGTCGACGGTGATAATTCCAACAGCGCGACGGCGGCGGCAAGCTATGTCGAGTTTTTTGCACAGAACTATTCCTCGCTCATCCGCGCCAAAACGCTGGCGCAACGCGGCGCGACACTGGTTCAACCTATTGAGTATCGCCCGCGTATTTGGTTCAATCCCGAACTCAAAAGTTCAAAATTTCTCGTGCCGGGCTTGATGGGATTTACGCTGATTGTCGCCTCGGTGATTTCGACCGCACTGGCAGTGGTGCGCGAAAAAGAACGCGGCACAATGGAGCAACTCATCGTCTCGCCTGTAAGCAGCGCGGAATTTCTCATCGGCAAACTCGCGCCCTATGCGCTGACAGCGTGCGGCATGGCAGTGTTCATCATTGTCTCTGGGTGGTTGTTCTTCGACATTCCCGTCAAAGGCAACCCGTTCATCTTATCGGCGGCGTTGTTTTTCTTCATCATCGGCGGCTTGGGAATGGGATTGATGATTTCCACCATTGCTCAAACGCAGGAAGCTGCGTTTTTCATCGCCATTACCGCAACGCTGCTGCCGACGCAGATTCTGTCGGGTTTCATCATTCCGATTGAAAACATGCCGCTGCCGTTGCAAGTCGTTACAACGATTGTTCCCGCAAAGTATTTGCTCGCCGTATTGCGCGACGTGCTGTTGAAGGACGCGCCGTTTTTAGCGTATTGGCAATCGTTTATGGGCGTCGTGATTTTCGCTGCGCTGACGATGACCGTTGCCATCAAACGGCTCGGTAAAACGCTTTAAAGACCACGCTTAATTTTATCGTTTGAACTATGCAGGCCGTTGCCGCGCTCGTGCGCAAACAATTGTTAGAAATCGCATCGTCATTCCAACTGCGGGCACTGACGCTGGTCGCGCCGCTCTTTCAATTTATTCTCTTTGGCTTCGCGTTCAATTTCGACGTCGAGAAGGTCAAACTTGCAGTTCTCGATTTCGACCGCACGGCGACGAGTCAGGACTTTACGCAAAACTTCACGCGCTCGAAGTATTTCGTCATTGCAGCGCATCTGAACGCTTATGCCGAAGCAGACGACGTATTGCTCAATGGGAAAGCGCGACTTGTGCTGGTGATTCCGCCGAACTTCGGCAATTCTATTTTAGCCGGCAAGCAGGTTCAAGTTCAAACGCTCATTGACGGCGCGGACGGCAACACGGCGAACATCGCGTCGGGATATGCGTCGGGCGTCGTCTCGTCGTATTCGCAGCGCATTTTAATGGACGTGCAATCGCGGCTACCCGAACCGCCGAAATTGCCGACCGTCTCGACTGAAACGCGCATCTGGTATAATCCCGACCTTAAAAGTCGAAACTTTTTCGTGCCGAGCATCATCGCGCTGATGATAATGGTTGGAACGGTCATCGCCAGCTCGACATCGATTGTGAAGGAACGCGAGCTCGGCACATTGGAGCAACTTATCGTCAGTCCTGTCAAGCCCTATCAAATTGTGATTGGCAAACTTGCGCCGTTTTTAGCAACTGCGGCGATAACGACCTTAAACTTGCTCGTTCTCTCGGCGCTGATTTTCGGCGTAACGATGCGTGGAAACCTCTTGCTTTTTTTTCTGCTCACGCTTGGCTTCGTCGTGACGCTCTTAGGACTGGGGCTGTTCGTCTCGACGATCTCAAAAACGCAGCAGCAGGCGAGTTTCACAACGGCGTTTTTCATTCTTCCGCCGTTCTTGTTTCTCTCTGGCTATGCTTTTCCGATTGAAGCAATGCCGGAGTGGATTCAACCTGTAACATATATCATTCCACTTCGGTATTTCATCGTCATCGTGCGCGGGATTTTTCTGAAGGGAAATGGACTTGCGGAACTTTGGGACGAATCGCTGTTGCTGCTCTTATGTGGCGCGGTCATTTTTACCGCAAGTTTTTTGCGCTTCAAGAAAAATTTGGAGTAGCGGCGCTATGCTATTGCGCGGTCAGGGAGCGCGCGCAAAAAAGCACAACTTGGTTCATAAAATTCATAGAGTAAAGCGGCAGAAGTCCCTGTGTTGTTGAGCGTTGTTGAGGAACTCAATGTGCGATGAACCAAACAACTGCTGTGAGTCTGTCAAATCGGGAATCCGCTTTCCAAAACGAATCGCCCGAAATCCCGTATCAATACACGCATCTCCCCAACCGTTAGTTCTGCGGAAAATTGCCGTGTTGCTGCGCGTGTATCTCTTTGTCGTAGTCGATCATTTTCTGCACGGCGTCATACTCGACGACAAACGCAATTACAGTGGATTTGACTAACTCGAAAGTTGGCTCGACGTCTTTGAAGTTTTTGCAACTGAAGCGTTGGTGTTCGCAGTAGGTCTCTAAGAAGTAGCCGATGTAGGTTTCCTCCGAGCCGTCTTCTCTGTCGCGCAAGGCTTCGCGCATCTCGAGGGCATAGCTTAGGAGATATTGATTATCGCGGTTGAAGATGGCAAAGGCATAAAGAACCGGCGGCTCTTGAAGATATTTCTCGCGCAGCGTCTCGGTTTCAATCGGACAGGAATAGACGTCGATGAAGTATTTGTCTGTCTCGATTTCCTCCACCTTGACAAGCCGCGCCCAGCGTGGGCTTTGTGAATCGGGCATCGTTTCAAATGTTAAGTGGAAAAAGAACGCAAATATAACAGCCAAACCGCGAGAAGAAAAGGCTTGGCGAATGATTAGTGTAATGCTATTTTTGCCAACTTTTTCGCAGCATAAATAGCAATTGCCGAAGTGGCGGAATTGGTAGACGCCCAGGACTTAAAATCCTGTGTTCAGCAATGAACGTGCGGGTTCGATTCCCGCCTTCGGCACAGCAAGTCATTCTTACCTGTGAAGGTGTCCGCCGAAACCAGCGGCACAGTAGGGCAAAGAAGGTGCTTGAAAATTCAGGTGAGAAGGGCTAAATTCCCCGCCTTGACGAATCACTGTCGATGACAGCAATTTATCGGAAGATTTCAACCGACCGACGCGAGTGAAAGCGCTGACCAAACCAAATCCGCCATTGAAACCTGCTCTGGCTCATCGTGAACCGCTTCGCGCCGCACACACGCCGAAAGACGCGCGCGACCGAGCAGTGCAAGAGTCGCTCAAAGCCACTGGCGCCATTCCTGTTCATATTGCCATCATCATGGACGGCAACGGACGCTGGGCGGAACGGCGTGGAAAGTTGCGCGTCTATGGACATAACGCCGGCATTGAGTCGGTGCGCGATACCGTCGAAGCCTCCGCTGAATTGGGCGTTGAATACCTCACGCTCTATGCGTTCTCAACCGAAAATTGGAAACGCCCGAAGCACGAAGTCTCCGCGCTAATGCAACTCTTGATTCAAGCCATTCGCAAAGAGACCAAAACGCTGCACGACAACGATGTGCGGCTCAATGCCATTGGCGACACATCCGCCCTGCCGCCAAGCGTGCGCGACGAACTCGCCGAGGCAATAGAGTTAACCAAAAATAACCGACGCATGACGCTCTCGCTGGCGCTGAGTTATAGCGGACGCTGGGAGATTATGCAAGCCACGCGCCATATTGCTGAAGCCGTCAAACGTGGCGAACTCGACCCGTCCGAAATCACGGACGACGTGTTCGAAAAACACTTGGTAACCTACGGCATGCCGCATCCTGAACTGCTCATTCGCACAAGTGGCGAATTTCGCATCAGCAATTTTCTGCTCTGGCAATTAGCTTACACGGAAATTCACATCACCGATTGTTATTGGCCTGATTTTCGGCGCGATAAACTCTACGCAGCAATTCTTGATTTTCAGCGCCGTGAGCGCCGCTTCGGTATGACGAGCGAGCAACTTGCCGCGCTGCCGGACTCAACGATGCAAGAGCCAAAACCGTAATACGATGACTGCCCGTAGACCATCGAACGCACTGCTGGCGCGACTTGTCTGTATGTTTGCGCTGCTCATCAACGCCCCGCTGTTGGCGCAAACCGATTCGCTGCGGTTCAAAGAACCCGTCTTCGAACAGCGCGAACCGCGCTCCTATAAAGTCATCAGCGTCAAAGTCGCTGGACTCTCGACAATTGATGAAAAAGACGTCTTGGCGCGATTCCCAATTCAAGTCGGCAGAGAAATTACGATTCCTGGACAAGAACTGCCTGATGCCATCAAGCGGCTTTGGCGGCAAAAACTCTTCAGCGACATCAAGGTCGAGATTGAAGAAAAAACGCCTGAAGGTGGCGTCTCGCTGCTCGTCAGCGTCAGAGAATACCCTGTGCTGGCAGGCATCGAGATTGAAGGCAATCGGCAGTATAGCAATGAAGACTTGCTGAAAAAAATTCAATTGGTGCGCGGCGCCACCATCACCGAACAAGCCGCCGCCGCCGCCTATCAACGGCTTAAAAAATACTACGAAGAAGAAGGCTACCTGCTCACCAGCATTCGCTACGAGCTCAAAGAGACAACAGGTGGAAAGGCGATTCTCTATTTCTACATCACCGAGAGCACGTATGTAACCATCGAAGAAATTCGTTGGCACGGCAACAAAGCCTACGACAACTGGGGGCTGAACTGGTATCTGGAAGAAACCAAAGAAAACAACTGGCTGCGAAATATCTTCGGACGCCCACGCTTAGACCGCAAAAAATTTGAAGAAGATAAAACGAAGCTCATCAATAATGTCTATCGCGCCAACGGCTACCGCGACGCGCGCATTCTCTCGGACAGCGTGAGCTATTCGCCCGATAAAACCAAACTCTACCTCGACATCTACGTCTCCGAAGGCCCGAAGTATATTATTCGCAACGTGAAGTTCGAGGGCAATACGCTCTATCCAACCGAAGCATTAGAACAAGTCTTTGGCATCAAAAAAGGCGATGTCTATAATCAAAAGAAAATTCAGGAACGCCTGTCGTTTTCGCAAGAGGGGGGCGACATCAGTTCGCTTTATTTGGACAGAGGCTATCTCGGCTTCCGCACCGATTTGGAAGAAACTGTGGTTGCAGGCGATTCGGTGGATTTGAAAATTTTCATGAACGAAGGCAATCAATTTCGCATTCGGCAAGTTGCCATCAAGGGCAACACGAAAACAAAAGACCATGTGATTCGGCGCGAACTCTACACCGTGCCGGGCGACCTATTCAGCCGCGAGAACATTATCCGCAGTATCAGGCAGCTGGCGCAGTTGAACTATTTCGATGCGGAAAAAATCAATCCCGATGTGCAACCGCGTCCGCAAACCGACGAAGTGGATTTAACCTACGAACTCGCCGAAAAACAAACCGACACCTTTAATGCCTCGGCAGGTTACAGCGCGGCAATCGGCTTGACAGGCGCATTGGGCTTTACGTTCAACAATTTTTCGTTGCGCGACATCACGCGCGGCGACGCCTACACGCCGCTTCCACACGGCGACGGACAACGGCTCGATTTGCAATGGCAATTCGGGAACTTCAATTTCCAAACGCTCTCATTAAGCTTCACCGAACCGTGGGCGTTTGGTTCGCCAACGACGCTCGGGTTCAGCATTTTCGACACGCGCCAAAACTTCGGCATCGCCAGCCAACAAACTGGCGCAACGCTCTCGCTTGGTCGACGGCTGTCGTTTCCCGATGATTACTTCCGAATCGATTACACCTTTCGCTATCAGCGCGTGCAGGGCGGATTCATCAGTCTGAACGCAACAATACCCGGACAGCCCGACGTCGCCGATGAGTTCTCAATCACGCAAATTATCTCACGCAACAGTTTAGACAATCCAATCTTTGCGCGGCGCGGCAGTGATGTCTCGCTCACGGCGCAATTGTCTGGCGGTCCGTTCCTGCCCGGTTCGATTGACTTTTACCGATTCGTGTTCAGAAACTCGTGGTATACGCCCGTCGTTGGAAACTTGGTCTTGCTGCTCAGCTCCGAGTTTGGCTTCTTGGGCAAGTTCAATGAAAACGATTTTATTCCGTTCCAAAATTTGTTCTTCATGGGCGGAAGCGGCATCTCGTTCATTCCGACGATCCCCTTGCGCGGCTACGACGACCAAGCCATCGGACCGTTCTCGACAGAACTGCAACGCGCGACGGGAAATTTCTATACGAAATTCGTCTCTGAGCTTCGCTATCCGATTTCACTCAACCCGCAGGCGACTGTGTTTGCATTGGCGTTCATTGAGGGCGGCAACATTTGGGCGCGCGCTGGCGACGTGAATTTCGCCGACCTCAAACGCTCGGCAGGTGTTGGCGTGCGGCTCTTCTTGCCGATTATCGGTCTCGTCGGTCTGGATTACGGCTTCGGCTTCGACCGCACGCTCTTGCGTCCCGACCTGCCGAATCAAGGCTGGAAATTTATCTTCACGTTTGGTCAGTTCGCGCGCTAAGGCGTTGTGAGTTGATTACGACGGACGGTTTTTCGAGTCCACACGAAATCCCATTGGCTCTTGAATCGGCTCGCCGACAATTTTTATCGTCCCGAAAGAGGTTTCGTATTTCTCAATGTTGTCTTGCAAGGCGATGAGCAGCGATTTGGCATGTTGTGGCGTCATAATAATCCGCGCGCTTATCCGTGCCTTCTGAACGCCGGGCAAAATTTTCGTAAAGTCAATCACAAACTCCGCCGGCGAGTGGTTGATAAGCACAAAGTTCGAGTAAATGCCCTCCGCCGTTTTGTCATCCAACTCGATGTTGATTTGAACTTGCTGTTCGTTCATATTTGTCTGATGGTTCGTTAGCTGTCAGAGATTACTTCGCCACCGCAACTTGTTCAATTGCGGCGTCGAGCGCCGTTTTCAAGTCGGTTATCAAATCGTCTTTTTCTTCAATGCCGATGGAAAGCCGCACGACGCCTTCGGTGATCCCAAGTTGCAGCCGTCGCTCTTTTGGCACGGCAGCGTGCGTCATTTCCCAAGGGTAGCAGACTAAGCTCTCCACGCAGCCCAAGCTCTCTGCAAACGTAAAAATGTTGAGCTGCCGAATAAAGCTCTCCACTCGTTCACGCGAGCCTAAATCGACGGTTACAATGCCGCCGAAGCCTTTGGGCATTTGGCGTTTGGCGAGCGCATGCTGCGGGTGCGACGCAAGTCCGGGATAATAGACTTTCTCGACCGCTTGATGTGATTGCAGAAAGTCGGCGACGGCTTGCGCATTCTCGCAGTGCCGCTCCATTCGAATCGACAGCGTTTTAATCGAGCGCATCAGCAGCCAGCAGTCAAACGGGCTTGGGACAGCACCGACGGCTTTCTGATGAAACTTGAATTTTTCGTAGAGGTCTTTTCGAGTGGTCATCAATGCGCCGCCCACAATGTCGGAGTGTCCGCCCAAGTATTTTGTGGTGCTGTGCAAAGAGACATCAATGCCCAACTCGAGCGGCTGCTGCAAATACGGGCTTGCAAATGTGTTATCAACGACGGTCAAGATGTTCTTCGCGCGCGCAAGCGCAGAGACGGCACGAAGGTCGCAAAGCCGAAGCATCGGGTTCGTTGGCGACTCTAAATAAATGAGTTTGGTTTTCGGAGTGATGGCGTTTTCCAACGCGCTAAGGTCGGCAGGATTGACAAACGTGAACACAATTCCGTATTTTGAGAGGACTTGGGTGAAGTAACGCACCGTTCCGCCGTAGAGGTCGTCGCCAGCAACGATATGGTCGCCGGGCTCGAAGAGGCTCATCACGCCCGCAAGTGCGGCAAGTCCCGATGAAAACGCATTGGCATACGCAGCGTTCTCCAAGGCGGCGAGAACGGTCTCCAATTGTTGGCGCGTCGGATTTTGCGCCCGCGAGTATTCAAAGCCACCGCGCGGCTCGTTAATGCCGTCTTGCTTGTAAGTCGTGGCAAGCGAGAGCATCGGCACAACGGCGCCCGTTGCCTCGTCGGCCTCTTGCCCGTGATGAATCGACTTGGTTGTAAATCCGAACTGTTTTGACTCCGTCATGGCTGTAAGTGTTGCGGTGTTTTCAAAAAGCGGCTTTGTTCGGCAAGTTATCGTAAATTCAACAAGGTAAAAAATCCAACAATACGCCATCGATGAGCAGTCGTAACAAACATCTTGAGAACGCAAAAGAAGTCTTTCAAGCAGAGTTTGAGATTTCCGCCCACGCCGACGCAGTCGCCGCAAACGATGCGCTCTCCAAAGCCGAATTGCTGAACGAATACAAAACGCTGGCGAAGGAATACAAAACTCTGCTCCGACAAGCCGTCAAGATTACAAGCATCGGCGACTCGACGCAGGAAAAACTCGTAACGAATCAAGAGAAACTCAAAGAGTTGAATCTCAAAGTGCGTTCTGCCTACAAAGAACTCAGCGAGAAAGCGGTTCAACTCGCCGACGCCTACAAGATGCTCAAAGAGGCACAGCAAAAATCGGACGTCTTGCTGCTCAATATCTTGCCCGAAGCCATCGCCAATCGGCTCAAAAAAGGCGAGACGCTCATCGCCGATAATTTTAAGGAAGTAACGGTTCTCTTTGCGGACATCGTCGGCTTTACAGCAATGTCGTCGAAAATTCCGCCCGAAGAGTTGATTGCGTTGCTGCAAGAAGTCTTTACGCTCTTCGATGATTTATGCGACGAGCTTGCGCTTGAAAAAATTAAAACCATCGGCGATTCGTATATGGTCGTCGGCGGCTTGCCCGAAGCGCGTCCCGACCATGCCGAAGCCGTCGCTGAAATGGCGTTGGGTATGATAGAGGGATTAAAAACCCTCAAAGCGGCACAGCAGCACTCGTTAGCGATTCGCATCGGCATTCACAGTGGCGAGGTCATTGCAGGCGTGATTGGCAAAAAGAAATTCGTGTATGATTTGTGGGGCGATACGGTCAACACCGCCGCGCGTATGGAGTCGCAAGGCATGACAGGACAAATTCATGTCTCCAGCGTGACATTTGAGCTGCTCAAAGAAAAATATGTGTTCGGCACGCGCGGCGCCATAACGATAAAAGGCAAGGGCGATATGCAAACCTATTTCCTCACGGGCAGAAAAGCGGAACAACGCATTATGATTGTGTAACGAAACTCTCCGTCTCGCTCTTTGACTTTCGTTATGCAACGGCGTTTTTATTTTTTATCGGATTTCCCCCTGAAAATCGCAAAGAGCAACAAGGGGGAATTTATCCCTCGACCAATTTGATTTCCTCATCGGTTAAGCCGTAAAGCGCGTACACCGCTTCGTCAATTTGCCTATCTAACCCTGCCGCTAATCGCTCCAAGCGCAACTGCTCTTGCTCCGACTTCGCCGCCGCATGTCGTTCTTTCACTGACATCATTTGCTCAACAAGTTTTACAATTCGGTCATGCGTGGCTTTTTCAGACGGCTCCGATAGGTCACGCACCGGGATAGGAAGTTGCTCTAATTGATAGACTTGAATCTCAGGGAAAATGTCTTCCTTTTTCGTTGTGAAGTACGACTTAAAAAAGAATTGCAAC
>Ga0272446_1001603_pt1 | contig 32593 bp, 31 predicted proteins | sample YNPCB0061_FD_194587 | JGI IMG/M metagenome (GOLD analysis project Ga0272446, IMG submission 194587) | Hot spring microbial mat communities from Yellowstone National Park, WY, United States - YNP-CB-006-1 | ecosystem: Environmental > Aquatic > Thermal springs > Hot (42-90C) > Sediment | place...
ATAGAGGCATATTTTTCTTGGGAGAATTTGGTCAAAAATCTTGAAAATATTTTTGACCAAATTGGCTCTAAATTTACAATCAATTTTACTTGACTTAAAGAACGTTTAATTTTGTGGAAATACTTAAGTAGTTAGACATTAGTAGTTAGATGTTAGTACTTAGACAAAATATTGTTTTTCAGGTTTTTACACAAATGCAAGTGTCCGTTTAATTTTGTTGAGGCACTTATCACAATAAGAAAACGATAACAAGCATAAGATTAGATACCTCATATTAAAGCGTGTTTAAAGTTTTAAAAACAAAAGTGAAACATTATTGAGAGAATTTATCCTCAACAATGTTTCAAAGCAATTAATCAGGGCTTATCCAATCAACCAAACTAAAGGTTGAACATTTAAGATTGTTTCCCGGAAAACGATACAAAAAACGATACAAAAAACGATACAAAAAAATTTTTACAAGATTTTTTTTAAAAAAATCTTGTAAAAATTTGATTTTCAGATATTTAATTTTAAGTGTAAAATAGCTTTAAAAAATAGTAATACTATTTTTTAAACAATTTTGTTTAGCAAAAAGTTTGATAATGCTTTTATTTATTTTTCTTGTTCCCTTCGGCTCCGCTCAGGGAACAAGAAAAGGTAGAAAAAATCAGTTTCGGTGGTTGAGCGGAGCCGAAACCACCGAAACATACTTACCAACCAGTTCAACCACCGAGGAAGAGTATTGCCTTTCTGGAAGCAAGCCGCTTTTACATTTTCTTTCTAAAAAATGCAAGTGTCAGTTGATAGGCTTTTTCGGTAGCTTCTTTGTCGTAGTTGGGATTGCTTGGGTTGGCGAAGGCGTGTTCGGCGTTGAAACGATTGATAGAATTTTTCTTTTTCAGGGCGTTTAAATTGTTTTCAAACTCATCAACAATAGCAGGGCTTATCCAACGTTCTTTGTTTGCAAAAATTCCCAAAACAGAGGCTTTTAGTTTTTTAAGTTTTTCGGTATCTTTTTCGGGCATTCCATAATAGATTACGCAAGCACGGGCTTGTTTTTCGGCTAAGATAGCCGCCTGCAAAGACCAGCCACCCCCAAAACACCAGCCTATCGTCCCGATACGAGCTTTTTTACCTGCATACGCAAAAGCCCCCTTAATGATATTTTCCGCTCTTTCTGTCTTTACCGATTGCATATATTGAGCCGCTTCTTCGCGTGTAGTGGCTACTTTTTTGTCGTACAAATCCAAAGCAATTACATTGACATCACCCAAATCTCTATAGATTTTTTCGGCTTCACGCTTGATGTGGTCGTTTAGTCCCCACCATTCGTGAATTACAAAAATGTATTTATTGCTTGCTTTGGCAGCTTTCAACTCGTAGCCATACGCATCACTGCCATCGGCAGCCTTAAAAGTAATATCTTTACCTATATCGCTGAAATGCCTGTAGGGTCTGGGCAAATCGTGGCTCATACGAAAACTCTCTTCATCGGCAAGGTCAGCAAAGGCATCGGTAGCAGGCATTTGGCAGCAAGTTTGCGAGAGGGCATTGTGAGCAAAAAAAATACCCAAAAATAGGACAAGAAGTGATTTTTTCATAAAATTTAAAAATTTAGATGTTACAACATTTGAAATAAAAACGAATCGAGAGCAAATTTGTTTTTATTGCAACCTTTTATTTTGTATTACGTTTAAAATACAGAGACTACATACCAGAAAAGCAGTCTTGTGTTGTTTGCTATTTTATGCTTTTTCTGTACATTTCGACTACGCTCAACGTACAGAAAAAGCAATTTGACTGAGGATTAAGAAAATTAAGTTCTTGTACTTATCCTCTTCTTTGTATCTAAAAAATATTTCTTATGAAACGCCGTCAATTTTTACGTAATACCTCACTTGCCACAGCGGGTACTTTTTTCTTGGAAGGTACTTTTTTCAAGCAGTTATATGGCTTTTCAGAGGTACAAGCTCTTGCTAAAGCAAGTAAAAATGATAGAATTTTGGTAATATTACAACTTCACGGCGGCAACGATGGCTTGAACCAAACCATTCCCATAGACCAATATCCTATCTATTACAATCTTCGTCCAAACATTGCCATTGGCGATACTGGTGCGAGAAAATATATCAAATTAGATAACCTCCTCCCCGACAACCAACAACTCGGCTTACACCCCGATATGCTACCTATGAAACAACTTTACGACTTAGGTAAAGTAAATGTTATACAAAATGTAGGTTATGCCAATATGAATGGCTCGCATTTCAAGGGCAGAGACATTTGGTTTGGGGGCGGCGATGCCCAAGACCGCATCACTTCGGGCTGGATTGGCAGATACTTAGAAATGGAATTTGAAGGCGAAGGAGGCATCAATCCGAAATTTCCTGAAGATTTTCCTAATGATATAATGCAAGACCCGCTGGGGCTTGAGTTCAGTGGCGGCGATGTCTCTTTGGGTTTCCATACCGAAGACACTATCCCAACGGCTATTTCTATTCCAAGTCCGAACACTTTTTTTGGTTTGGTAAGTACCCTACCCGGCTATGATGAAGAAATCAATAAGGTAATTGACGATAGAGGCTTCCCTCCTGCAAGTCTGAACGGCTCTCTCTATGCCAACGAACTCAACTGGATTTTGGGTATAGAAGACAGCACCTACGACTACGCCAAACGCCTCAAAGAATGTTATGACAAAGGCGGCGAAACCAGCATCAATTACCCCGAACGCTATCCCTTAGCCGCCCCCAATGGATTTTTGAATAATCCTATTGCCAACAATTTCAAAATTATTGCTCGCCTCATCAATGGAGGTTGTAAAACAAAAGTGTATTTGGTGCGTCTGGGAGGTTTTGACACTCACGTCAATCAAGTAACGCCTTACGACAACTCTCTGGGTGCTCACGCCGCTCTCACCTATCATATTTTTGCAACAATGAAAGCCTTTCAAGATGATTTGAAAGTTCGTGGCATCGAGGGGCAGGTAGTAACCGTTACGATGTCAGAATTTGGTAGAAGGGCAAAATCTAATAACAGCTACGGCAGCGACCATGGCACCGTTGCACCGATGTTTGTCTTTGGCAATAAAATCAATCCCGGCGTAATTGGAAAAAATACCGATTTGAACAAAGCCCAAAGCAGTGGCAATCTTTCTGATGCCCTTGGCGATTTCACTGATTACCGAACCGTATTTAGTACCATTCTGCAAGATTGGTTTGAGGTCGAACCTCAAAAAATTCCGATTATTTTCCCTAATTACAATCCTTCTCTCACGATTCCTTTGTTCAATAAAAGCCTTACCTCACTTGACGAATTTTTGAACGAACGCTATCGTTTAGAAGATGTTTTCCCTAACCCTGTTCTTACAGAGGCACATTTTAGCTTTTATATCAATACTGCCTCACAGGTACGAATGTTTCTGCAAGATATGCGAGGCAACCGAGTGGCTACACTTATCAATGAATTTAAAAATGAAGGCAGACACAATTTTGTTGCCGATTTGAGCCATCTCAAAAAAGGAACATACATTTATACCCTCGAAACAAACCAAATCAAAACCGCCAAAAAATTGGTAAAATTGTAAAAAACAAAATATTTTGTTCATTGAGCGAAGCCGAAATGAACAAAATATTTGTCATCTTTATTGTTTCAAATATAGCTCAAAATGCAAAAAAAACACTCCATAATTTTTCTATTGCTATTTTTCACACTTTGTAATACTACTTTTGCCCAACGCAGAAGCTACAAAGCTCCTAAAAAAGATTATTTAGGAAGTTTCGATGATTCCCAATGGTGGATAGGACTGCACGGAGGAGTAAATTTGAGCAAAGCCCTTCCCCTAAAAAGTTATGCAATCGTTGAACCCATTACAGGCGGATTTTTATCAGAGAAAAAATATGAAGGATTTAGACGTTTGGGCGTACAAGCAGGTGCAAGAGTAGATTTTAATTTTTACACAAATTTCTCGATAAGTTTTCAGCCTACTTACACGAACTTTAAATTTGGCTATACATCAGAATACCAGTGGCAAGGGCAAGATAATAATTTTCTGAACTTGAAATATAATCATCGTTTGGTTCTCAACTATTTAGAAATGCCTTTGATAGCTCGTTTTGATTTTCTTAGACAACAATTCAAACCCTACGCCCAAATCGGGATTGGGTATGGCTTACTTATGAAAGCTGATAAATACATAGAGATAGAAAGTTTTGACCAAGCATCAGGAGCAAGTAATCCTATTCAAAACGACTCGCCCATTATCGGAGCAAAAGATTTATTCATCAACTCTCAATTTTTATGGTATCTGGGCGGTGGTATCAGCTATGATGCTGGCAACATAAGACTTGGAGCAGAACTCAATTACAAACAAGGACTTAACAACATCACTAACAAACAAAATCGCTACGCTGACCAACGTATGATTGGTATGCTCGATGCCCTCGACGATATGACACTGCAAAATATCTCTATGGAATTTTATTGCGTTTTCCCAATGAAGTTCCTTCAAACCTCCTCTTTTAGAAGAGTAAAGCCGTAAACCTCTTGCTACAAACTTTTCTTTTTGACGCTTGAGCCTGTTCGTTTCGGCTACGCTCAACGAACAGGCTCAAAAATAAAAGCTATCGCTAAGAAAATAAGGCTTAGATTGCTTAGGATTTTTATGGTATCTATACCCCCTCATAAAAAAGCTTGTAGCCTGAAGCTGAAGCTTCGGGAACATTATAGTTTTTATACTCAAAAATAAGTGGTTTTACACTTTTCTGTACGTTTCGGCTCATTTCGGCTCATTTCGGCTCATTTCGGCTTCGCTCAATGAACACGCTCAACGTACAGAAAAGCAAGTTTTCTCAAAACTTTTTACAAAAACCACTTTTGAACAAGTATAAATCCCTTTAAGCTGTAAATAAATAAGACAATCGCACAAAGAATTGTGATGAAAAGATTGAATGTATCCATAATTTTATCTACTTTTGGGTGCAAAATAAACTGATTAGACAATCATACTTGTCTTTAGTGTTTCTTATTAACATTTAATTTACATTAAATTAACATTGCAATCTAATCAAATTTTAAAAATCCCCAAATGAAATACGCCCCTATTCCCAAAGAGCTTTTTGTAGAAAACAGAAAAAATTTTGTCAACAAACTACTCCCCGAGTCGGTAGCGGTTTTACACTCCAACGACATTATGCCTACCAATGCCGATGGTACAATGCCCTTTAAGCAAAACAGCGATTTGTTCTATCTCACTGGCATCGACCAAGAAGAAACTATTTTGCTGATTTGCCCCGATGCACGAGACAAAAAAATGCGTGAAATTTTATTCATAAAAGAAACTAACGAACAAATCGCTATCTGGGAGGGACACAAACTCACCAAAGAAGAAGCCCAAGAAATTTCAGGTATTCAGAACGTACAATGGCTTTCAGAATTTGAGAAAACTTTTGCACTACTTGCCTTCGAGTCAGAAAATATTTACCTCAACACCAACGAACACACCCGAGCCATAGTAGAAGTAGAAACCCGTGATGCTCGCTTTATCAAATATTGTAAAGAGAAATTTCCGCTACACACCTACAAACGCCTCGCCCCTATTATGCACCGCTTGCGAGCCGTGAAATCAAGTTGGGAGATTTTTTTGATGAGAAAAGCCTGTCAGATTACCGAAAAAGGCTTTCGCAGAATTCTGAAATTCATCAAGCCCGGAGTTTGGGAATACGAAATTGAGGCAGAATTTGCTCACGAGTTCTTACGCAATCGCTCACGTGGCTTCGCTTATACGCCCATTATTGCATCGGGCAAAAACGCTTGTGTCTTGCATTACACCGAAAACAATCAGCAGTGTAAAGACGGCGATTTAGTTCTGATGGACGTAGGGGCAGAATACGCCAACTACGCCTCCGATTTAACGCGTTGCGTGCCTGTGAATGGACGCTTCACGCCTCGCCAAAAAGAAGTCTATAATGCCGTTTTGCGTGTGATGCGTGGAGCAAAAGTGATGCTCGTGAAAGGTAATAATTTGGAAAAGTATCATAAGGAAGTTGGTAAAATGATGGAAAGCGAACTTATCGGCTTAGGATTGCTTCGCAAGCACGAAGTAGAAAGCCAAAATCCTGATTTTCCTCTCTACAAAAAATATTTTATGCACGGCACATCGCACTTCTTGGGCTTAGACGTACACGACGTAGGAAGTAAATATCATATTTTTGAGGCAGGAATGGTCTTTACTTGCGAGCCGGGCATTTATATCCCCGAAGAAGGGCTGGGCATTCGTTTGGAAAATGATATTCTTATTACAGATGATGGAAATATTGATTTGATGGAACATATCCCTATCGAAGCCGATGAAATTGAAGAATTGATGAATTCCAAATCGTGATACACAATTTTTACGCAATATTTATTTTTTCATATTCAAAACAATTTTATGACGCTCATAGAACATATACACGCCCGCCAAATTCTTGATTCTCGTGGCAATCCGACCGTAGAAGTTGATGTAATTACAACAGATGGCTATCTTGGCAGAGCCGCCGTGCCTTCGGGAGCTTCCACAGGCACACACGAAGCCGTAGAACTGCGTGATGACAATAAAAAATACTATCTCGGCAAAGGTGTGCTAAAAGCCGTAGCTAATGTAAATGAAATCTTAGCAAAAGAACTGCTCGGCTACAACGTTTTTGAGCAAAATCTGATAGACAAAGTAATGCTTGAAATCGATGGCACAAGCAACAAAAATAAAATCGGGGCAAATGCCATATTAGGCGTTTCGCTTGCTGTTGCCAAAGCCGCCGCCGCAAGTCTGAACTTACCTTTGTTCCGATACATTGGCGGGGTTAATGCCAACACTTTGCCTGTGCCTATGATGAACATTCTCAATGGAGGTAGCCACGCCGACAATTCTATTGACTTTCAGGAGTTTATGATTATGCCTGTAAAAGCCTCTTCTTTTTCGGAAGCCTTGCGTATGGGAACAGAGGTGTTTCATACACTCAAAAAAGTGCTAAAAGACAAAAATCATTCTACCAATGTAGGCGATGAAGGTGGTTTTGCCCCCAACCTGAAATCAAACGAAGAAGCTATTGAGGTTGTTTTGCAAGCTATCGAGAAGGCAGGTTACAAAGCAGGTGAAGATATTTTTATCGCTCTTGATGCCGCCAGTTCTGAGTTTTATGAAGAAGAAACGCAGAAATATCATTTCAAAAAAAGTTCAGGCGAAAAACTTTCTGCTACGGAAATGGTAAGCTACTGGGCAGAATGGGTGAAAAAATATCCAATTCTTTCTATTGAGGACGGAATGGCAGAAAACGACTGGAACGGCTGGAAACAACTCACCGATACCTTAGGCAAAAAAATCCAACTTGTTGGTGATGATTTGTTTGTTACGAATGTAGAGTTTTTGCAAAAAGGCATTAGCGAAGGGGTTGCCAATGCTATCTTAGTGAAAGTCAATCAGATAGGCACACTTACGGAAACTATCAATGCGGTGAATTTGGCTCATCGCAATCGTTACAAGAGTGTGATGTCGCACCGCTCGGGCGAAACCGAAGACAATACCATCGCTGACTTGGCTGTTGCCCTGAACACAGGACAAATCAAGACAGGTTCTGCCTCACGTTCGGACAGAATGGCAAAATACAACCAACTGCTACGCATAGAAGAACAACTCGGCGAAACTGCCTATTATCCCGGTTTGTCCTTCTAATTTCTGTGTAAAAATGAACGGACGTGTATTCCGTTCTTGTAGATACGCACTGCAGTGCGTATCTAACTGCAGTGCGTATCTAACTGCAGTGCGTATCTAACTGCAGTGCGTATCTACAAGAATAAATCCAATAAAATTTTTGTAATAGATTGTACGGCTACTCTGTGGCTGTACTTTTCTTGCACTTCTTTTTGAGCTTGCAAAGCAATTTTCTCGGCAAAATCGGGATTTTCTAAAAATCGTATCAAGGCTTCGGCAATTGAATCGGCATCTTGGGGTTTGCAGTGTAAGCCTGTTTTTTCGTGAGCAATCAGTTCTTTTGTGCCAAACGTAGCCACGCCCACCACAGGCAGACGGCTCGCCATCGCCTCAATCGTTACCATTCCGTAGGTCTCCTCTAAGGAAGCTACCACAAAAAAATCTAAGGTAGCATAAGCCAATTCTACGGCTTGTAAATGTTCTCTAAAATGAACGAAATCTGTTACATTCAGTTTTTCAGCAAGATTTTTCAGATGGGGCAAATAAGTATTTTCTTTGCCTTTGGTTTCGTTGCCCATAATTAGCAAGTCCAAATCGTAGCCTTTGGCTCGCAATTTTGCCAAAGCCTCAATGACAAACTCTTGTCCTTTGCCTCTATCAATTCTGCCGATAATACCTACTATTTTCTTCTCCAAAGGCAAGCCAAGCATTTGTCGTAACTGATTTTTATCTTTTGGTTTTACGAATTTTTCGGTTTCTATGCACAAAGGTATAATATGAATTTTATCGGGTTTGATAGGTGTGTTTTGCAAAGTGTTTTCTCTCAAATACGGCAAAGGACTAATCCACGCATCAAGATTTCGGTAAAAAATTTTGTGCAAAAAATCTTTTTTGTTCAAACCTACATACATTTGTTGTAAATGTATGATTTTCAAAGTTTTGCTAAAAAATTTAACGTAATTAGCAAGATAAATATCTTGCGAATGAGCTACCCAAAAAAATTGGTAACCTTCTTGTTGGAGTTTTTTGGCTAATTTTTTAGCCGATAACAAGCTGTATTTTTGTAGCTGTTTTTCTGTTTCAACAACAGGAATTTGATGCGACTTTGCTAATTGTACGGCTCGGGAATTTTCTATACAAATCAAACAAACTTGGTGTTCGGCTTCTTGCAACCATTTGGCAAGCAGTACGGTATTGATTTCCAGCCCTCCCCAAGCCTGCGAGTTATTGAATAGAGCAATTTTGAATAGTTTTTTTTGCACAATAGTTTTTTGTTATTTGAAGCACTTTTAGTTCAAATTTTAGCTTACCATTCAAGAAACACACACAAAACTTTTCTTAGTTTGAAAAATCAATTTTTTAGTTGATTTCTGCCAATAGCCTCAACGTATTAAACGAGAATTTCTATACTCAAAAACTCTGATGCCTGTCCATTTTTCGATGGTATCTAATAATTTTACTCTGAATGTTCTGTTGTACTTTGACAAGTCGTATTCAAATTTCCAGTTTATTTCAGCTATTCTTTTTTCCATCACTTTGGGGTGTGTGCCTTTGAAAAGAGTTAAGTAGTCAATGGCTGAATAATCAAAAAAGTCTTTGACGTTTTTACGTATCCAAGTGTCGTCGTGCCAATATTTGTTAAAATTTTTCTGTTTAAGTAATTGCTTTTCAGTTTTTTTTACCCAACCATAATGATGCATTACCACACTTGACGATTTTACTGATAACTTCTTTTACTGATAACTTCTTTCCATTACGCCATCTAAAGCCTTGTGCATCTTTCCAAGAAGTTATTTCTTTGTTATTTCTAATTACTCTAATTTCCTTGCGATACCAAGACCGAGAGGTAGCTACATAGTCATAACTTCCATAGTGATGAAGATAATCTAATAAAAAACCCTCTACTTTGTAGTCATCAAGATTAGCCTTCAAAAGCCTATACATTTTTTCCAAACCATTTTCGTGAAATACTTCATCACCTTGAATATAAAAACACCAGTCGTACTGATTAGGTATTGCATCAAAGGCTTTGTTGGTTTCTAAGGCTAATACTTTACCTCCTTCACGCAGAGAATCGTCCCAAATGGTTTCTATAATCTTGATTTTTTGTTTATCAATATCTGCAACTAATTGCTTCGTATTATCCTCTGATTTACCCACAGCAACATATACTTCATCGCAAATGGGCAGTATAGATGTAGAGCTTCTACTAAGTAGTTCCACAAAATTAAACGTATATTTACATTTTGGTAGTGCATAACAAGTAATGCTAAGGCAAAAAAATCAACGTCATTACGAGGTTTGCGGTAGCAAACCGAAGTAATCTGTTGGTGAATGAACACAAGGATTGCTTCGCCTGCGGCTCGCAATGACGGTGAAAGAGTTGCTTCGCCTGCGGCTCGCTGGTGACGAGAAAACCAATTTTTACAGAAACATAAATGTACGTTTAATTTTGTTGAGGCACTTATCGGATAATCATAAATTTGTGCGTTTCTGATAAAAGAAAAACCTGCTATTTTCATCAAAGTTTTTTGGTTATGGTTGTAAAAGTTGCAAAAAATTTATTTTCTCTTCAAAAAATCTTTGCCGAAAAGTTGCAAGAAATTTCGTTTTTTTTCTGTCAAATTTTGATTATTATCATCTTCTACGGGTTCGGAAGCATATTTGGTAGCTTCAACGCTGTAAAAAGCCTTCGGGTGATAGCTTCTGACGATACTGACTAAGTCTTTGAGGTCTTTGCGTTCAATCACCGAAAAAATCAAATTTACATTTCCTTTGTGTCCTTCGGCTTTTACGCTGGTAAAGCCGTATTGTGTTTTTCGCAGATGTTCAAGCAGTGCTGAGGCATCTTGACGAGTAATGAAACGTACCAAAACCTTGCCAACGGCAAGTTTATTTTCTAAAGTCATTCCGATAAATGTACCCGTGGCGTAGCCGCCTGCATAGGCAATGTAAGCCAAAGGCGTATTGACGAGTTTAAAAATTGCCGCTATCACCGTTACCCAAATCAGCGATTCGCAAAAACCCAAAAACGTAGCCAGATGCTTTCTGCCATTCATCATTAGCAAAATACGCACCGTACCGATAGAAACATCAGTAATACGAGCCAAAAATATCACCACAGGCAACACAAACCATTGAAATACTCCCTCCGAAATACCAATACTTTCAAAAAATTCTTTCATTGCTTAGCAATTTTCTATATGATTACTTCTTCATACGAATACTAACAGCGTTTTTATGAGCTTGCAATTCTTCGGCTGTTGCCATCGTCTCGATGGTTTTGGCGAGGTTTTGCAGACCTTTTTTCGTGATTTTCTGAAAAGTAACTTTTTTTACAAAACTATCTACCGAAACACCGCTGTAAGCACGAGCAAAACCATTCGTGGGCAAGGTATGGTTTGTGCCAGAGGCATAATCACCTGCACTTTCGGGCGTGTAATTGCCTATGAACACCGAACCTGCATTGATGATTTTTTCAGCAATTTCATCGGCATTGCTAAGAGCCAAAATCAGATGTTCGGGGGCGTAGAAATTCGTGAGGTCTAAGGCTGTTTGCTCGTTTTCTACTACAATGATTTTGCTGTTTTGAAGGGCTTTTTCGGCAATTTTTCGGCGGGGCAGTTTTTTGAGTTGTTCGGCTATGGCTTTTTGTGTTTTTTCGGCTATGAGTTGGGAGTTTGTAAGCAAAACCACTTGGCTGTCTGTGCCGTGTTCGGCTTGTGAGAGTAAATCGGCGGCAACAAATTCGGCATTAGCGGTTTCATCAGCCCACACAAGCACCTCCGAAGGACCCGCAGGCATATCAATGGCTGTGTCTTCTTGCGAAACTAATTGCTTCGCTGCCGTTACATACTGATTGCCCGGTCCGAAAATTTTATAGACTTTCGGCACGCTTTCTGTTCCGTAAGCCATCGCCCCGATAGCCTGCACTCCACCGATTTTGAAAATTTTATGCACACCTGTTAGTTTAGCGGCAAACACAATAGCTGGGTGTAAAGTACCTCCTCTCGGCGGACTGCAAAGCACTACCTCACGACAATCCGCAATTTGAGCAGGTACGCCCAACATCAGCACCGTAGAAAACAACGGTGCCGTACCGCCCGGTACATACAAACCTACCTTCTCGATAGCTATGCTTTTTCGCCAACAAGTAACACCACTCATCGTCTTGATTTTCAGTGGTTTTTGCACTTGCAACTTATGAAAAGCATAAATATTAGCATAGGCTTGCTCAATGGCTTTTTTGAGGGATTTATCTAATTTTTTTATTGCCTCTTTCGTTTCCTTTTCGGAAACTAAAAACTCACCATCGTATTCATCAAATTTGATATTGTATTTTCGGATAGCTCTATCTCCGTTTTCTTTGATTTCGGTGAGGATAGGTTCTACTTGCGGATAAATTTCTTTGAGCGAAGCCACAGGACGAGCCAAAAGCCTCTCCCATTGCTCTCGCAAAGGATTGATAACAATTTGCATTACTTGCTTAGGTTTGAAGGAATTTTGTAAAACATCGCAAATTAGCGAAAATTTTATGCTCAAAACGCATTTTTTGAGAAAAAATTGTTTATTTTCGCCTCAAATATATTTCCTGATGAATTTTGAAATCAAATTACCTCTTTTTGAAGGACCTTTTGACCTACTCTTGTTTTTTATAGAACGCGACGAACTCAACATCTACGATATTCCTATTGCTCAAATCACCAAAGATTTTTTGGATTACATTCATCATTTGGAAAAACTAAATATTGAGGTCGCCAGCGAGTTTATTTTGGTAGCAGGTACGTTGGTGCGTATCAAGGCAAAAATGCTTCTGCCTCGCCCCGAATTGGACGAACAGGGCAACGAAATTGACCCCCGCGACGAGCTTGTTAAACATCTTTTAGAATACAAAAAATACAAGAGCGTAATTGCAGAATTTGTGCGAATGGAAGAAGAACGCCTGCAAAAAGAGCCGAGAGGCAATATTGTCAAAGAAATCAAGAAAATATCGGCAACAAGTAATGTAGAAGCCGAATTGCAAGACCTTGACCTGTACAAACTGCTCAAAGTGTATGAAAGAGTTACAGAACGTTACAAGAATAATAATCGTGTAGGACAGCACACAATTTTACAATACCCCTACACTATCGAGGCACAGAAAAGATATTTATTGGAGCGTATCAGCAAAGAAGGTAGGCTTTCTTTTGAGGATATAATACACCAAAATGCAGGTAGAATGAACTTTATTTACAACTTTTTAGCTATATTGGAAATGCTACAAGATGGTAGCATCAGTATTTCGGTTGGCTTGGGCTATAATAATTTTTGGATTGAACCTTACAGCGTACAAAATGTTTCGCAAGAAGTTGAAATAATACATACCTTTGCAGACACGCAAAACAATACTTAGAAACGAAAAACGATTTTTATGGAAGAAATTTGGGCATTTATTAAATCTCTCACTGATTCGAAAGAGGTCATACAAACAGGCGGACTATTTCTGATTACCCTTATCGTGTATCTTGAAACAGGCTGGTTTTTTGGCTTTTTTCTACCCGGCGACTACTTGTTGTTCCTTTCGGGTATGCTTTGCGATGCATATCTTGGAGGAAATATTGCTTTGGTGTATTTTTGCATTCTTGGAGCCGCCATTGCAGGCAATTTTTCGGGCTATGTGTTTGGCAAAATCGTAGGCAGAAACTTCGAAAAACGCCCCGATACTTGGTACTTTAAAAAAAAATATGTAGAAGAAACTCGTAAATTTCTCAACAAAAATGGCGGAAAAGCTCTTATCATTGGACGTTTTTTGCCAATTATTCGTACTTTTGCACCTTTGTTGGCAGGCATAGCTCGTATGCCTTTGGGTTTATTTGCTCTCTATAATGCAGTTGGGGCTTTGATGTGGTCAAGCACTTTGGTACTCGGCGGCTATTATTTAGGAAAATCGTTTCCTAAATTAGCCAATTATGTAGAATATATCGTATTTTTCTTTCTTGCTGTTACTACCGTTACACTCATTAAGGGATATTTAAAAGTACGTAAGCAAAGCAAACAAAATCAGACGAATAACGATAATCAGGCGGTGTCGTGAAAAAACATTTTCCATTTACAAATTATTTTATACCCAATCAAAAGTGGTTTTGAAAAGAATTCCGAATTTACGACCATAAAAAGTCCCTTTCTCCTTTGGGGAAAGGGATTTAGGGATTGGGGCTTAGAAAAACCAATTTATTTTGAGTATAAACACAAACCAACACACGCAAGGTATGTCAAATTTCAAAGTTCCTACAATGGCTGAATTAGCCGCCAAAGGCGAAAGCCCCGAAGTGCTGTTTTGGGTAGGCTGTGCAGGTAGCTTCGACGACCGCTACAAGCAAGTAACCATTGCCTTCGCTAAAATTCTCAACAAAGTAAATGTAAAATTTGCCGTTCTCGGCACCGAAGAAAGTTGTACAGGCGACCCCGCCCGCCGTGCTGGCAACGAATTTCTCTTTCAGATGCAAGCTATTTCCAATATTCAGGTGCTAAACGGATACGGCATCAAGAAAATTGTAACGGCTTGCCCCCACTGCTTCAATACCCTCAAAAACGAATATCCCGAACTTGGCGGTAATTACGAAGTGCTACATCATTCCGAATTTTTGCAACAACTCATCAACGAAGGCAAAATCAAACTCAAAGAAGGTGGGGAGTTCAAAGGAAAACGCATTACTTACCACGACTCTTGCTACTTAGGCAGAGCTAACAACATCTACGAAGCCCCCAGAGCTGTTCTTGAAGCCTTAGATAGTGAGCTGGTAGAAATGAAGCGTAGCCGTGCAAAAGGTCTGTGCTGTGGAGCGGGCGGTGCCCAGATGTTCAAAGAACCTGAAAAAGGCAACAAAGACGTAAATATTGAACGCATAGAAGATGCCTTGGAAACCAAGCCCAACGTAGTTGCCGTGGCCTGTCCGTTTTGTATGGTGATGATGACCGATGGCGTAAAGAACAAAGAAAAAGAAGCCGAAATCAAAGTCTATGATTTAGCCGAACTGATTGATAAATCGTTTGTGTTGTAGAAAAAATTTACCTTCAAGATTAAAAACCTTGAAGGTAAAAAGCAAATTTTATTGAAAAAAGACTACTTTGCTGCTGCAAAAGCCAAGGTTTGGGCTTCATTGCCACTGCCCATTTTTAAAACTAACTTACTCTTACTTAGCTCAACTACTTCTGCATCACTTTTTTTGCCACCTTTTTCTTCCATTGTTATTTTTTTTCCGTCTTCGCTAAGTGTCCATTTTCCTTCTTCTTTCGTACCTCCAAAGTTAGTTTCGGCAGTGCCATCTTTTTTAAACTCTAAGGTCATTTTCATTTTTGCAGCTTCACTATCAAAGTTTTTCATTCCCTCTTCCATCAATTTTCCCATTTCGGGGTTTTCTTTTTTCATTTTTTCAACCTGAGCCATTAGAGACTTTTTAGTTTCAGAAATATCTAATTCCCATTTTTTTACAAGCATATCTTTGGGATTGCCTTTACACGCTGCCAATGCTAACAAAGCAATTAGGCTAAGAAATTGGAGAGTTTTGTTGAATTTCATAAAATTGTATTATTAAAAATGATAAAAAAAATTTTCTGCGTAATAATGAACTTTTTTTGCTAAATATCCTAATATTTATCGTTTTATTTCTTGCGAAAGAAGCAAAGATGTGTCAAAAAATAAGATTTTGGCATTTCCGTTGCGTTCTATATGCAAAATGGTATCATTGAGAATTGTATAAAATTTTTCAACATTATGCTCTCCTATAGTTTTGGCAAATCCTGATACAAATTGCTGTTCGCTTTCGGCTAAACGAGAAAGTTCCTGCCCTGCTAATCGCCAAACCAAAGCCTCACGGCACATACTCAAACCATATTGCAAAAGATTTTTTTGGGCTTCTTTGCTCATCTTAGCAAATTCTTCTGTTTTTTGGAGCAACTCGGCATAGTCTTGCTTGTAACAGGCTCGCATCCAATCTCTAAACAGAATAAGGTTGTCATCTTCTACCTCTTCGCACAGAAGCATTGCCTTATGTAAATTTCCTTCTGCCAAATGAGCTATCTGAACTGCTTTTTCGGTAGAAATTTGCTTGTTTTCTTCCAAAAAATTTTGTACTTCTAACTCCGAAAAACTCCTCACTTTTATCGTTTGCAGACGCGAAAGAATCGTAACAAGCATTTTTTCGGGTTCTTGACTTACCAAAAGAAATAAAGTCTTGGGGGGTGGTTCTTCTAAGATTTTCAGCAAGGCATTTGCCGAAGTGATGTTCATATATTCGGGTAGCCATATCAACAAAATTTTGTACTCGCCCTCAAAAGCTACTAATGACAACGTAGAAACTATTTTTCTACTTTCTTCGGCACTGATAGCAGGCAATTTGCTTTCAGCACCAATGAAACTAAGCCATTCGGAAACATTAGAGTAAGGATTTTTTAGACAAAACTCACGCCACTCTTTCAGCAAATCTTGACTGGAAGGTTTAGTGAGTTTGGGGGTGCTATTTGTAGGAAAAACAAAATGCAAGTCGGGGTGAATGAGTTTATCCATTTTGCTACAATCCGAACACTTGCCGCAGGCGTCGTACTCACCTCTGTTTTGGCAATGAATGTAACGAGTGTATGCCAAAGCCAAAGCCAAATTAGCACTGCCTTCTGCTCCTGCAAAAAGTTGGGCGTGAGCGACGTGGTTATTTTGCACAGCTTGTATCAGAGTTCTTTTGATTTCCTCTAAGCCAAAAATATCGCGAAAATACATTTGCAAGCAATGAATGATGAATGATAAATGATGAATGATGAACGCTGAGCGAAGCCGAAGCGTGAGTGATAAATGAACAAAGGCAAAGTTTAGCGATAAGTTATTAGCAGATTGAAATTTTAGCTACTCTGTTGCTGTGCCTTCCCCCCTCAAAACTTGTATTTGCGAAGACTTCCACCATTTGCAATGCCTCCTCGGCAGTTACGAAACGAGCAGGTAAGCACAAGATATTTGCATCATTATGTTGGCGAGCCAGTTGAGCGATTTCTACGTTCCAGCATAAAGCCGCCCTGATACCTTGGTGTTTGTTGGCAGTGATGGCTACGCCGTTTCCACTTCCACAGACCAAGATTCCCCAATCGGCTTTTTTGTTTTCAACGGCTTGGGCTACAGGGTGAGCAAAATCGGGATAATCTACCGAATCAGGGTTGTGTGTGCCAACATCTTCTACTGAAAAGCCTTTGGCTATCAGAAAATTCTTAATTTGTTCTTTGTATGTGAAACCTGCGTGGTCAGCACCAATAGCTATTTTCATAAACACTGATTTTTAAATAAACACTGATAATTAAGCTGTAAGCAAACGTTTTTCTCTGTCAATTACCGATTGTACCATCATTTCTACACTTACGTCGCAGAAAGTAGCATATTTGAGCCAATATACTTCTTTGAGGTGCATAGCTTTCATAATGGCTTTGCTATCCAATCCTTTTTGATAATAATGTTTTACTTTGCCGTAGAAGTCTTCAAAGTATTGCAATTTTTGCTGAAAAAGTTGTTTTCCGTTTTTGAATTGAGGAAAGTGTCCGCAAAATATTACTTCAAAATCATATTGAAGGATTTTTTTGATAGACTCAATCTGCTCGCCAAGGTCTTCGCCACGCCTGAAATACTTTATTTTTTTACTTACAAACAAATCTCCTGCAAAAAGCCAACCCTTACGAGGTTCTAAAAAAATGGTATGGTCTTCGGAGTGTCCGGGGGTGTGTATGGGTACAAATTCAAATTTATCGGTAGTGATTTTTTCGGGAAAAGGCTTCGTAGGGACAGCATAAGGTTTAATTTTCCCGAACATATATTGCTCATAAGGCAAAACGCTAAAACCTGTATGAAGTTTTTGGGCGGTGAATGGGTGAGCAAAAATAGTTGGCTTGTGTTGCAAGTACAAGCCTGCGGCGTTGCCTGTGTGGTCTTCGTGCCAGTGTGTAAGAGCAATTTGGTCTATTTTTTTATCTTGAAAGGTCTTTAAAACCTTTTTTCGGGCATTGTATTGGGCAGTATCAATCAGTAATTTATCTACATAGAAACAACAAACCGTCATCAGAGGTTTGGCAATAGGGGCATAGCCAAATTTGTAAACTTCAACCTGTTCAAATATTTTCTTTTTTAGTGTAAGCATTTCTTCAAAAAGTATAACTTTTGATAGCTACATTTTTCAAGAGAAAAATGCGATTGTTTCGTCTATAAGTTCTTCGGTGTAGATAGGCAAAAACTCTTCGGTGTAGGGTTCAGTACCTCCGAAGGTATGGTCGGCATCTCGGATAAGAATAAGAATAGCATTTTTTGCCCAACTTTTCAATTTTTCAGAATTTTCTGAACTTACCGAGCTATCTTTTGTGCCGTGAATGAGTAGCAAAGGAGTTTTTAGTTCTTTTATTCTTTTTTCCAAATTAAACCTTTGGGAGTTTTTGAGTAAATCTTCATACACTTCCCTGTAAATAGGCATTTTTTGTTTGGTGCGGGCATTTTCTATGTAAATCACTCCTTCTTTTTCAATTTTTTCTATTCGTTCTTGCGTAAAGAGAAATTTTGCATCGCAAACCGAAGCCCAAGTACAAACCTTTTTGATGCGGTCGTCTTCGCAAGCAGTCAAAAGGCTCAGTAGCCCTCCTTTGCTATGCCCCACGATATAGAAACGCTCTAAATCGGTGTTATGCTTAAACAAATAATCTTGCGAATGGAAATAATCTACCACGGTTCTGATGTCTGCCAAATCTGTCGTAAAAGTTTGTTTTCCGAAAGCCTCTAAATCCACAAACTCTTTCTTTTGGGTGGGCGTTGTGCCATTGTGCGAAAGATTTATTTTGGCAAAAATATATCCTCTGCGGGCGAAATAGTCGGCAATCATATTGAAATGCCCCCAATCCTTAAAGCCCTTGAAGCCGTGTACAAACAAAATGATAGGCTTGATAGTGTCGTCTAAGACCAACCTGATATCTAATCCAATAGGCTTTTGGTGCTGATTAGAAATAAGTTGTAATTCTTGCTTAAAGAGAGGTTCTTGTGAGTTCTCTGAATACATTTTCTAAGTTTTTTTCTTCTTGTTTAATTTCTAAGATTGTCCAATTGTTTTGTGCGGCTACTCTAAAAATATCGGCTCTGATGTCTTTTTCAGCTTGGCATCTTATCTCCCAAATATTTTCTTTGGTATTTTTGATTGTCTTGATTGTTGGGATTTGGCTAAGCAACGCTTTTTCGTCAACTTTTTGCTCAAACTCTACTCTTACAATACGTTCTTGGGCAGTAAAAGTTGTAATTTCTTCTACGGAAGTATCAGCGACAATTTTTCCCAAGTGTATAATCACTACTTTGTCGCAGATAGCTTGCACTTCTTGCATAATATGCGTAGAAAGAATGATGGTTTTTTCATTAGAAACTTGTTTGATTAAATTTCTAATTTCTACGATTTGGTTGGGGTCTAAGCCTGTGGTCGGCTCGTCTAAAATCAGCACAGGCGGATTATGAATAAGAGCCTGTGCCAGTCCTACTCTTTGCCTGTATCCTTTTGAGAGCATACCCACTTTTTTATGAGCCTCTCTGCCCAAACCGCACATTTCTATTACTTCTTCTATACGCTTGTGTAAGTGAGGAGCAATTTTATGAATTTTCCCCATAAAAGCCAAATATTCTCTCACATACATATCCAAATAAAGTGGATTATGCTCGGGCAAGTAGCCTATATTTCTTTGAGCATCTTTGGTTTGCGTGGCAATATCGTAACCTGCCACTTCTACCCTACCCGACGTAGCCGAAAGATAACCCGTAGCGATTTTCATTGTAGTAGATTTTCCCGCTCCGTTGGGTCCCAGAAAACCTACTATTTTTCCGCTTTCAGCCTCAAAACTGATATTATCCACTGCTCGCTGTGAGCCATATATTTTTGTCAGATTTTCAATGCGTATCATTTGCAAAATGTTTTATTCGGGTAAATAGGTTAGGCTTGAAAACTGATTTTCGTCAAATATTTCATTAGCTACTTCCAAAATATCTTCGGCAGTGATGCTTTCCACTTGTGCAAATACTTCTTTCAGTGCTTCCACCTTTCCCATATCAAGCAAACTTTTTCCCATCATCAGCATAAAGCTGATGTTATTTTCTTCGGCAATAGCCATTTGTCCCATAATTTGTTGCTTGGTATGGTGCAGTTGCAAAGTTGATAGCTTTTGTTTTTTCAATTTTTCAATTTCTTTGAAAACAAGCATTTTAGCTCTTTCTAAATTTTTGGCTTCGGTAGCAAAGAAAATTCCCCATTCGCCTGTATCGGTGTAAGGCGTGTAAGAAGACTCTATCCCATAGACCAATCCATTTTTTTCTCTAAGAGCCAAATTGAGGCGGGTATTCATCGCAGGCCCTCCGAGAAGGTTATTCAAGATAAAAAAAGGTACTCTTTGGGCTTGATGTAAAGAGTATGCCGTTCTGCCGAGTGCAAAATGAGCCTGTGAAATAGGTTTAGTAACTACTCGGTTTTGGGCTTTGTAGTTAGCAAATCGAAGTCTTTTGTGAGAGCTTTTGAAATTAGGTAAATCTTTTAGGTACTTCTCGGCAATGGCAAGAGCTTTTCGGAAAGGGAGATTGCTCACCGAGGAAAGTACTATTTTGGTGCTATCGATATTTTGGGCAAAAAACTGCTCAAAATCTTTTTTAGTAAAATGCGATACCGTTTCGGGAAACCCAAGAATATTATTGCCAAGTGGGTGTTTGTCAAAAAGAATGCTATCAAAATCATCTTGCAAAGCCTCTTCGGGAGCATCTTTGTACATAGCAATTTCTTCCAAAATTACGCCTCGTTCTACCTCGATTTGTTTTTCGGGAAAAATAGAGTTGAAAGTAATATCAGTAAGCAAACTGATATTTTTTTCGTAGTGCTTATCCAAGCTGGAAGCATAAAAACAAATCTTTTCTTTGGTAGTATAGGCATTTAGTTCGCCTCCTACGTTTTCTAAGGTATTGAGAATTTGGTAGGCAGAACGCTTACGCGTGCCTTTAAAAGCCATATGTTCCCAGAAATGAGCCAAACCTACTTGATGGCTTTGCTCGTTTCGGCTACCAATATCCAACACAAAGCCTGTATGAGCTACCTTGGTATAAGGAACGTATTTATGAATAAAACGAATGCCATTGGCAAACTCAAATACTTCGCAACTCTCCATCGCTACAATTTGCGTGTTTGCAATCTGATTTAAAATTTTAGCATTATACTCAAAACAAATTGGTTTTTCTAAACCTTAATCCCCTTAGACCTCACCCCTATCCCCTCTCCAAAGGAGAGGGGAACTTTTTGTAGTCATAAATTTAAAGTTTTATTAAAAACCACTTTTGATTGAGTATAAATCTACCTTTGTAAGGCTTTTTCTATTTTTTTATCTATGTTTTGGGGAGTTAAGGGCTTATACGTTCCATTGGCATCAGGAATTACCTCTAAACCAGAAACACGAAAAATCACTTTTCCGTTTTTATCAATGACTATATTGGTCGGATAGCCTTTTATATTCCATTTATTGGCAATATAGCGGGCGTTGGCGATGTGTTTGTAGGCAAATTCATTTTCAGACAAAAACTCTTTTACCTCTTTCTCACTATCCAAAGAAAGTGCAATGAAAACTACCTCTTTATCTTTGTATTTTTGTGTAAGTAAATGCAAATCGGGAATTTCTTGACGGCAAGGTCTGCAATTTTTAAACCAAAAATTTAGAACTATTACTTTATCTTTCAAAGAACTTAATTTTATCTGTTCGCCTTCTATGGTAATAGCTTCAAAATCAGTTGATTTCTGTGCAAAAGCTGAAGCAAAGGTAAACCCAAAGGCTATCAGTGCAAAAAAACGTATTTTCATTTCCTTAGGATTTATACTCAAAATAATTTGGTTTTGTTTTTCTTGTGCGTTTCGGCTCATTTCGGCTTCGCTCAATGAACACGCTCAACGCACAAGAAAAATAGGTTTTTTTAAAGAAATTTTTGAAAAACCACTTTTGTTCAGGTATAATTTTTTGATGCAAAAATAAGTGATTTCACTTTTATTCGTTCTTGTGAAATAATTGTTCAAGCAGGCGTGAAAAAATATTATACTGATTTCGCTAATTTTCGCAGATTTATGATTTTGTAGATAGCTCACGGTTTGAACCGTGGGCTATCTTTTTGTGCTTACTCTTTTCTCCTTTTTCCACTCACTTAATTTACAAGTTTGCGATTACATTTTTAGTAAAGGTTTCGGTGTTGGCTTTACCGCCCAAGTCGCCTGTGCAGAGTTCTTTTACGGCAAGGGTTCTGTCTAAGGCATTATCAATTTTCTTAGCGATTTCATCTTCGCCCAGATACTCGAGCATCATAATTGCCGAACGTAAAATAGCCGTAGGGTTGGCAATACCTTTGCCTGCAATATCGGGGGCGGTGCCGTGTACGGCTTCAAAAATAGCTACTTCATCGCCAATATTTGCACCAGGCACAACCCCTAAGCCACCTACTAAACCTGCACACAAATCCGAAAGAATATCGCCAAAAAGATTTGAAGTAACTACCACATCAAACTGCTCGGGACGCGTAACGAGTTGCATACACATATTGTCTATAATTCTATCGTTCCAAGTTACATCTGGATAGTCTGCCGAAACGATTTTAGCGGCTTCGAGCATCATTCCCCCTGATTTTTTCAGGATATTGGCTTTATGTACCACCGTAACGCATTTTCTTTTGTGCTTTTTGGCGTACTCAAATGCCGCTCTCACGATACGCAAACAGCCTTTCATCGAAATACGGCTTACCGAATCTACGATTTGCAGGCGTTCATCATACAAAAACAAACCCGAATACAAGCCTTCGGTATTTTCTCGGAAAAGCACCAAATCTACATCATTGAAACGCGTATTGATGCCTACGGTATTTTTGCAAGGTCTTACGTTTTGGTAGAGGTCAAATTGTTGTCTTAGAGTTACATTGATACTCTTAAAACCACCTCCTACGGGAGTTTCTACGGGTCCTTTCAGGGCAACTTTATTTTTTTGGATAGAGTCTATAAGCGATTGCGGGATAAGCTCTCCGTGTTGTTCTAAAGCAGTTTTTCCTGCAATTTGCACTTCCCAAACAATAGGAGCATTTACAGCTTTAAAAATTTCTTTGACCGACTCTACTATTTCGAGTCCGATACCATCGCCAGGAATCAGAGTGATTGTTTTCATTCTTTATGTTTGATTTGTTCCATAAGTTGTTCTACATCTTTGAGCAAGGTTTCGGCTTTATTTTTAGCCTCATTTACTACCTGTTCGCCTTTGGTTTTGGCAAGACTAATATGCTCCTCTTTTCCTTCTTTTAGCTTTTTGAGGAATTCTAAGAGTTGCTCACGCATTTTTTTGAGTTTGAAAGTAAGTTTTTTACGAGTTATTTTGCCTTCGTCGGGGGCATACAAGATGCCCAAAACTGCTCCCACGCTTGCCCCTATGAGTAAGCCGAGCAGAAAATGGTCTTTTTTGGGTTTTTCTTCCATAAAAATAAAAGTTTAGGTAAAAAGTTGGTTTTAGGCAATTTTACTTGTTGTCGAGCAAACCCCTGCCACTTTTCTTGATAAGTCCTTGTGATTTAAGCGTTTCGGCAAGTGTATTGAGTAAGCCATTGACGAATGTTTTACTTTTGGGAGTGCTATAATTTTTAGCCAGCTCAATGTATTCGTTGATACTCACTTTTACGGGGATACTCGGAAAAGTCATCATTTCGGTAATAGCCATTTCTAAGATGATTTTATCCATCATCACAAATCGCTCTGTTCGCCAGTTTTGGGCTTTTTCGGCAAGAATCCTATCGTAAGTATGGGCTTGGGCAATGGTTTTTTGGAACAATAACTCAAAAAATTCTCTATCAGCTTGCCAATCTTGTGAGAGAGCAAGCAACTGAAAATTTTGAGGATTTTCTTTGGCTTTTTTGAGCGTTTTGAGTACCATACTTTTCAGAATTTCTCTGTTCTCCGACCAGTTCAAGTCTTTTGCCTCAAAATAGGCTTGCAATTCGCTTTGTGCTTCTACGTTGTCTTCTTCTGTTTTTCTAAACAAAAATTCCCTGAAAATGTAGTCGGTAATGTGATAATCGTCTTCCAAGGTTGCCTCACCCAAAGCTACGTAATTTTGGTATTCTTGGTCTTTTTTGAGCCTTTGCAAAAACAAACGTATTAGTTCTTTTTCTTTTTCCCAAGAAATATTTTTTCTGATGAGTTGCTCTTGAAAGTCTTTGGATTGGGCGATAACTGCCAAAATTCTGTTTTCAGCAAATTTGTACTCGCTACGAACTTTAATCGCATTAGGATTGACACTCTTTTTATCCCTTTGTTGAGCGACCAAAGTTGAAACTTCTATGCCAAAAAGCAAAATTCGCAGATAATCCTCATAAATTCCTTCGGCTTCGGCAATCATTTCGGAAAAGCAACATTTGTATTCATTTTCTATGGCTTTGTAGTAATATTCAATGGCTTTTACTACGGAATGATTGATTTTGGGGGTAGCTTTTGCGTGTGCTTGAATTTCTTTGGTTTCGTAACTTTTCTCAAAAACTTCCAAAGCAATCTGGGCTTGTTGTTGCAAGAGTTTTTTATCTTGCTTTTCCATAGCGTTCAAATCGGGTTCAAAAGCACGCTGAATAAGCTCTTGGGCAATTTCATATTGTGAGTTTCGGGCTTGATAATAGGCATAAAGTGCCTGCATTGCTTTGATACGTAGTAGTCGACGATTGAGCATAATTTTAGGCGAAACAGACTTTTTCCGTTTCTTTTTCGCAAATTTACATAAATTTAAAGGCTTACAAAATGTTTTTTCAATATTTATGCAATTAGATTATGATTTTTCTGTAAATTCTTCGCTTGTAGAGCCAATATCAGCACAAATTACCAAAAACACAAAGATAGACGTTTTGCGTTTGGACAAAATACACCCACTTGTTTCGGGCAATAAGTAGTTCAAGCTGAAATACAATTTGTTAGAAGCTAAAAATCAGAATAAAAAAACTTTACTTACTTTCGGTGGGGCGTGCTCGAACCATACCGTAGCGACTGCCTCGGCAGGACAAATATTTGACTTTCAGACTATCGGTATCATTCGTGGCGAAGAACTTGACTCTCAGACACTTAACCCCTATCTGCAAAATGCCAAAGCAATTGGTATGCAGTTACATTTTGTAAGCCGCAAGGAGTATCGCTACAAGAATGAAAGAAAATTTATAGAAAATCTACATCAACAATTTGGTGATTTTTATCTATTGCCCGAAGGCGGTAGCAATCGTTTTGCAGTGAAAGGAACAGCCGAAATTTTATATTATACTCAAAAGTAATTGGTTTTTTTTCATATCCAAAAAAAGTATAATTTTGCAGTATGAAACTCTCCGATACTGACTATAGCTTGCTTAGAGAACTTCAGCAAAACGAAAAACACAAACGTAATCAAGTATTTCCACAAAATTAAACTGACACTTGTGTTTTTGTAAAAATCTGAAAAACAAGATTTTGTCTAAGTACTAATGTCTAAGTACTTAGCTCTATATCTCTGTAGATAGTTCTTTCGGTGGTGTGAAGATATTTGGCTAATATTTTTACCGATTTGGGAGGCTTTTGTACCAAATGCCGTATCAGTTCAAACAAACGAATGATACGCTTTTTCTCACGTGTCAAGTCCATAGATTGTTCAATCCGAAGTAGAAGTTCTGATAAATTTGACAAAAAATTTTCAAAAAACAAATTCATCTTTCCAAAAACCAACAAAAATTCCTAACTTTCAAGCCTGAAAAGTGTTATAGAACTGATTACCGATTTTTTTCGTATATGCAAACCCTATTTTCGTCGCAAACGCTTTATTGCTCTTCGCTCACCAAATACCAACGTCGCCAAACGATTGAAGTCAATATCGGAGGTGTGCCTTTGGGAGGCAATAATCCTATTCGTGTGCAATCAATGACCACTGCCGATACGATGGATACCGCCAAAACCGTAGCCGAATGTATCCGCCTGATAGAAGCAGGTTCGGAATATATCCGTATTACTGCCCCCAGCGTGAAAGAAGCTGAAAATCTCAAAAATATCAAAAATGAACTTCGTAAATTAGGTTATCATACGCCGCTGATTGCTGATATTCATTTTACACCCAATGCCGCCGAACTTGCCGCCCGAATCGTTGAAAAAGTACGCATCAACCCTGGCAATTATGCCGATAGAAAGCGTTTTGAAATCATAGAATATACCGAAGCCCAATACCAAGCCGAGTTGGAACGTATCAGAGAAAAATTTGTGCCACTTATCAGAATCTGCAAGGAATATGGTACGGCTATGCGTATCGGTACGAATCACGGTTCGCTTTCCGACAGAATTATGAGTCGTTATGGCGATAACCCTCTCGGTATGGTAGAATCTGCCTTAGAGTTTCTGCGAATTGCTGAAGATGAAGGTTTCTACAACATTGTACTTTCGATGAAATCGAGCAATCCGCAAGTAATGGTACAAGCCTACCGCTTGCTTGTGCAACGCTTAGATGAAGAAGGCTTGAAACCTTATCCTTTGCATTTGGGCGTTACCGAAGCAGGTGATGGCGAAGATGGGCGTATCAAATCTGCCGTAGGCATTGGCACGTTGCTCGAAGATGGGCTGGGCGATACGGTACGTGTCTCGCTGACCGAAGCCCCCGAATACGAAATTCCTGTTGCCAAAAAATTAGTCAATCGTTATACGCACCGTGCCGAAACGCAAAAATATATTCCTGAAATTCGTATAGAAGAATATCCTATCAACCCTTTTTCATATACACGCCGCTCTACCAAAGAGGTTTTCAATTTTGGCGGTAGAAATGTACCACGTGTGATTGCAGATTTTTCTGATTTTCAAGAAATTAGCATAGATGACTTAAAGCAAATCGGTCATTTCTACCTGCCTGCCACCGATAAATGGGCAATGAACGACCTTGGTGCAGATTTTATCTATTTGGGCAACAATAGTGTGTCTTTTATGCTCCCCAATGGACTGAAAGCCATTCAAAACTACCAAACTTGGTTGCAACACAGCCAAGACTCGTATCCATTGCTTACGGAAAATGAGTATTTGAACCAAGCTGATAGATTTTCCGATACGCTTAATTTTTTGCTAATCAATGTAGATGAAACGCAAAGGCAAGAGCAATTATTTCAGAAATTGCAACAAGAAAAGTTGCCTTTTGTACTAATGCTCGAAACACACAACACACACGCTTTGCCTGCTTTGCGGGCTTTTGTGGTGCGATTGATGCACAATAAAATTGATTTGCCTGTCGTTATAGACAGAAAGTACGAAACCAAAGATTTAGAACAACTTCAAATTGATGCCTCTACCGATATAGGTGGCTTATTGATTGAGGGCTTAGGCGATGGCGTGATGATTTCGGTAGCGAAAAGTCAGCTCAAAGAGGCTAACAGCTTAGCTTTTGGGATATTGCAGGCGGCACGCACACGCATCACGAAAACCGAGTATATCTCTTGCCCCAGCTGTGGGCGTACTTTGTTCGATTTGCAGGAGGTTACTGCCAAAATTCGCAAACGTACCGACCACCTCAAAGGGGTAAAAATTGCTATTATGGGCTGTATCGTCAATGGTCCTGGCGAAATGGCTGATGCCGATTACGGCTACGTAGGTTCGGGAAAAGGAAAAATTACCCTTTACAGAGGAAAAGAAATCGTAAAGAAAACCGTTTCGGAAGAAAAAGCTCTCGATGAACTGATTGGCTTGATAAAAGAAGATAATAAATGGATTGAACCAGTATAATTTTACAGAGAAATTAAACCTTTGCAAATAGCACCTGTCTAAGTAGTTAGATGTTAGTACTTAGAAAAAATTTTGTTTTTCAAGTTTTTACAGAAATACAAGTGTCTGTTTAATTTTGTGCAATTACTTAAAATTTTGTAAAAAAATAAACCTTATGAACTATCCAACAAAAACTATTTTTTCTGTAGCCTTTGTGCTATTTACCTTCTTTTTTGAAACCTATGCTCAGCAACCAAGCGGGCAAGATGCCTTTGTGAATACTCTTAACTTAGGAGGGCAAAGCAACGTAGCTCGTACTTGGGACAACCGCTACGAGGGAGTAAGAGGAACACCTTACCTCAAAAATGTGTGGCAAAATGCTCAAATCATAAGTATCGAAGGGAAAGTGTATAACAATGTTCCCCTAAAGTACGATGTTTATTCCAACTTGCTGGCAGTTAAGAACTCAAAAGGAGATTCTATCAGCACCGAAACAACCAATACAAAGGAATTTACTTGGATTGGAACAGGAATGACCTTCGTAAAAGAGCCTCTATTGGATAATACAACCGATCTCAAAAATTTTGGCAGACTTTATCAGCAAATCTTCAAGGGTAACAAAACTACTTTACTCAAAAACTATCGTAAGGAGTTGTTAAAGGCAGACTATCAGGGAGGCTACAATGCCAATCGCCGATACGATGAATTGATAGATGAGACAGATTATTACCTTAAAAAAGATACGCAAATTGAAAAAATAAAACTCAATGAGAAAAATATTGTCAAATTCCTTGCCGATAAAGAAAAAGAAGTGAAAGATTTTATCAAAAAGCAGAAACTTAACCTAAAAAATGAAACCGATGTAGTCAAATTACTGCAATATTACGAAAGTTTGTAGTTTGCTTAGAACTCAAAATTCTGGAAAATCATCACAAAGCCAACACACCTCCACAGTGAACTACTAAAATCTTTGAATTTTCTGCAAAAAAGCCTTTTTGTAGCAAATCCATTACACCAAAAAACAATTTGCCTGTATAGACAGGTTCAATGGGTAGTTTGGTGTTAGAAATTTACAACACTAAACATCTTCAAATCGTTCAGAACTTTCATCATCAAATTACAAAAAATTAGCAGGAAACCATCAACACATAATAATGCGTTGAAAAGTTTCCTGCTTAGTAGGAAGCGAATTATTCGGGGTAAGGTTTTGTCTAAATTTTTTCTTAAACCTTTCTCACAAGCTACTCGGTAGCCGAAGTTTCCTCCGATTTTTTCTTCCTGCCACCTTTTTTCTTAGGTTTTTCTTCCGAGCTAATTTCAGCTACATCAGCCAAAGTTTCGGGTGCGAGAGTTTCTGTATTAGCTGTAACTTCCTCTTTCTTTTCTTTCTTCTCTTTTTTGTCTTCGGTATAAGTAGCCAAGTGAGAAAGTATTATTTTTTTCTCGCCTTTTACAAACTCTATCACCTTGAAATCAAGCGTTTCACCTACTTCGGGCTGTGAGCCATCAGCTTTTACTAAATTTTTAGTATTGCAGAAGCCCTCAATTTCGTAAGGAAGTTCTAATACTGCTCCTTTATCGGTTTTAGCCTGAATGGTACATTTATGCACCGAACCTTCGGTGAAAATAGTTTCAAAATTGTCCCAAGGATTTTCTTCGAGTTGTTTGTGTCCGAGAGCCAGACGGCGATTCTCAATATCTAATTCAAGCACTTTTACGTCTAATTCATCACCTACTTTCACAAATTCAGAAGGGTGCTTTATTTTTTTCGTCCAAGAAAGGTCAGAAACGTGTACCAAACCATCTACGCCTTCTTCAAGTTCCAAGAACAAGCCAAAGTTAGTCAAGTTACGAACTGTGCCTTTGTGTTGCGTACCTACTGCGTACTTGCTAATCATTTCTTGTTTAGTCCAAGGGTCTTCGGTGAGTTGCTTGATACCCAAAGACATTTTACGCTCCTCGCGGTCGAGTGTAAGTACAACGGCTTCGATTTCGTCTCCGATTTTGAGGAAGTCTTGTGGATTGCGTAGGTGTTGCGACCAAGACATTTCCGAAACGTGGATAAGTCCTTCTACACCGGGCATAATCTCCAAGAAAGCACCATAATCAGCTACATTGACGATTTTTCCTTTAATTCTCGAACCTACCCCAATAGCAGGGTCCAAAGATTCCCAAGGGTGAGGCGTAAGTTGCTTCATACCCAAAGAGATGCGTTTTTTGTCATCATCAAAATCAAGCACCACCACACGCACTTTTTGGTCTAAGGCAAGCATTTCTTCGGGGTGCGTAATCCTGCCCCAAGAAATATCAGTAATATGTAACAAGCCATCAACTCCGCCCAAATCAATAAACACACCAAAATTGGTCATATTTTTAATAACGCCTTCAAGCACTTGTCCTCTTTCAAGGTTGGCAAGGATTTGTCCTCTTTGCTCCTCAAGGTCTTTTTCAATCAGCACTTTATGCGAAACTACTACGTTATCGTTGGTGTAATTGATTTTGATTACTTTTACTTCCATTTTCTTACCCACAAAGACATCAAAATCTCTGATAGGCTTCACATCTATCTGCGAGCCGGGCAAGAAGGATTCAATACCAAAAATATCTACAATCAGCCCGCCTTTGGTTCTGCGTTTTACAAAACCCTCTATCACTGTATCATTATCCAAAGCCGCCTGAATTTTATCCCAAGCCGTAAGAATTTTAGCCTTCTTACGCGAAAGCTCTATCTGACCTGTCTTACTTTCTTTCTTTTCGACGAACACTTCAACCTCATCTCCTACTTTTAGTTCGGGCATATCCCTAAACTCAGAACGAGGCACCAAGCCATCAGCCTTGAAACCTATATCAATTACTACGTCGCGGTCGGTAATCGTAACTACTTTACCCATTACCACTTTGCTTTCCTCTACTTCGTTGAGGGTAGCACCATACATTTCAGCTAATCTTTGCTGCTCTTCTTTGGAATAAGATGTTCCAAAACCTTTGTTGCCTTCTAGCAAATCCCAGTTAAAATCTGTGTTTGAATTACTCATAAAAATCTGTTTTTGCCCTTTTTACATCAGCCTACGGGACTTTGAGACTGAATTTAGTGAAACATCATTAAATTTTAGGAACGCAAAAATAGAGTTTTTTAATTGAAAATCAAAAGTTTTTCAAAAAAAATATTTGTGCATTTTTGCGATTTCCAAAACAAAGCAAAAAATCATAAGTTTTTTAGGCAATTTTCAATCAAAAACTTAAAACAATTTCATTTTACGCAATGTTGGGATTGAGTAAGGTGATTTATCTAACATTTCCAAAAATAAAAATGCAATGAGAGTTAGGGTTGTATTTGTGCTGAAGAATAAAGGAGCGATGGTACCATTCCATCATCAGCATTTGCTATATCAGCTTATCAGTGATTTGTTGCCCAATTACGAGCAAATCAATTATAGTATTCATAATTTTTCGGGATTAAAAGGTCAAACGCAAGTGAGCCAAAAAGGTTTGCACTTTTTTTCTTCTAAGGTTTCTTGGGTGATTTCTACTTTGGACAAGGTTTTTTTACAAAATCTATTGGCTAACCTTTTCACCCGAACAGAAGTAAAAGTTGGTGAGCTACTGCTCCAACCCGAATACGTAGAAAAAGAGGTTTTTCCTGAATTGGGTAATCAAACGCATTTCTTGTGCATTTCTCCTTTGGTGCTTGCCAACCCCAACAAAAATAGTTTTTATGCAAAACATTTTGTATCGCCCTCAATTGATTTGTTTTCGGACTTGCTCTACGAAGCCACGATGAGCCGAATGGAAGCATCGGGTTTGTATAGCCACGAAGAAATGAAAAATTTTGCTAAGTTTCAGGTCATTCCTGACAAATCCTACTTGGAAAAAGTAAAAAACAATGACAAAAAATTTGCTCGTATCTACACAATCCCCGAAAACAACACCAAACAAGAAATCAGAGGTTATACGCTTCCTTTTACGTTGTATGCTCACCCCAAAGTACAAAACTTTGTAGTAAATTGCGGCTTGGGTTCTTACACCCACAAAGGCTACGGTATGCTCGATTTGGCAGACCACAGCCAAACCAAACGCTTTGTGCTACCACATTGGGAAATGGCAGTCGTTTAAAATATGAACCAACAAATTGTAACGCTCTCTTTTTTTAAGTACGAAGGTTTCAAAAACGCTTGGTGGGCTTTCGTACAAATGGGCAGATTGCCCAAAGAACTGCAAACAACCGAAGGACTTTCTTTCGTGAAAATGCTCGGTAGCGGTGGCAAGCAAGGTTTTAGCATTTTTCCAAATTTTGGTCTTTACGGGCTTCTGTGTGTTTGGGAAAACGAGCAAAAACAACAAGATTTTTTCCAAAAATCAAGCATTTTTCAAAGTCTGCAAACCACAGCCAAAGCCAACCAAACTATCTTTCTGCAACCCCTACAAGCCCACGGCAAATGGGACGGCAAAGAGCCTTTCAGTTGTAGCCCTCAAAAAATTGATAAAACCCAAAAAGTTGCTGTTATTACTCGTGCCAAAATCAAGTGGAGCAAGGTTTTGCAATTTTGGAGCGTAGTTGCCCCCGCCAGCAAAAATATGTACCAACACGCAGGACTTATCTTCTCGGTAGGTATCGGCGAACTGCCCCTCATTCAGCAAGCTACTTTTAGTATATGGGAAAATGTAGATGCTATGACCGACTACGCCTACAAAAGCCCCCAACATCGCAAAGTGCTACAACTCACCAAAAAACTGCAATGGTACAGCGAAGAACTTTTTGCTCGCTTCGCCATTGTGCGTTCCGAAGGCGGTGGCATCATCAATCTAAGTAGTTAGAGACAAGAGGCAAGAGACAAGAGGCAAGAGACAGGAGGCAAGAGACAAGAGGCAAGAGACAAGAGGCAAGAGACAAGAGGCAAGAGACAAGACAAAATATTGTTATTAGGCTTTTAATAAAATGCAAACTGTTTAATTTTGTGCAATTACTAAAAAGCTAAAATATTTGCTCGCACAATTACGTTTTTGAAAAAAACAATCCCTACTTTGCCAAAAAATTGTTCGTAATATTTTTTCCTTTTCAATGCTACATCTACACACCACATTTCCCCTACACGAAACACCTTTTTTTTCGCCTTTATTCTCAGATTACATCACCGAAAAAAGCACTCTGCAAGATTTTTATACGCAC
>Ga0272446_1001604_pt1 | contig 32590 bp, 28 predicted proteins | sample YNPCB0061_FD_194587 | JGI IMG/M metagenome (GOLD analysis project Ga0272446, IMG submission 194587) | Hot spring microbial mat communities from Yellowstone National Park, WY, United States - YNP-CB-006-1 | ecosystem: Environmental > Aquatic > Thermal springs > Hot (42-90C) > Sediment | place...
AGGGGCGGAACAGCGGGTCGTCGCTCTTGAAGAACTCGAACTCATGGGTGATCGTGAAAGTGGCACCCTCCGGAGCAATGCGATATGCCCGCACCAGCTTGCGGAACACGTCCGGGTAATAGAGCAATCCGCGATACTGCTGCGGGATCCGGGTATCGTGGTAAATCAACAAACCAGCCGGAGAGCCACGGCCTGTCTTCAGCATGGGGGGAACTTTGCCGGGTAGCTCGCCGGCGACCGCACCCCGCAAGTGGTCGGGTCGGCAACAGCGGGCCCCAATCAAGAGCCGCCAGCCGAAGTCTGTTCCCTCGGCAACGTGCATGATGCGGCAACCCATGAACCGGCTACCATCCTCGTTGTCGTTATCGACGTGGAACCAGTTGAACTTGTCGTCGTAGGCGAGGTCGCGGTACGGGTTCCGGTAGCCAATGGAATAGACTTCCATGTTCGATCCGTCCGGCTTGCAACGGAACACGGCTCCGGTCCGCAGAACCGTGGCGCGACTGCCGTCGGATCCTTCCACGTAATTGTCATCGTCGCCGCTGGTGATGTAGAGCAACCCATCATTGCCGAGTGTCAGGCCGGAAACCTGATGGTGGTGGAAACCACAGAACCCCTGAGCGATGATTTCCCGAATGCTCCAGGGGTCATTCGGATTGGCCGGGCGTTCGGTACCCGGACCGCCGACGCCAACTTGAACGCCTTGCCGCCACCGCCGGACGGTGCCGCGGCCGGTCACATAAAGCCAGCCATCGTGGTACAAAATGCTCGATGGCAACTCCTCGGAGATAATCACTTTGGGTGGGCCGAATTTCCCCGTGCTCGGGTTGTAGGAATATTGCTTGACCAGGTCGGTCGTGAACTTTTTCATGGTGGCGACCTGCCGCGTGGTGCCGTCCTTGTAGCGGAAGGTCTCTTTCACTTCGAACCACTTATCTCCCGTGACAGGATCGGGTCGCCATTCCATGACGAACAACGTGCCGTCGGGGGCAAACGTCATCCCCACCGGGTTGATGGTGTCGGGTTCCGCAAGGACGATCTCCAACTTGAACCCTTCGGGTAGGAAATACCCTTTCAAGGCCGGATCGAATTGCCCCTGATCCACCATTTTGATGGGAAATGGTTCGGGTTTCGGGGCCGATTGCGGTTGGGCAAAGTCGGCCGGTGGTTGGGGAGGGGCAGCAAGACTCGGGCCCGCAGGCGGGGTAATCGCTCCCAGGATGCCGATTAAAGTGAGGAGAGTGAGCTTACGCATGATGGAGAGCGTCTCCACAAGGGTAGACGGATGGACAAAACGGGTAAGATAAAATCAGATTAGCGACTGGGCCGGGCAAACCGGAAGAGTTTTCCGCCAAAACGCCCCGCGATCGACGAGGGAGGGAAGCGATTGCACGGATTAGTCGCCTGCCAGAAGTCCTCAGGAGCATCTCTTGTCGGTTCCTCAAAGTTAGGTAAATTACGATCACCCCGGCGGGGTAGCTCAGGGGTTAGAGCAGTCGCTTCATAAGCGACGTGTCGCCGGTTCAAATCCGGCCCCCGCTACTAATGATATTATGTACAGTAAGTGTCCAACAAGCAAGTCGTCTTCCAAAAAAAATTCACTTTTGCCCATTTGTCATGAAAAACTGCTTCGATTCCGGGGCGGAGTTTCCCCCGTGCAGGATTGTTGTGGGATGAACACGAGCTTGCCGCACGTACATCGCTGGGTTTCTCCGAACGGCCAACCCTTCGATTCAATTTGAGTCGCCCGAACACGAAGCAATCGGCGTTAGCGAACGTCACGCCATCACCTCCACCGTCGGATCATCTTGGTTGTAGCGTGTGCGAGTTTGGCACATTCTGAGCCGGAGTGTGTCGAGTCCGCCACATCCCGGTTGCTGCTGGGTACCGATGGTCTCATTGGTGCAACTGATTTCCACCGGTGGCTCAGGCGTGGCAACAATTTCTGCATTTTGTTGCAGATCGTGAAGAATGGCATTCGGGTTGCGGTGCTGAACGGTGCCGATCCGCCTGCGCCTCAGACTCATCTGCGGGACTACAGCCATGATGACGACCTTAAGCATTATCAAAGCCGATGTGGGGAGCATTGGTGGTCATGTCGCACCGGGTCAACGGCTCTTGACCGTCGTAAGCGAGCAAATCCGCGCAGCGGGGTCGGGTTTGCTGTTCGACTCGTTCATCGCGGCGACCGGCGACGACATTGCGATTTTGATGACCCACGATCGCGGCCCCGGCAATCCCGAGATCCATCGGTTGGCTTGGGAGGCCTTTCAAGCGGGTACGGCCGTTGCCAAGGAACAGGGGTTGTACGGTGCGGGGCAGGATCTCCTCGTGGATGCGTTTAGTGGCAATGTGAAGGGCCTGGGTCCGGCGGTGGCCGAAATGGAATTCGAGGAACGCGGGGCCGAGCCGTTTCTCATGTTCGCGGCGGATAAGACTGAGCCGGGTGCCTACAACTTGCCGCTGTACATGGCCTTCGCCGACCCGCCGGGCGGCCAACAAAGCGTTGGAAATTCGTCGGCAAGGCTTCAGCGGCGCGGCCATGCTGCCGTATAGCGAACTGGAATATGGCGGCATTGTGACGATCCTGGAACGGTTGGACAAACACTTCCGCATACGCCCCGGGACAGGCCCGGAGCAAGTCAGTGCTGCATCGCAACCGGCGGCATCACTGAGTTCCGGCGTGGCTCAGGGGTCAGGATCGCCTGTTGCATGGGGTAGAGGCACGGCTTGATTGGATTGAAGGGGAAAGTTGAGTCGCGAGCGAGGAGAGTTCATGGACGCGCTGCGCTATGTCCGGTGGTTTCGGGAATTGAGTCTGGCGGATGTGGCCTTGGTGGGAGGTAAAAACGCCTCGCTGGGTGAACTCTACCGGGAGCTGACACCACGGGGTATTCGCGTTCCGAATGGCTTTGCGGTGACGGCCGAAGCTTATCGCTACTTCATGCGGTCGGGTGGTCTGGGTGATCAGATTCAATCGATTCTGGTTAGCTTGGACACGCATGATTTGACGGGACTCGCCAACCGGGGACGTGCAATCCGGGAACTGATTCTCGCGCGACCCTTGCCGGAGGATCTTCGCCAGGAGATTGCCGAAGCTTATGCCGAGTTGTGTCGGGAATTTGGACCGGATACCGACACGGCCGTGCGCTCCAGTGCAACGGCGGAAGATTTGCCCACCGCCAGTTTCGCAGGGCAACAGGAATCCTACTTGAACATACGGGGCGAACGCGCGCTACTGGACGCCTGCCGGCAGTGCATGGCTTCGTTGTTCACGGATCGGGCGATTTCCTACCGCGTGGATAAGGGTTTTGATCATCGGGCGGTGGCGTTATCCGTTGGCGTGCAAAAGATGGTCCGGGCTGACGTCGGGGCGGCCGGCGTGCTGTTCACATTGGACACGGAAAGCGGCTTCCCGGACGTGGTTTTGATCAGTAGCGCGTACGGTTTGGGTGAAAGTGTGGTGAAAGGTCGCGTGGATCCCGATGAGTTCCTCGTCTTCAAACCCACTTTGAAAGCCGGTCACCGTCCGATTCTGAAACGCGCGATTGGTGCCAAACAGGAGAAGCTGGTGTATGCCACCCGGGGGCAAAGCACTCGGGCGATACCGGTGCCGCTGGAAGATCGGGTGCGTCTCAGCCTGAGCGATGACGAGGTTTTGACGTTGGCACGCTGGGGTTGCACGATTGAAGACCATTACTCGGCGAAGTCCGGCCGCCCGACCCCCATGGACATCGAGTGGGCCAAGGACGGGCAATCGGGTGAACTTTTTATCCTGCAAGCCCGTCCGGAAACGGTGCATGACCTGACGCGCAAGTCGGTGCGGGAAGTTTATTCGCTCCATGAAACCGGTCCGGTGCTGCTGCGGGGACGCAGTGTGGGGGAAAAGATCGGTGCCGGGCCGGCCCGGGTGATCAAAGACGTGGAAGCATTGAAAACCTTCAAGCCGGGTGAAGTGCTGGTCGCGGATATGACCGATCCGGACTGGGAACCCACCATGAAGATGGCCGCGGCCATAGTCACGGGGCGGGGGGGGCGAACCTGCCATGCGGCCATTGTGAGCCGAGAAATCGGTGTTCCGTGCGTTGTCGGGACGGGGCCAGCCACCGCGACCATCAAGGACGGGCAACCGGTTACCGTGTCCTGTGCCGGGGGCGAAGTCGGCGTCGTTTACGATGGGATTCTCGACTTCTCCCGACGGGAAATCGACCTGACGAGTTTGCCCCGACCCAAGACCAAGATCCTGGTCAATGTGGGAAACCCCGATCAAGCGTTTGCTCTCTCGGCATTACCCTGTGATGGCGTGGGGCTGGCCCGCGAGGAATTCATCATCTCCAGTTCGATCCAAGTCCATCCCTTAGCTTTGATCCACTTTGACCAGGTGCCCGAGGGCCCGGAACGGGAAAAAATCCGTGAGCTGACCCGCAACCACCCGGATAAGCCCGCTTATTTCGTGGAGAAACTCGCTGAAGGTGTTGGCCGGATCGCCGCGGCGTTCTACCCCCGTGAAGTCATCGTCCGGCTCTCGGATTTCAAAACGAACGAGTACGCCGGATTGCTCGGCGGCAGGCCGTTTGAACCCACGGAAGAGAACCCCATGATTGGGTTTCGGGGTGCCTCCCGCTACTACGATCCCCGTTACCGCGACGGTTTCCTCTTGGAATGTCGGGCGATGAAGGTGGTTCGAGAGGAGATGGGCCTGACGAACGTCAAACTGATGGTGCCGTTTTGTCGGACCGTCGAGGAGGGCCGCCGGGTCTTGGCGGTCATGGCCGAGGCAGGGCTTCAGCGAGGTTCCCAAGGGCTGGAAGTCTACGTCATGTGTGAGATTCCCGCGAACGTGATTCTCACCGAGGACTTTGCTGAGATTTTCGACGGTTTTTCGATCGGCTCGAACGACCTGACCCAGCTGACCCTGGGCTTGGATCGGGATTCCGAGATAGTCGCGCACCTCTTCGATGAGCGGAACCCCGCCGTGAAAAAGCTGGTGGCCGATGTCATTCGCCGGGCAAGAGCGTGTGGCCGCAAGGTCGGAATCTGCGGGCAAGCCCCAAGCGATTATCCCGAGTTCGCCCGCTTCCTGGTGGAATGCGGCATCGATAGCATCTCGCTGAATCCCGATACGGTTCTCAAAACGACACAGGAGATTTTGGACATGGAGCGGGAGTTGGCTGCCGGTCACTAGCAGCCACGGACACGCGAGCATACCGTCAGCCATGCGTTCTCGGCATCGGCCGATGCCACGACTGATGCCGCGACTGAAGACCAGAGTGAAGACCATGGGTCCGATCAAAAAACCACCGTGTGGACAAGTGGTCCCCAATCTGGGCGATTACGACAAGGCCCGGGCGGAATTTTCCTGGGATGTGGCTCGTCGGGAACTCGAAGGGTTGCCAAATCAGCGAGGCCTCAACATGGCCCACGAGGCAGTGGATCGTCACGCCGCCGGGCCAGATGGGGATCGAGTCGCCATCCGTTGGCTGGGAAAATCCGGCCGGGTTGAGGATCTGACCTATCGCCAACTTGCGGGGCAAAGCAATCGCTTTGCCGACGTGCTGCGTCGTCTTGGCGTCGAGAAGGGGGATCGCGTTTTCCTTCTGCTGGGTCGCATTCCCGAGCTGTTTGTCGCCGCGTTGGGTGCCTGGAAGCATCGCTGTGTGGTCTGCCCACTCTTCTCGGCATTTGGCCCGGAGCCAATCCGGGCACGGCTGCTACTGGGACGCCCACGGGTGCTCGTCACCACGCAGTCGCTGTACCTGAAGAAAATCGCACCGATCCGCGCCTCACTGCCGTTCCTCGACCATGTCTTGGTCTTCGGTGATGATCGCGGCCCCAGCGATGTCGCTGACACACTGGATTATGCTCGGCTCATGGCCCGTGCCAATGACCACTATGTGATTGGCCCAACCGCGCCGGATGACCTGGCCCTGTTGCACTTCACAAGCGGTACGACCGGAACCCCGAAAGGCGCGGTTCATGTGCATGAAGCTGTGGTCGCTCATCACCTGACGGGCAAACTGGCACTGGACTTGCACCCCGGCGACGTTTTCTGGTGTACGGCCGACCCGGGCTGGGTTACGGGCACGTCGTATGGGATCATCGCACCGTTGACCAACCGCGTCACCAGTATCGTCGACGAAGCGGATTTCGACGCGGAACGTTGGTATCGAATCCTCCAGGACCAGCACGTCCATGTTTGGTACACCGCGCCAACAGCCATTCGCATGCTCATGAAGGCAGGGGCTGAGTTGCCGCGTCGGTTTAACTTCTCAGCCCTACGGTTTGCCGCCAGTGTTGGCGAGCCTCTGAATCCCGAGGCCGTGGTTTGGGGGCAAGAGGTGCTCGGCCACCCCTTTCACGACAACTGGTGGCAGACGGAAACCGGCGGCATCATGATTGCCAATTTCCCGACCCTGGACATCCGCCCCGGCTCGATGGGGAAGCCGTTGCCGGGAATTGAAGCTGCGATTGTGCGCGTTGGTGCGAATGGTCCGGTTGAGGAAATCCGCGAGCCGAATGTTCAAGGAGAACTGGCCCTGCGCGTGGGTTGGCCTTCCATGTTCCGCGGTTACTGGAATGATCCGGGCCGCTACGGCAAGTGCTTCCGCGACGGGTACTACCTGAGTGGCGACCTTGCCCGCCGCGATTCGGATGGGTACTTCTGGTTCATCGGCCGCAAGGATGACGTCATCAAAACCTCCGGCCATCTCATCGGACCGTTCGAGGTGGAAAGCTGCTTGATGGAGCACCCGGTGGTGGCCGAAGCCGCTGTCATCGGTAAACCCGATCCCGTGGCCATGGAAGTGGTCAAGGCTTTCGTCGTGCTGAAACCCGGCGTGGCATCAAGCGACCAACTCAAGCGAGACTTGCATGCATTCTCGCGCACCCGACTGGGAGCGGTGGTCGCCCCCAAGGAGATTGAGTTCGTCCCCACCATCCCTAAAATTCGATCCGGTAAAATCCTTCGCCGACTGCTCAAAGCCCGGGAACTGGGTTTGCCCGAAGGCGACACCTCGACGCTGGAGGCAGACCAATGACACCCCCCGCGACGACCGATTCTCCGGTGCAGCAGGATCGCCACCTGCTGCGCCAGATGCTGCTGATTCGTCGGTTTGAGGAAAAGTGTGCCGAATTGTATTCCCACGGGAAGATCCAGGGTTTTTTGCACCTGTATATCGGCGAGGAAGCCGTAGCTGTTGGAGCAATGCAAGCGCTCACGCCGGATGACAACGTCGTTTCGACCTACCGGGAACACGGCCACGCGTTGGCTCGTGGCATGCCCCCTGGCGCGGCGATGGCCGAGATGTTCGGCAAAGCCAATGGGTGCAGCCGAGGCCGAGGTGGTTCCATGCACCTGTTCGATGCGGGTTTGCGCTTCTTCGGCGGTAATGCCATCGTCGGTGGCGGGCTACCGATTGCTGTTGGCCTGGCTCTGGCGGATCAACTCCGCAAACGGCCTGCGGTCACGGCGTGCTTTTTTGGTGATGGGGCCGTTGCGGAAGGTGAGTTTCACGAATCCCTGAATCTGGCTGCCCTTTGGAAGCTGCCGGTCGTGTTCATCTGCGAAAACAATCTCTATGCAATGGGAACCCATCTCCATCGCCATCAGGCCCAGATCGATATCGCTCGAAAAGCCGATGGTTATGGCATGCCCGGTGTTGCGGTCGATGGCATGGATGTGCGGGCTGTTGTCGCAGCAATGCAACACGCCGTGGGATTTGTCCGCAATAAGAATGGCCCGATGCTCGTGGAAATGCGGACCTATCGCTATCGACCCCACTCGATGTATGACCCGGAACTTTATCGGGGCAAGGACGAAGTCGAACTTTGGCGACAACGCGATCCGATTAGCACGTTCATGGCCCAACTGATCGCCGAAGGCAACTTTACCGACAACGACCGCAGGGAACTCGAACAGGAAGTGCAAGCAATGGTGGCCGATGCCATTGCGTTCGCTGAAGCGGGACAATGGGAACCCGTTGCGGATTTGCTCAAGGATGTCCATACACCGGTCGGAACGGGAAAACCGAAGTGACCTCTGATGACCTGGGTGGACTTGGATCAACCACAGCGACCTTATGACGTGCTTGTACGGCAAGGTCATCCAGATTCGGAGAACGGGCATCGGTTGGACACCACCTCATGAGCAAGGTCTGTGGATCATGTCAAGCATCAAGATGTCCTATCGTGAAGCGGTGCGAGCCGCATTGCATGAGGCTTTAGCGAGCGACCCCCGAGTCTTCCTGATGGGAGAAGATGTCGCGCGCTATGGGGGAGCCTTTGCCTGTAGTCGCGGACTTTACGAAGAGTTTGGCCCAGAACGGGTACGGGATACCCCCCTGTCGGAATCCACCTTTGTCGGGGCAGGAATCGGAGCAGCACTCGGGGGGCTGCGACCGATCGTCGAGGTGATGACGGTCAACTTTAGCCTGCTGGCCCTCGACCAGGTGGTGAACAATGCCGCCACGCTGCGGCATATGTCCGGGGGTCAGTTCAGTGTTCCTCTTGTGATCCGCATGGCCACCGGTGCCGGTCGTCGCGTTGCCGCTCAACACTCCCACAGCCTGGAAGGATGGTATGCCCATGTGCCGGGCCTGACGGTTTTGTGCCCCGGAACCGTTCACGACGCCCGTTACATGCTCCGGTCCGCTTTGCTCGAACCCGATCCCGTCGTCATTTTTGAGCACTTTATGCTGTATCCCTCGGAAGGCGAAGTGAATCAGCTGCTTGGCCCGATTGATATCCGCAAGGCGCTCATCCGCCGAGTCGGCACCGATGCGACCATCATCACGCATGGCGGCTCCTTGGGGAAGTCGCTCCACGCCGCCGAGGTGCTCGCGTTGGATGGAATCGAATGCGAGGTGATTGACCTGCGGGCCTTGCGGCCCCTGGATGTCCCCACCATCCTCAGTTCGGTTGCAAAAACCCACCGTGCGGTGGTCGTGGACGAAGGTTGGTATACCGGGAGTTTCGCGGCGGAGATCAGTGCCCGGATCATGGAAGGGGCGTTCTACGATCTCGACGCTCCCGTGGCTCGGGTCTGTACCGCGGAAGTCCCGATTCCCTACGCGATGCATCTGGAGGATGCGGCAGTGCCTCAGGTTGAAACCATCGTCTCGACGGTGCGGAGGGTGGTCGGAAATGGCTGAATTTCTCATGCCGAAACTGGGGGCCGATATGACCGCAGGCAAACTGGTTGCCTGGCGAGTCAAGCCGGGGGATGTTGTGAGCCGCGGGGCGATCGTCGCGGAGGTTGAAACGGATAAGGGAGTGATTGAGGTTGAGATTTTCTCCAACGGAGTCATTGACAAATTACTGGTTGAACCAGGAACCGTGGTGCCCGTGGGTACACCGCTGGCTACCCTCCGCGAACCAATCGGGGCTGAGTCGCCGACCGAACGAATTCCGGTTCCCAGCCCCCGAGTCCCAGTGAAGGACCAGCCGCTCGCTCCCGCTGCCCCCGTTCCGATGAACGCTCCCCCGCGCTGGCGTGCCTCGCCCGCCGCTCGTGAACTGGCCCGTACACTTGGGATTGACCTTGCCACCGTTCCAGGCACAGGACCTGATGGAGCGATTACCCGTCAAGATGTTCAACGGGCGACTGAAACGGCCCCACCAGCGAGTGCCACGGCGGATCGTGCTAGCCGGATGCGACAAGCCATTGCGGCGGCGATGACTCGCTCCAAGCGAGAAATTCCGCATTACTACCTCAGTACCACCATCGATTTGCACAATGCTCTGACTTGGCTGGCCCAACGGAATGCCGCCCGGTCGGTCACCGAACGCGTGTTGCCCGGCGTGCTGCTGCTCAAGGCCGTCGCCTTGGCCTTGCGCGAAGTGCCGCAATTCAACGCCCTGTGGACCGACGGTCAGGCTAAGCCCAGTGAGGCCATTCACCTAGGTGTCGCGATTTCCTTGCGGGGTGGCGGGCTGGTGGCTCCGGCGATTCATCACACCGATCAGTTGAGCCTCGATGAACTAATGCGAAAACTCACGGATCTCGTGAACCGCGCCCGCACCGGTGGCTTACGAAGTTCCGAAATGGCCGATCCAACCCTCACGGTCACCAACCTTGGAGACCAAGGTGCCGAATCGGTTTTTGGAGTGATTTACCCTCCCCAAGTTGCCATCGTCGGTTTCGGCAAGATTGGTGAACGTCCGTGGGTTGTGGGTGGGCAAGTTGTCCCAAGGTCGGTGCTCACGGCCACACTGTCCGCCGATCATCGCGTAAGTGATGGGCACCAGGGCAGTTTGTTCCTTGCGACTGTGGACCAACTACTCCAGGAACCGGACAAGCTATGACAACCGATTCGATCCGCCAGACCGTACTGCGGGTTCTGGGCACAATCGCTCCGGAGGTCGATCCAGCCACGCTCGACCCATCGGCTCCCTTCCGGAATCAGCTCGATTTGGACTCGATCGACTTCCTGAACTTCTTGATAGCCCTTCGCAAGGAGCTGGGAGTGGATGTTCCCGAGCGGGACTACTCCCAGCTTGGGAGCCTCAACGCGTGCGTGGAGTACTTGGCTGCCGCTTTGCGTGCGTCTCAAACCGATGTTCGATGATGATGGTGTTTCAGCAATACCAACAAATCAGCCGTTTCCCGGTTGGCAATCGTTGAGCGTGACAATTTGACACAAAACCAACGATTAACTGTGCGATTTTGGCACTCCGGCGGCGGTTGCGAGCAGACCGACCAATCCAACTCGGGACTATCTGTTGGTTCTGCAGCGGCTTGTGACAAGCTGATCAGATGGGAGTGAAAACGGCACGCGGAGTGCATCACCATTGGAGTGCTATCCGGCACGAGCCTCACCGGAAAAGGGGAATAAGGACTTGCAGGCTCATCAAGGAGAATCAGCATGGCGAGCGCACTGACACCCTGGACCGGCGGATTCGGCATGTTGGAGCCTTTCCGCAAAGAGATGACCGATTTAATGCAACGCTTTTTCGGCGAAGAGGCTGGCAACGGCTTCCTCGCAGCCACTAAAACCTGGGCACCGCGTGTGGATGTTGAAGAGACCGACAAGGAAATTCTCGTGAAGGCCGACCTCCCCGGCGTCGATCCTAAGGCCATCGAAATCTCGATCGAAAACGGCATCCTGACGGTTCGGGGCGAAAAGAAAGAGGAAAAAGAAGAGAAGAAGAAAAACTTCCACCGCGTCGAGCGGTTTACAGGCTCCTTCTACCGCGCGATTCCGCTGCCTCCCGGGGCTGATGCGGAAAAGGTGGCCGCGACTTCCGCGAATGGTGTCGTGACCATTACTATTCCCAAGAAGCCCGAGGCCCAGGCGAAAAAGATTACCGTCACGCCCGTCAAGACCTGAGCCGATCGCGTGAAGCATGACTCGATCCCGAACGAAACTCAAACGGCAGACGACAGGGGAACCGATTCCTCCCCCTCTGTCGTTTGATGCAACTGAGAGAAGCCGATCGAGAAAATGTCCATATTGGTGTTGAACGCGAGGCTAATCCATCAGTGATGCAAATGGAATTATTGAGCTGTCGTTGTGGCGGGATCATCGAGTTGTAAGCTCTCGGAGTGGGTGTCGGCAGAGTGGCGAATGACTTTCATCTGGTTCGCCACGACCCTGTGGCGGGTTCGTCGAACCTCATGCAAGGCGATCTGTTTGCCATAGTAACTCCGCGCGACACCCGATAGCACCAATCCGCCTTCGACCACTTCAATGATCAATTCACGGATGTGACCTCGATACCGTCGTTGGATATCGGCGGCCAAGGCTTCGACGGCTCCATCCGAGTTTCCTGGCCCGGGAGTTGCGTTCCGCATGGCCACTCCAAAGGGTGAATCAGCAGCTTGTTCGAAGAACGCCGACCGAAGCGACCGCAAAGAGGATGCCAGAGTCTGGAATGTGATCGCATTCTGGGGAAACTGGGGAATTCCGGATGCAGTGGGTTGGAGCAATCCATGATGGGTGTGCTCGGAGGTATCAGCGCGACGCATAGCCATGCCAAATTCGCACAGCGAGGGTTGACAAAGGCGTCATTCTCTTGAACCATGAGGAACTGAGTCAGGAATGCAACGGGAACCGTTCAGTTGGGGTCGTTGGCCCCTCGGATCTTCAATCAGGAGTGTTGTGCTCGCGAGCATCTCTCCCGAACGCTTGGCCGAGATCCTCGATGTTGCCGAGGATGGGATCATTACCGTCGATGCCCAGCAACGCATCGTGCTATTCAATCGGGGTGCCGCAAATTTATTCGGCTATCACCCCAGTGAGGTGTTGGGGCAACCCTTAGATCTGCTCATCCCAACCCGTTTTCGCGGAACTCATTCGGACGATGTGAAGGCCTTTGCTGCTGGACCGGTCGCAGCTCGGCCGATGGGCTTGCGCCGGGTTGTGACGGGCTTGCGGAAGGATGGCACGGAATTCCCAGCTGAAGTGACTATCTGCAAGCTAGTCGCGGAGGGGGATTTATTGCTGACCGCCATTGTCCGGGATGCCGTCGAACGCAAGAAGTATGAGACAGCACTTCTCCAACTCAATCAAGAACTGGAGGAACGCGTGCGCCAACGGACAAGTGAGCTCGCGGAACGAAACTTGCAATTGATGCAAAAGACTGAAGAAAACGAGATGTTTGTCTATAGCGTCTCCCACGATTTGCGAAGCCCGTTGGTGAATCTTGAGGGATTCAGTCAGGAGTTGCAGCTTGCCGTGAATGACCTCGCGACGCTTCTCAGCGATGACCGAATTCCCTCGGATATCCGATCGCGGGCAAAGGAATTGCTCAGCAGTGGAATTGAAGAGTCCGTGGGCTTTATTCGAACTGCAGTGAATCGGCTTGGTCGGATTATTGATGCTCTACTGAGATTGTCCCGAGCGGGTCGGGTGGAATACCGTTTACAGTTGGTGGATGTTCAGCTCGTTGCCCAACGGGTTGTCGATTCACTGCGGAGTACGGCTGCGGCCCATAAAGCCGAAGTGGTGATTGGCACGTTACCGCCGGCTTGGGGGGATCCGGACGCGGTGGAACAGATTCTGGCGAACCTTGTTTCGAATGCATTGAAATACCTCGACCCAGCTCGACCCGGTCGAGTGGAGATTGGTTCTCCTCCGCCAAGTGCGGATCAGAAGACCTTAACGTATTTTGTCCGCGATAACGGCGTGGGTATCCCAGCCGCTTATAGCACAAAGCTGTTTCAAGCTTTCCAACGTTTGCATCCCGATAAGGCACCCGGCGAGGGGATTGGTCTGGCGATTGTCCGCCGGGTCCTGGAGCGGCTCGGGGGGACTATCGCGGTTGAATCCCGAGCGGGAGAGGGAACGATATTTACCTTCACCTTACCAGCCGAATCGTCGCGACACCCTTAGGAGAGGCATCTATGATACACAAGCCGCTGGTCATCTTGTTGGCGGACGACGACGATGGGCATGCGCACCTGATACAGCGGAACCTGAAACGAGCGGGCGTGGTGAACCGCATCGAGCGGGTCAAGGATGGTCAGGAAGCCTTGAACTTTGTTCGGGAGGGGAAAAGCGATGCCCCGTTACTCCTGCTTTTAGATATCAACATGCCCCGGGTGGACGGTGTCGAGGTGTTACGGCAACTCAAGGCCGATCCGGCCACCTCAAGTATTCCTGTCATCATGCTGACGACCACCGATGATCCTCGTGAAATCTCCCGGTGTTATCAGCTGGGCTGCAGCGTTTACATCACCAAACCCGTGCGCTACGAGGAGTTCGCGGAAGCGCTATCCCGACTGGGGCTATTCCTGGAGATTGTCAAGTTGCCAGACCCGCCTCATGCAACGGCTGTCCCTACAACCTCTGCTTAATCATGAACGCTTCCCGGCCTGAAACGGTGCTGATCCTGGAGGATGATGAGGGGGTAGCCCGTCTCCAACAGAAGCGATTGGAGCGGGCCGGCTTCACGACGATTCGTGTGACCAATCCGTCGGCCGCGTTAGAGATTATTCGCCAAGGTGGGATCGACTTATTTGTGCTGGACAATCAACTGGGGGGAGCGGAGGACGGGCTAGCGTTTTATCATCGGATAAAGAATGCAGGTCTGGATCTGCCCGTGATTCTGGTCACTGGTTACAGCGACGATGCCACCATCATCCGAGCTTTGCGAGCCGGGGTGCGGGACTATGTCTTCAAATCTGTGGAATACCTGGATTATTTACCCGAGGCGTGCCGGCGGGTTCTGGATCAGGTGCGGGTCCAGCGCGAGCGGGAACAAGCATTGGTTGAACTGAAGGCCAAGACAGAGGAACTCCGGGCAACCACACAACAACTGTGGCAGGCTGCCCGACTCGCCGGTGTTGGTGAACTGGCTGCGAGCATTGCCCATGAACTCAACAACCCGTTGGGAACGGTCAGCCTGCGTTTAGAGGGTGTTCTTGCGAAAACACCGCCGGACGATCCGCGGCGTAAATCCCTGGAGATTATCGACAGCGAAGTTTCGCGAATGGCCCGATTGGTGGCCAATCTCTTGCAATTCAGCCGTCCGGGCCGCGATCAGGTTTCAACCGTGGACGTTTGTGAGGAAATCCGAAAAACGATCGAGCTGGCGGAGCATCATTTAAGAAAACGACGCATCATCCTCCGAACCGAGTTCGATCCCACCGTGCCTCCAATTTTTGCCGACCGCCAACAACTGCGTCAGGTCTTTCTCAATCTGTTCACCAATGCCGCGGACGCCATGCCGCAAGGTGGTCAATTGATACCCCGTGTTCGAACCGGCGTGTTACAACCCAACCAGCCGGCTGTCGTCATCGAGGTCGTCGATACGGGGGTGGGCATTCCGCCCACGCATCTTGGGCGGGTGTTCGACCCGTTTTTCACAACTAAGGACGAGGGTCAAGGAACCGGGCTGGGTCTGGCCATCTGCAAACGCATCATTGACCAGCACCACGGCAAGATTGAGATCGAGAGTGAAGTCAACCGGGGGACGACCGTTCGCATTCTCCTTCCCGTTCGCAATGGTACGAACACCGAGGCTCTCCATTGAGAGTAAACCTCGCCTGAGGAGGAAGTCATGTCCAAGCCGGATCACTGTGGTCGTGTCCTCATCGTCGATGACGAAGTGGAGTTGATGCGTGCTTTGTGTGAATCACTCGCGGAGGAGGGATACGACGTTCAAGGGCTTACCGACCCTAATTTGGCCCTTGAAACGGTCCGAACTGGTGAATTCGATTTGATGCTCTCCGATCTGATGATGCCGGGTATGGACGGCATTGAATTGCTTCGGCAGGTCCTCGCCATAGATCCCAACCTGGTCGGTATCATCATGACAGGGCAGGGGACGATTCAAACGGCTGTGGAGGCCATGAAATCCGGAGCCTTCGATTATGTACTCAAACCATTCCGGCTCCAGCAGGTGCTGCCGGTGCTCGAGCGGGCCATGCAAATGCGCCGGCTCCGTCTGGAGAATGTCCGCCTGCGTGGATTGGTCCAACAACTGACATTCGAATCCCCCCGGTATCACATCGTGGGCAATCACCCGGCGATGCGACGGGTGGTGCAAATGATCGAACGCGTTGCTCCCACCGACGCCACTGTTTTGGTTCGGGGGCCAAGTGGAACGGGCAAAGAATTGGTCGCCCGTGCGATTCACGGAAACAGTACTCGCCGCGACAAGCCCCTGGTGACTGTGAATTGCGCTACGCTCCAGGAAAGTCTGCTTGAAAGCGAATTATTCGGACACGAGAAGGGAGCCTTTACCGGGGCAGACAAGGCCAAACCCGGTCTTTTTGAGGTGGCCGAGGGAGGCACCTTGTTTGTCGATGAAGTGGCCGAAATGTCGCCCTCGCTCCAAGCCAAGCTATTGCGCGTGTTGGAGGATGGTCATTACCGACGCCTTGGAAGCACCCAAGAACGCCATGCCGATGTTCGGGTCGTAGCCGCGACCAATAAGCCCCTAGAGGACGAAGTCAAAGCGGGTCGTTTTCGGGAAGATCTGTTCTTTCGATTGAATGTGATCACGATCACGTTGCCACCGCTGAGGGAGCGTCGGGAGGACATTCCCTTACTCATCGAGCATTTCCTCCAAACCCGCCCGGTCGGTAAACAACTCTTCAGAGTCGCCCCAGAGGCCATGACCGTACTTTGCAACTACGATTGGCCTGGTAACATCCGGGAGCTGGCCAATGTCCTGGAGCGAGCCCAGATCCTGGCCGAGGGCAACACGATCACAACGGACGATTTGCCGGATAATCTCGTCCACGCAGAGAAGTTGGTCCAGGTCGAAGAAGCTGCGGTAGACCCGGACCACCAACCGGATATCTTGGAAAACGTCGAGCGTCGCCATGTGATGGATGTGTTACGCAAACACCGTGGCAACAAAGCACAAGCGGCTAAAGCACTCGGCGTGAGCCGGCGAACGCTCTATCGGCTGATTGAGAAGCACGGTCTGGCCGAGTTGCGCGACACCACTAATCGGGAGCCGGAATAGCGGGCAAGACCAAAACGCCAAGCTCTCTTTGCAGGGTTGCAGTTCGCAGTGGACTTCACAAGCCCAAGTTGTGTCGAATCTGGGATGCTATGACCTCCGGCGAGGGAGTGATGTCCACCTCCAGGGCATCGGCCGGGGGTTCCAGAATCTCGTACTGTGAGTGGAGCAGTGCCGGGTTCATGAAGTGCCCCGTTCGGGTGGCAAGCCTCTGGCGGATCTGTTCCTCCGAACCCCGCAAGTGAACATAGCGGACACAGGCAGGCTCGGCTTGAGCCAGATAGTCCTGATAGGCGTGTTTGAGGGCGGAGCAAGCCAGCACCAGATTCACACCCCGTTGGCAGGCTTCGCGAACTAACTCGCGCAATGCGCCCAACCAGGGCTGGCGATCCTCATCGGTGAGTGGGATGCCCCGTCGCATCTTTTCGACGTTGGCTGGCGGGTGATAGTCATCCGCGTCGATGAAGGGCCAGCCCAATTGCTGGGCCAGGACAGTACCGACGGTCGTCTTGCCTGAGCCGGAAACACCCATAAGGACGATGATCATGAGAACAATCCTTTCTCACCAGCGCGGCCACGGAACCTTTGGGATCGTCCACATTATTGGTTCTTTAATCCTTCTTCAGGCTCTGACGACTTCGACTCACGCCGCGGATCCCATTCGCACAGCTGTCTTCGTCGCTGGGCAAGACGGTTATCACACCTATCGCATTCCTTCTGTTATTTGCACGCCCAAAGGGCAATTGCTCGCGTTCTGTGAAGGGCGGAAGAGGGGTCGTGGCGACACCGGCGATATCGATCTTGTGCTTAAGCGGAGCAGCGACAACGGTCGGACATGGGGCAAGTTGGAAATCATATGGGATGACGGCACCAACACCTGTGGCAACCCGTGTGCTGTGGTCGACAGAAAAACCGGTACGATCTGGCTATTGATGACGCACAACCTCGGTACAGACACCGAGTCTTTGATTGTGACAGGCAAAAGCAAGGGGACTCGAACTGTCTGGATCACCAAGAGCACCGATGATGGGCACACTTGGGCAAGACCCGTGGACATCACCAAAGACGTCAAAAAGTCGGGTTGGAAATGGTATGCGACAGGCCCTGGAGTGGGTATTCAACTCAAGTCGGGCCGCCTTCTGATTCCCTGTGACAGCAAATCCGAAGGCGGGAAGGTGCGGGAATCGCATGTGATACTGAGTGATGATGGAGGGCAAACGTGGAAATTGGGCGGCGTGGTTGGACCCGACTGCAATGAATGTCAGGCCGTTGAACTCAACGATGGGTCGGTGCTGCTGAATATACGGACTTATCGCAGCAACAACCGGCGACTGATTGCGATGAGTTCCGATGGTGGCCTGACGTTTTCGAAACCCGTTGAGCATGAGGAATTGATAGAGCCAGTCTGCCAGGCCAGTGTGCTGCGGCTTCCGGGGCAGGACGGCGGTATCCTCTTTTCAAATCCAGCCAGCACCAAGCGGGAGAAGCTGACGGTGCGATTAAGCCGCGATGACGGCAAGACTTGGCCTGTTTCTCGAGAGTTGGAAAGTGGTCCGGCAGCGTATTCCTGCCTCGCGATTCTGCCCCATGGAGATATTGCATGCTTGTATGAGTGTGGTCGCACCAACCCTTACGAGACGATCACTTTTGCCCGCTTTTCACGTCAGTGGTTGATGGGCAAGTAGCGTTTGCGAGTCATTCACAGGAGCTGGAGCGGGTTCAGGAAACAATTGCTGCGCTCGAGCGCGAAGCCGCTCGATTGTCTAACCGAAGTTGAATCAGTTGGCAAAAGCAATTCGGTTTCAACCACTCACAATTTACAGGCGGATCCCGCCGGAGACATCGAGCCAGGTGCCCGTAATCCAGCGGGCATCGTCGGATGCCAGCAACGCCGCGGCATCAGCGATGTGTTCGGGTTCACCCATCTGGCGTAACGCCGTAGCCGCGATTTCTTGGCGTTCCTCTTCCTTGGTTTTGCCACTCTTTTCGCTGTTCATATCGGTGCGGGTTGAACCGGGGGCCAGCACATTCACCCGAATTCCTCTGGGGCCAAGTTCCGCAGCTAATACCCGCGACATAACATCCACGGCCCCTTTGGTCGCGGAATAGACGACAGCACCGGGATAAGCCATACGGCTGATCGCGCTACCGACGTTAATGATGCAGCCACCGGGCTTCATCAAGGCGGCAGCATGCTTGGCGCACAAAAGATAGGCCCGCACATTCACATTGAAATGGGCGTCGATTAACTCAGCCGTTACGTCCGGCAAGAAGGTTCGTTGCATGATCGCGGCGTTGTTTACCAGGATGTCCAGTTGACCAAACGCCTGAATAACGGCATCGAATAACCCGGGGATTTCCTCGGATCGACCAACATCCGCCTTGATGGCCACCGCCTGACCTCCGGCCCGAACAATCCCGGCGACCACAGCATGGGCTTCCTTTTCACTGCGAGCATAGTTCACGGCGACCCGAGCTCCGTCCACGGCAAAACGTTTTGCGATGGCTGCCCCAATCCCCCGCGAAGCTCCTGTAATTAGGGCAACCCGACCGGCCAATGGTTTATCGGGCATGGCGGCTCCTTGGATTTGGAACGGATTCATTCTGGAGAACAGGCTACGGAACCGACTGCCTCAGGCGAGTCCGGTACAATGAAGTTATGCTCTTTTCCTGGTTCCGTAACCGTCGCCGACGCAGGTTGCTCGCTGAACCGTTTCCGATTCGCTGGACAGCGATTGTGGAACGCAATGTGGGCCACGCAGCCTTGCTGTGCCCATCCGAGCGGCAGCGTCTCAACGATTTGACCCGGATTTTACTGGCCGAAAAATGCTGGCATGGCTGTGGAGGGCTTTTTATCACGGAGGAGATGCGGGTCACCATTGCCGCTCAGGCGGCACTCCTGCTCCTTGGGGCCGACCGTGGCTACTACCGTCGGGTTCGCGATGTCATCGTTTTCCCCAGTGAATTTCGTACCCCCGTTGCTGATGACGATTGGGAAGATGACGAACTTTCGGAAATCCCCTTAGCTGGGCAAGCCTGGGAGCGAGGGCAGGTTATCCTAGCTTGGGACCAGGTTCTTGCTGAGGGGCGGAATCCGCACGGTGGCTTCAATGTCGTGATCCACGAGTTTGCTCATCAGTTGGATTACATGGACCGTCTTGCCATGGGCGTACCTCATCTGGGCAACCCGGCTCTGGAAAGTCGCTGGGGTTACGTCATGGCCGTAGCGTTTGAGGATCATCGCCGTGCGGTGCGGGTCAATAACGCTGGAACCTTGTTTACCCGCCATGCGGCCGAGAACGAAGCCGAGTTCTTCGCCGACGCAACTGAAGCGTTTTTCTGCCGCTCTGTTCGGTTGCATCAGGCCAACCCTGAGCTTTACGAGCTACTCCAAGCCTATTACCGGACTGACCCAAAAGTGTGGTTTGAACGTTGAGACACCCTCAGAAATATCCTGGCCACGACTACAAATTATTCTAACAAACGATTAAAGCACAAGGCGATCACCAAATCGGTCTCGGAGACGGTCCTGGACCGTGGACGAGATGGGATTCCCCGACAAATCGAGGTGCACGAGATTCTGGAAAAATGGTGAATCAGCCAGGGCGTTCGCACCCTCGTCTTCAATAAGATTCTCCCGCAAATCAAGGTGCATTAACTGTTGAAATTGGGGGCCATTGGCAATGAGACCGACCCCTCGATCACCAAGCCGATTTTCGCTGAGGTCTAATACCCGCAACTTGCCCATCCCCGTGTTGCTCGTCAGCACGGCCACTACTGCGTCCGGAAGATGATTTCCAGCCAATGAGAGGCTCAGCAGTTCTGGGAAAAAATCTGCCTCGGCCAGTGAGCGGACCCCATCGAGCCCCGGGCGCGTTCGTACCAATCGTAGGCTCCGCAATTTTGGCAAGTTGGCCCTAGCAATGACACGCGTGCTTCCTGTCCCCAAATCTTCGCTGAGATCCAGAGACTCGACATCCGCTAGAATCGGTGCCGAAAGCAACCGTGTCAGTTGTTCGTTCGTGAGTCGGTTGCCCGCGAGGTCCAGGAACCGTAGCCGTGGGATAGCCGTGAGTCGCGTAAGGGCAGCAACGAGTTCCGCGGTCGTTCGACCATCGCGGTAGCTGAGAGCCGTTAGGTGCTTAAACGGCGGACTGTTTACAATGGCGGTAGCCGTTGCTGCCGTTGTCAGCCCCGCCCCGATCGACAGGTGCCTGAGCTTCGCGGTATCTGGTAGCGCAAGTAACCGTTGAGCGGATGGCCCGCTCAGACCTTGGATTACAGCCAGCCGCTGCAGCCGGCTTGACCACCGACACTCCGGAAATCGGTGCGCTTCCCCGAGTCGAGCAACATCCAACTCGAGGCATTCGATTGGAAATCGAGAAAACAAATCGTCGGCGTGTGTGGTAAAAGTGCGAACATCCTCGGCTCGGATTGCCGCCGGGAAACCACGACGGAACGCCGGCTCGGCCCAAGAGATCCCATCTGGCAGATGAAGCTGATGGAGCCAGCTCGACTCCATTTGGTTGATTCCTTCGTGTTGAGCACGAATGCATGCGGGGTCGTAAACGGGTCGGGAGGTCAATTCCACTTGCATTCGGATGAACGCCGCTCGCTGCTCCTCGCCCTCTTCTTCCAATGCATCGGCATAGACCAGCCGTAAGGTATCATCGTCGGGGTGGGTGAGGATTGCCTGATACAGCACTTCACGGTCGGTCATACAGGTATCATTGGTCGGGGCCGAGCAGTGTTTCATGAAATCTTGGGCCGATTCCCAATTGAATAAAAACCATACCCCGCACCAGAAGTTCAACCGATTTGCTTCAGCCAGAGCTCCTCGACATTGTAGCAGACGAAAGCCGTCTAGCGCCTCCTACCGATGAGGGACTCCATCTCGTTGTTATCCCATGAAGTATACGACAACTCAGGCACGCCAACTCAACACGGGTAATTCATCATCTATATGGCCGGCAGATCTCATGGGGGGTAAAGCACGCATCCTACAGATGGAGCTACAAAACACAGTTGGAAATCGAGTGTTTCCAAGTGACTTGAGGGTCCTATCACCTCAGAAAAGATAAAATACAATACAGGGTGCCTCCGTGAATTCACCGCCGTTCGTAGAAGTTTCCGGGAAGCCGGCGTACTAGCTTTTTCAGCTCCAGTTGCATCAAGCTCCGGGTGACATCGCCTACAGGTTGATTCAATTCACGAGCCAATTCGTCAGCATGGCGTTTCGAACTCAAGGCTTCGAAAAGTTGTCTTTGAAGTGGTTCCAATTGCGGCAGCGGCAATGGCAGGTTGGCAGGCTCGGCTGCGGGGGTTGGCTCAGGTGCACCCATCCATGGGGTGGGGGCCACAGCTGGAGGCTCGGTAATGGCAAGGCCCTTGAGGTCTTCAATCACATCCTGAGCCGATCGTATCAGCCGGGCTCCATTGCGGATGAGTTCCAAGCAACCTGAGCTAGCAGGACTATCGACTGGACCTGGCACGGCATATACCTCGCGTCCTTGATCCGCTGCATGGGTAGCAGTAATTAGCGCACCGCTTTTCGCATGAGCTTCGACCACAATCACCGCCCGAGCCAGACCGCTAATCAACCGATTTCGAGCGGGGAACATTCCCGGTTGGGGGGCGAGAGCCATGGGTGACTCCGTGATGAGACATCCGCGGCCGTTAGCGATTTCATCTGCCAAAGGCGTATGTTCCGGGGGGTAAATTCGGGATAACCCTCCAGCCAGGACAGCGATGGTTCGACCACCGGCTTCGAGGGCACCTCGGTGGGCGGCTGCATCGATTCCGCGAGCAAGTCCGGAGATGATTGTGAAGCCAGCCCGCGCTAAGCCCCGGGCCAACTGACCGGTTATTCGCAATCCATAGCTCGTGCAACTGCGCGACCCAACCATGGCAATTCCATAGACGTCGGCAAAGGTCCAGGTGCCCCGCATGTAAAGCAAGGGAGGTGGAGCGGGTACAGTTGCCAACGGAGCAGGGTAACCTTCAAACCCGAGTGGAATCGCATGGACTCCATGTTGTGCCATGAGATGTAACTCAGCTTCCACATCAACTGTGCGAAGCGCCGTGGCTAAACTGGCAGCCAGCTTCTCGCCAATGTGCGGAATTTCAAGCAATTGTGCTGGGCTTGCCTGTCGGGCAGCCTCGGCTGAACCAAATCGGTCCAATAGCGCTGCAGTTAACTTAGGCCCCAACCCGGGCACCAGAGCCAAGGCCACGTGGTGACGCACGGCGGTGGTTATCTCACTCATGGAATGCCCCCCGGCACAAGGCCCAAGATAAGCGGGCGAGGTTTCTTCATCAAATGTTAACTCTCGATTGGCATTTGCCGCTTGTTGCCCGATAATGCACCTCGTCCACCATGCCCACCTGGAGGAACGGTGGTGAACGGCAACGGAAACAACCATAAGTTGAAGATCTTTAGCGGGCGAGCCAATCGGTTGCTTGCCGAGAAGATCGCCACACACCTTGGCACAAGTCTTGGTAATGTCACGTTAGGTAATTTCCCAGATGGTGAGACGAATGTTCGGATCGAGGAAGATGTCCGTGGTCGGGATGTGTTCATCGTTCAACCGACTTCAACACCGGTGAACGATAACCTCATGGAATTACTCATCATGCTGGACGCATTCAAGCGAGCCAGCCCCGCTCGTATCACGGCTGTGCTACCGTACTACGGGTATGCTCGCCAGGACCGCAAGGACAAGGGACGTGTGCCGATCTCGGCGAAGTTGGTTGCAAACCTGATTACCAAGGCTGGAGCGGACCGTGTGCTGGCGTTGGATCTGCACGCTGCACAAATTCAGGGCTTTTTTGATATTCCTGTCGATCATTTATACGCCGTTAAAGAGTTAGCCAAGCATGTCCGTAGTCTCGCTATCCCCCAGGACGAGTTAGTGGTCCTGAGTCCGGATGAAGGAAGTGTCAAAAAAGCATTGGATTTCCAAAAGCACGTTGGAGGCAAGATTGCCGTTGCCGATAAGCGTCGAACGAGTGCCACCGAGGTGAAGCATGGGCACCTGATTGGTGCCCCCATCGAAGGCAAGTCGGTCGTGATCTATGACGATATGATCTCCACCGCTGGTACGATTGTGGGCGCGGTGCAGGTGGCCCGGACTCACGAGGCCAAACGTGTCTACGTCTGTGCAACACATGGTGTGCTCTGTGGGCCGGCCATTGCCAAACTTCGGGACCTCCCCATCGACCAGATTATCATCACCGATAGTATACCGCTTCCTCCGGAAAAGAATTTGCCCAATATGAAAGTCATCTCGGTTGCTGCCTTAATCGCCAACGCAATCCACCGTATTCACGGTAATGAATCGATCAGTGCCTTGTTCAATGACGAGCCGCCAACTCCAAAGTGACCACAAGACAGCTTTTGCTGAAGGGCTGGCTGAACGAGTTTCGCACTGACGGGACTCCTTCCCGAGCTTAAGCGGTCTTAAGCGGCTCAACCGCATCTGCAGTCGCTGATCGTATGATGAACCATCCCAGTCCGTTGGTCGATCGGTGCTTTCAACCACCCCATTGGCAAGACGGGGTTGATTCATATCGGTAGAGTATTGGATTGGTTCCGCTGCGATCATTGGGTGCTGGTTCTGTTGTATCTCGACCCCAAGGACCCATGCCTACTCCAGTGAGTCTTCCTTCAGGAGAGCTGAACATGATGCGGTGGATGCACAAACTTTGCTTGGTGGGTGTAATCGGTTTCTTGCTAGCGGGTTGCACCGCTGGTCAACCAACCCAGTTCAAGAACGAGCCGCTCCACCACAGCCATGAGCGCCAGGATGCCATGCTGGAAGATATTGAGCTAATGAACGGCAAGTATCACGTGGGTTTGACTGCCCATCTGAGCAACGAACCCGGCAAAAACGAGCTGGATATCTTTTTCGAAACGATGGGTGACGATCCACAACCCGTTGCGATTCCCTTGTCCGCGAAAGTTACGGCCCGTGTCACCCGAGCTGGCGACGATCAGGCGTATTCTTTGGAGTTCAAGCCTGTCGATAAGCAGGAACGATCCTCGGATCCGGATGGCAAATGCTCCCGATTTTCTGCTGGAGCTCCATGGATGAAAGCCGAGGATAAACTCGATCTGGTCCTAACCGTGATTATCGATGGCCTAGCCAAGAAATGTACCTTCATTGGTTTCGTTCCCAAGGACAAGTCTCATCAGGACAAGTGATAGGATTTGAGAGAGCCAGGCCTTCCCGTTGTTGAGACGAGCAATTTTGCCAATGTGTCCGGATCTCGCGCAGGCTCTCCCTGTGGTCATCCATTGGTGCAACTCGGGTAGTTACCTTTGTTGAGGAATCAGTACTCATGCCGCGAGTTTTGATTGCTGATCAGCTTGAAGCTGCAGGAGTCGAACTTTTACAGGCCGCCGGGCTCGAGGTGGAAACCTGCCTTGGGCTGAAAGGGCTAGAACTAGCGGCAAAGCTCCGGGAGTTTGATGCGGTGATCGTTCGGTCGCAACCGAAGATCACGGCCGAATGCTTGGAGTCGCCGGGTCGGCTACGGGCCATTGCTCGGGCTGGTGTCGGTGTGGATAACATCGATGTAACTGCCGCAACCCGGCGCGGCGTCGTGGTGATGAACACACCTGGTGGGAATACGGTCTCGGCAGCTGAACACACCATTGCCCTATTGTTGGCGCTCGCACGACGAATTCCGGCGGCGGATTCCACCGTAAAGGCGGGGGGCTGGGATCGCAATAAGTTCGTCGGGACCCAGCTTGCCGGCAAAACGCTGGGCATTGTGGGTCTGGGCCGCATTGGTCGTGAGGTGGCTCGCCGGGCGCGAGGCTTGGATATGGCCATCATTGTGCTTGATCCGTTCGTGACCCCCACGCGGGCAGCGGAATTGGGTTACGAATCGGTCGCCTCACTCGATGAGCTGTTGCCCAAAGTGGATTTCCTCACACTGCATGTTCCCCTCAGCGATGAAACCAAGAGCCTTATTGGAGCACGGGAACTGAGGTTGATGCGGAAAACGGCTCGGATCCTAAACGTGGCCCGGGGGGGTATCGTCGATGAAAAGGCGTTGGCAGAGGCGTTGACGGCGGGAACGATTGCTGGAGCCGGTATCGATGTTTATTCCGCAGAGCCAATCACACCCGACAATCCGTTGTTGAGCGCTCCGAACGTGGTGCTGACGCCTCACCTGGGAGCCTCTACGCTCGAAGCTCAGGAAAATGTTGCCGTCGAGGCAGCCCAACTTATTGCTAACTTTCTGCTCCATGGCCAGATCGCTAACGCGGTGAACATGGCTTCGGTTGACCCGAAAGAACTGGCCGAGGTGCGGCCGTATGTCGATCTCGCCCGTCGGCTCGGTTTATTGCATGCCCAAATCGCTCCGGGCTCGATTACCAAGGCCACGCTGACTTACAAGGGTGAGCTGGCCGGGAAGAAAACCCGGCTGCTGACTGCTGCCTTTACTGCTGGCCTGCTGGAATTTCGGCTTAGTCAAGGAGTCAACCTCGTCAATGCCGAGGTACTGGCCCGGGAACGCGGTATTGAAATCGCCGAATCGTCGAACCCCAAAAAGGGCGACTTTGCTGCGCTACTTCAGGCTGAGGTGGAGACTGACAAAGGCACCATGATTGCGGCAGGCACGCTGTTTGGTGATCAATATGTTCGCCTTGTGCAATTAGGGCCATTCCGTATGGAAGGTTATCTCGATGGGGTGATGCTCTTGTTTACCCATCGCGATGTTCCTGGCTTAATAGGATTTGTCGGCACAATATTTGGCACACACGCGATCAACATTGCACAAATGACCGTGGGCCGGCAAACCCCGGGGGGTGAGGCTATTGGCATCTTGAACCTGGATAGCCCTCCACCGGAAGAAGCTATCCAGGCCGTGAAGGGCCATCCACACATTCGCAACTTGATGGTTGTGAAACTCCCTCCAGCAGGAGAACTGCCCACTTGGCTCGGGTAAATCCGGCCAGTTTCACTTGGGTCAGTTGCTTTGTCTATTGCCAACGCACCGTTAACCGGCCCTCTTCCTTGGCCCACCGCTCGAGTACTCGGAGGAACCGGCGAGCAGCACTCAGGAATGCGCCGGCGAGAATGGCTAAAACGAGAACCTCGATCCAAACCGGAAAAAGACCAGGAGTACGAAACAGGATCTGGCGCATGGCATCCATGCCGGCGGTGAGTGGTATAATGCTGGCGAAGATGGCTATTGCTTTAGGAAAAATCGACACAGGAAAGTTCGTACCGCTCAGCAAATACACGGGCTCCTGCAGCAGGTTGACTAGGTGCCAGGCTTCGCGTCCCCAAAGCAGAAACAGCGAGGCGAACATCATGCCCAATCCATACAACGCTACCAAGGTCAGCAGGAACACAGCAGTCAGCGCCCACCAGCTTGTCGGCTGAAACGGCACATCGAACAAAATTACGCCGGTAACCGTAATTGCTGCGGCTCGCACGATAGTGGTTGTCATACCACCCAGCGCCATACCCGTAAGCACCGCCATCAGAGGGGCCGGTGACATGATGTAATGTTCGAGATTGCCTGAATCACGCTCCCAATACAGTTGCGCACCCATACCCCAGAGCACGTTGAGCCAAAACGTCGTCATCGCTGCGCCGAGCACAACAAACCCCGTGTAAGCCGGGGGGGCGTTCATCGAACGATAAGCATATGCGAAGGCCGCCACGGCGAGCACCGGCAAGACGGTTTCTTGAATCACCCAAAAGCGACTGCGGAACAACCATGCAACACGCGGGTACGTTCGGGCTAACGCAGCAGCCAGAAAAAGACGAAACGGAACTGACATAGCGGTGTGCCTGTGGTGTGAGCGGTATTATCCCCGATGTTCAGCTGGCCGTGACTCATCTTCGGTGATACTGTGGCCGACCAGTTCGATGAAGGCATCTTCCAGTGTCGGTTCAACTCTCTTGAGACTGAGAATATGACCGCCGCGATTCACCAAGGATTGCACCACTGATCCGATCGCCGATTCCTCGATGAGCGAGAGCTTCAACTCAACGGTTGTGGGGGTAGTGGTGGCCGTGGACTGATGAACGCCGGGGATTCGCTGGAGATCGGCCCAGCCGTTGGGGCCCGGGGCAAGGCTGAGTGTATAAAGCGGATATTGTTGCACGCGCCGTTTCAGGTTAGCCGGTGTGTCGCAGGCGAGTACTTGTCCCTTGTCGATAATTGCCAGGCGGTCGCACAGTTCGTCCGCTTCAGCCATGTAGTGCGTGGTTAGCAACAAGGTGCGGTTGGCTTGTTCCTTCATCCATTGCTTGATGAAGGTGCGGATGGCCCGGGCACTCGTCACGTCTAACCCCAAAGTCGGTTCATCAAGAAAGAGGATTTTGGGATTGGTAATGAAGCCACGGCAGAAATTCATCTTTTGCCGCTGGCCAGTGGACAAGTAACTGATGCGACTGTTGGCCTTGTCGGCCAACCCGACAACGTCGAGCATGCGCTCGATACGTTTGTGGGCTTCTGCGCTGGGCACACCGTAAATCCGAGCGAAGAGCCACAAATTTTCGCGCACATTCAGGATGCCGTACCCCGAAGACTCACCGCCGGAAACCATGTTGATGCGAGGGCGAATCTGATCCGGCTGAGTGACCACGTCTAACCCATCAACCCGGGCTGATCCTGAGGTGGGAGCAAGCAAGGTTGTGAGGATCTTAATCAGCGTGGTTTTACCCGCACCATTGGGCCCAAGTAATCCGAATAATTCACCGTGACGTACTTCCAGGGAAACATCGTGTAACGCTACAAACTCGGTCGGAGCGGCCTGGGCGATCCGTTTGCCCCACCAGCGACGAGGCTGAGCTTTGCGATAGGTGCGGGTCAGTTGGGTTGTACTAATTGCCGAGGTATCCATTGTTGAAATCATAGGCAAGGCTACGCCAAATCGGTAGGCGAAGTAAGCTGCGAAAGATAATCGGCAGCGGTGCCCAAGGTGATGAAAATCGGCCGGACGAAGGTAGTATGGACACGAGATTGGAAACCTGTGATGCTAGGTTGCTTCAGCTGACAGCCAAACTGCCATTTTGACCATGCTGGTTGGGCAGCTGGTACTCGATACGGTCCCCCGACGCATCGGCGATCTCGTTCCGGTAACCGGCGACCTGCCCTCCTACGCGTCGGATGAGGGCTGCGATTTACCCAAACCGCGTCTTCTCTGTTTCTATGGCCTCTGCTGTTTTTTATCCGGCATATGGCGGCAAGCTCTGGATTATGATAGGCTGTCTGCACGTCCTCCCTTGATCTCCGTGGGAGTTCCCGTGATGGTGCGTATTTGTCTGAGTCTTGCCGGCATTCTGGTTCTGGTCCTTGCTGTGTCCGCTCAGGAAAAACCCAAAACTGGTTTTCTTGAAAAGAATTTCAAGAACGAGGATGGTAGCAGTTCCTCTTACGTTGTGTTCATTCCCAAAGATTACGACGGAACGAAACAATACCCCATCATCCTGTTCTTGCATGGTGCGGGCGAAACCAAGAGCACAAAGAAGGGGGCTAAGATGCCGGTGGAGGTCGGCATTGGTCCAGCAATCAAAAAGCGGGAAAACGACTTTCCATTCATCGTGGTCATTCCGCAGGCCGAGTCCATTCAAACTAAGGTTGGTGGCCGGTGGGGTGCTGATGCTCCCGACGGTAAGCGGGCAATTGCCATTCTGGATGCGGTCATGAAGGAGTATCAGGTCGATCCGAAGCGGCAGTATTTGACGGGTTTGTCAATGGGTGGATTTGGAACCTGGAGCTTGGCGGCGAAGTATCCTGACCGTTGGGCTGCCATCGTTCCCATCTGCGGCGGTGGTGATCCCCAGACTGCCGAAAAGATTAAGGCAATTCCCTGTTGGTGCTTCCACGGCGATGCCGATACTGTAGTCCCCCCGCGCTTCTCACGTGAGATGATCGAGGCGCTAAAGAAAGCGGGAGGGACACCCAAGTACACGGAATACCCCAAGGTGGGCCATAACTCGTGGGATATGGCCTATGCAACTGATGAGTTATACAAGTGGCTGTTAGAGCAACGGCAAAAATAATCCCGGCTGGATGCCGTTAACAAACCTCAAAACTAACGCTTCGATCGCTTGCCTGCAACCCTCGTTTGGAGATCCCTCTTATGCCAAGTTCATTGAACCGTCGGTTGTTCCTCGCCGGCACCGCTGCTGCCGGGGCGGCGATGTCTTTGCCCGCGGCGAGCTATGCCCGCATCCAGAACGCCAACACCAAACTTCGCATTGGTTTTCTTGGAACCGGTGGCCGCTGCCAGCAACATATCGACACGATCCTTCTCATGGCCAAGGAAGGCAAACCCGTCCACGCGGCCGCCGTCTGCGATGTTTGGGATGGTCAATCGGTTCAGGGGCTGATCCGCGGCCGTGGTCTCTATCCCTCGGCCGATAAATGTGGACTGAAGCACGATGACAAAGACCATGTAACCAAGGACTACCGGCGAATCCTCGATCAGAAAGACGTAGACCTGGTTTGCATTGCGACCCCGGACCATTGGCACGCCAAGATGGCCATTGACGCCATGCACGCCGGTAAGGACGTGTACATGGAAAAGCCGATGACCAAGACCATCGCCGAGGCGATTGCTGTTGTTGATACGGCTCAGAAGACCAACAAGGTGGTGACGGTGGGGGTGCAGAGCATGGCTGACCCCACCTGGAGGGCGGCCTATGAGTACATCATCGAAGGCAATATCGGCCATGTCATGCAGGGACAAACTAGCTACTTCCGCAACAGTTCAGTGGGCCAATGGCGTTATTATCCCCTTACCAAGGAAATGAGTCCCACCACCATCGACTGGGATATGTGGTTAGGTCACAAATTCCAGAGCGTGGACGGCGAACCATTGGGTCCCAGTCCCAAGGAAATGCCCTTTGATCGGGCGGTCTGGGCTCAGTGGCGCTGCTATTGGCCATTTGGTGGTGGCATGTACACTGATTTGTTTGTTCACCAAACCACACACATGATAGCGGCGATGGGATTACGCTTCCCGGCTCGTGTGGTGGGTGGGGGTGGGCTGTACCTAGAATACGATGGCCGCGATGTGCCTGATATGGCTACCGTCGTTGCCGACTACGACGAGGGTTGTCAGTTCCTTGTCACCGCTACGATGTGCAACGACGTGCAACTTGGCGAAATGATTCGTGGCCACCTCGCCACGATTAAGTTCCTCGGCGGGGGCGACTTTGTTCGTGGCTTTGAAGTCTATGGTCAGAATATCGCCGGTGGGCCACAGAAGCCCAAAGGTGCGGATGGTCAGGAAAAGCCAGTCTATACCTATACCAACCCGATGGTTGAGCTGGCAGCGAAGACCAAGCACGATGCGACCTATTACCTGTGGGAAAACTTCCTCAATTGCGTCCGGGATCGCAACCGCGAAACTCTGAGCACCCCTGAACTTGGTGCCGCTGCCTTCTGCACCGTGAATATGGGTGTACTGAGTTACCGCTTTGGTAAAGCGTTAATGTGGGACAAGGAAAAGCGGGCTCCTAAGGAAGCGGATTCTTCGTGGGCTGCTCAGTGGGAAGCTCGCAGCAAGAAGCGTGGCAAGCCGAATCAGGTTATCGGTTGGAAGGCAGGCGACAAAGGCAGTTTGCTCGAACCCCCTGCGTACCAGAAACTCGAAGGCCCCTGGATCAACGGTAAGGATCCGGCGGGAGTTTGAGCCGAAATCTGGGCCATTGATACACTGCAGTCGCTCGCAGCAGCCCCGTTAGCGACTGCAGTTTTTTTATAACAATCCGTAGTTTACAAGTGTTTGCCGCACCTTTGCCTCACCGTTGGCATCGAGTGGGCACATCGGCAAACGCATTTCTCCGGTTCCCCGGCCCAGCAATTTCATGGCCGTCTTGACAGGAATTGGGTTGGTGGCCACCGCGAGCATGTCGCGGCAGAGTGGAAAGAGCTTGCGATGCCACTTCTGGGCTTCTTCGATTTGCCCGGCTTTGAAAGCTGCCACCAGTGCCAGCATATCACGAGGAATGATGTTTCCGACTACCGAGACCACACCCTGCCCACCGATGGCTAAGATCGGCAGCGTCAAGCTATCGTCGCCCGATAAAATTGTCACGTCACAAAGGGCAGCAATCTGGCTAGCTTGATCAAGCGATCCTGTAGCTTCCTTCACGGCTACAATAGTAGGGCATTTGTCGGCCAGTCGGGCAATTGTTTCGGGAAGGATGTTTGATCCTGTGCGGCCCGGGATGTTATAGACAACGACTGGTAAATCCGTTGCTTCTGCAATGGCAGCGAAATGGCGAAAGTACCCCTCTTGCGTGGGTTTATTATAGTACGGACCAACTTGCAGGGTACCGTCGGCACCCGCTTTTAGGGCGGCTTTTGTCATCCGGATGGCTTCAGCCGTGGAGTTTGACCCCGTGCCGGCCATGATCTTAATTCGCCCTCGAGCGCGCTCGCAGACAAACGCTACGACCCGCTCATTTTCCTCATGAGTCAGTGTGGGCGACTCACCGGTTGTCCCACAGGGAGCTAGCGCGTTGGTGCCTTGCTCGCAATGCCAATCCACAAGTTGGCCGAGGTTCTCCCAATCGACTTCGCCATTACGGAACGGTGTGACAATGGCGACGGTGACGCCGGCGAACAACTCGCCTCGAGTGCCTGCCATGTTAAAACTCGTAAAGTGAAGATTCCGATGTGTCAGAGTAGGAATTCGTTGGCAATTGAACAGGATCAGCTCCTGGTCTTTAACCTCGCAAGATTATTCTTGTACCCGATTGAGGGAGTGGTATACTAATTGTACCTACCTATATCTGCTTGTCCTGCGGCCGTAAATTTCAATGCGATTCATCTCGTTACTCATCATGATGAATTTTGCCGTGGTTGCCTCTGGGGCTGAACCACCGGTGGATTACATCAAAGATATCCGCCCGATCCTGCAAGAGCGGTGTTATGCCTGCCACGGGGCACTCGCCCAAAAGGGGAAGCTCCGCGTCGATAGCGGGGCCGACATGCTCGCGGCCGGGGTCGTGAAGCCTGGCAAGCCCGGCGAGAGCGAACTGCTCGATCGCGTGGCTTCCACCGACGACGCGACCCGGATGCCGCCCGAGGGCCACCCGCTGAAACCCGAACAGATCGCGAAGCTGAAGGCGTGGGTCGAACAGGGGGCGAAGGTGCCGGCCACGGACGCCCGCGAGCCCGACCCGCGCGACCA
>Ga0272446_1001605_pt1 | contig 32575 bp, 34 predicted proteins | sample YNPCB0061_FD_194587 | JGI IMG/M metagenome (GOLD analysis project Ga0272446, IMG submission 194587) | Hot spring microbial mat communities from Yellowstone National Park, WY, United States - YNP-CB-006-1 | ecosystem: Environmental > Aquatic > Thermal springs > Hot (42-90C) > Sediment | place...
CTGGGGGACGGCGGCGACCGTGACCCCGACGGTGCGCTACCGCAAGAAGGGCGCGGCGACGTTCTCGACGGCGACGGGCACCGGGTCGTGCGCGGGGACGCGCTGCGACTGGGAGGTGCTCCTCTCGGGGCTCGAGCTCGACGGCGCCTACGAGTACCAGGTCGAGAGCGACCCCGCGACGTACGAGCTGCGCACCTGCCCGGCGACGGGGACGCCGATGGACGTCATCTTCTACGGCGACAGCCGCGACGGTGAGGTCGAGCATCAGAAGATCGTCCGCGGGGCGCTCGCGCACGATCCGGACATGGTCTTCGAGAGCGGCGACATCCAGGGCGATGGGACCTACGCCGGCTATCTGGCGGGCTTCTTCGTCACCGCGAAGCCGCTCCTTCCGACGGTGCCGTTCCAGGCGGTGCCCGGGAACCACGACGCCAACGCCGACCTCGCGACCAACTACGCGCGCCTCTTCCCCACCGCCGGCCGCACGCTCGGCGACGCGGGCTGGAGGTCCTATTCGGCGTTCACCTGCGGCGCGTCGATGTTCATCGGCCTCGACTCGAACCGGGTGAGCGCGAGCGATGCGCAGACGACCTTCCTGAAGGCGCAGCTGGCGACGGCGGCGGCCGATCCGCGCATCGACCACGTCTTCGTCTGGTTCCACCACGCGCCGTTTTCGCCGGGGCAGCACGGGGACAACGCCGCCGTGCAGTCGGCGTGGGTCCCGCTCTTCGAGGCTCCCGGCAACAAGGTCGCCGCCGTGTTCAGCGGCCACGATCACATCTACGCGCACATGAACGACGGCTCGCGCGTCGCCTACTTCGTCTCGGGAGGCGCGGGCGCGCCCGCCTACACGCTGACGAGCACGAGCCGCGCGATGACCGTGAAGGCCGTCGGTGGACCGAAGGAGTACAACTTCGTGAAGGTGCACATCGCGGGGGCGTACGTGCGCGCGACCGCCTACGACGACCAGGGCACCGTCATCGAGGATTGGGACAACGGCCAGAGCGCGCCGGTCGGCGTCGACGGCGGCACCGGCGGAGGCGGCGGCGGCGCGGATCTCGGAGTCGGCGTCGACGCCGGCGTCGGCGATCCCGGAGCAGGAGGCGCGGGCGGTGGTGCGGGCGGCGGCGGTCCGATGGGCGCGACCTCGAGCGGCGGCTGCAGCGTCGGCGGCGCGAGTGGCGAGCTGCCCGCGGCGCTCCTCGTGCTCGCGCTGGTCGGCCTCGCTCTCCGTCGCTGGCGCGCGACGGTCAGGTGAAGAACGCGAGCGCGAACTGCGTGTCGAACGGCGTCCCGTTTGGCGCGAAGCACGCGACCGTGACGACGGTGTCGGCGCCCGACGGGCTCCACGACACGATCTTGCAATAGTCCGGTCCGTTCCCGTAGGCGGTGACCTGTCCGTGGCCGCCCGATAGCTTCAGATCCGCGAGCTTCACCTGGTACACGCCGGGGCCGGACCGCGTGACCGTGTTGATGCCATTCGTCATGTTGAACTGATAGCGCGCCGACGGGGTGTACGTGCCGGGGGCCCTCGCGCTCTCCGCCCAGACGTACGCTGCGAGCTGACCCTTCGGCGGATCGGCCGCCTCTGCGGTGCGCGCGGCGACGAAGCTGATCGCAAGGGCGGTGGCGAACACGGCGAGGAGTCGGTGCAAACGGAGCTGCATGCCATCTTCCTTTCGGCTCTCGAACGGTTGGACGCGTTATTTCGCGACGAAGATACCGCGCAGGTCCTCGGTCATCGAGATCGGCGTCGGGCCGGAGCGCGCGTTGCGCACCGACGTCGCGCGGAACTGATGGTACTGCCACCATCGGCGTGGCCGTCGACGGCGACAGCCTGCAGCTCACCGTCGAAGACGACGGCGTCGGGATGGGCCGCTCGACGCGGCGGGGCGCCGGGACGGGGCTCTCGCTCCTCCACGAGCGGCTCGCGCTCGACTTCGGCGACCGCGCGCGCCTCGCCCATCACGCGCGCGACGGCGGCGGGACGCGCGTCGAGGTCAGCCTCCCGCGGGTGGCCGCGTGACCCTCCGCTGTCTTGTCGTCGACGATGAGGAGCCGGCGCGCGCGCGTATGCGCCGGCTCGTCGGTGAGCTCGGCGGCGTAGAGGTCGTGGGCGAGGCGTCGAACGGCGTCGAGGCGCTGGAGCGCGTCGCCGCGCTGCGCCCCGAGCTCGTCCTCCTCGACATCGACATGCCGGAGCTCGATGGGCTCGGTGTGGCCGGGGCGCTCGACGCGGACGGCCCGGCCGTCGTCTTCGTCACCGCCTACGACGAGCACGCCGTGAAGGCGTTCGAGCTGTCGGCGATCGACTATCTGGTCAAGCCGGTCGCGCGCGATCGGCTCGCCGCCGCCGTCGACAAAGTGCGCGTGCGCCGGCCGCCTGCGCCGGTCGGCTTCGCCGCGAGTCGCGCGTCCCGCATGGCGGTGCGCTGCGGCGCCAAGTTCGTCGTGTTCGATCCGGCGCGCATCTCGGCGGTGATCGCGCGCGATCACTACTCGGCCATCCTCGTCGACGGCAGGGAGCTCCTCGCCGACGATCCGCTCGAGGAGCTCTGCCGCCGGTTCGGCCGCGACGGCTTCCTGCGCGTGCACCGCAGCGCGCTCATCAACCTGGCGTTCCTCCGCGAGCTCGTGCACGAGGGGGATCGCCGGTACGTCGCCGTCCTCGACGACCCGATGGCGACGAGGGTCCCCGTCAGCCGCGAGCGGCTCCCGGCGCTCAAGGCGGCGTTGGGGATCGCGTAGGCCACCGCCACCTGTGGTATGCGATCGGCATGAGCATCAAGGCGAACGAGATCCCCGTTCACGAGACGACGCAACCGAAGGCGCGCCCCCGCGACGAGGAGCTCGGCTTCGGGAAGGTCTTCACTGACCACATGCTCACCGTCGACTGGACGCCGGCGCGCGGGTGGCACGACGCCAAGATCGTCCCCTACGGCCCGCTCTCCATGGACCCGGCGGCCGCCGTCCTCCACTACGGCCAGGCGATGTTCGAGGGGCTGAAGGCGTTCCGCGGCGCCGACGGGAAGGTGCGCCTGTTCCGCCTCGACCGCCACTGCCAGCGCATGGCGGCGGGCGCGCCGCGCCTCTGCCTGCCGTCGCTGACGCCGGAGGACATGCGCGAGACGGTGATCGCCGCGGTGCGCGCCGATCAGCAGTGGGTGCCGTCGTCGCCGGGCGCGTCGCTGTACATCCGCCCGACGATCATCGCCACCGAGGCCTTCCTCGGCGTGCGCCCGGCGGAGCACGTCCTCTACTTCATCATCCTCTCGCCCGTCGGTGCCTACTACGGCGGCGGCAACGCGCTGGCGCCGGTCAAGATCTGGGTCGAGCGCGAGCTCACGCGCGCGGCGCGCGGCGGCCTCGGCGCGGTGAAGGCGGGCGCCAACTACGCCGCGTCGCTGTACGCGGCGCAGCGGGCGAAGAAGGAGGGCTTCGCCCAGGTGTTGTGGCTTGACGGAAAAGAGCACGCCACGATCGAAGAGGTCGGCACGATGAACCTCTGGGTGGTGATCGGCGACGAGCTGGTCACGCCGCCGCTGTCGGACTCGATCCTCTCGGGCGTCACGCGCGACTGCATCCTCACGCTCGCGCGCGACTGGGGGATGAAGGCCAGCGAGCGGGCGATCTCGGTCGACGAGGTGGTGCGCGCGCACGAGCGCGGCGCGCTGACGGAGGTGTTCGGGTCGGGGACGGCCGCGGTGGTCAGCCCCGTCGGAGAGCTGGCCGTCGACGGCAAGCGTCTGGTCATCCACGGCAACGAGCCGGGACCGATCGCGCAGCGCTTCCACGACGAGATCACCGGCATCCAGCGCGGCACGCGCCCCGACAAACACGGCTGGTTGACGGAGGTCTGATCACATGACGGGGATGCGGAAGGGATTCGGGGTCGTCGGCGTGGTGGTGATGCTCGGTGGGTCGGCGCTCGCCGCGGACAAGGCCGCCGCGCCGGCGGCGGCGCCGCAGATGGACGCGAAGACGCAAGCGATGATGGCCGAGATGCAGAAGCTCGCGGCCCCGGGCGCCGAGCACAAGGCGCTCGCGCCGCTCGCCGGCAGCTTCACCGCGCAGGTGAAGATGTGGATGGGCGGGCCGAAGCCCGTCGAGAACGCCGGCACCGCCGAGGGCAAGGCGATCATGGGCGGGCGGTACGTCGAGGAGCTGTTCACCGGCACGGTGATGGGCCAGCCCTTCGAGGGGCGCGGCCTCATCGGCTACGACAACGCCAAGAAGAAGTACGTGTGGACCTGGATCGACACCATGTCGACGGCGATCTCGACGGCCGAGGGGACCGCGGACGCCACCGGCAAGGTGATCACGCTGAAGGGCGAGTCCTACGATCCGTCGACGAAGAAGATGTCGCCGGTGAAGTACGTCTTCCACATCGAGAGCGACAAGAAGCACGCCTTCGAGACGTGGGAGACGGTGAACGGCAAGGAGGCGCGTACGATGGAGGTCGTCTACACGCGCAAATAGTGTCTAGCGGTTATTTGCGCGAGCGCGACCAGCTCCAGCCGACGAAGGCGAGCGCGCTGAAGGCGTGGCGCGCCGCCTCGCTGCCGCCGATCACCGTCGGAGAGTAGCCGGCGCGCAGGTCGAGCTGCCAGGCGCCGAGGCGGAGATCGGCGAAGGCACCGACGCCGACCAGGCCCGCCGGCGCGAAGGGGGCGCCGGTGCGGCGCGCGTCGTCGACCACCGCGCCGTCGACGAGCAGGCCGAGCTCGAGGTCGCGCGCGCCGCGCCGGAGGAGGCTGCCGTGGAGCGAGAGCTCGACGGCGGCGAGCCGCCCGGCGAGGATCGACGCCCAGGGCAGGCCGGCGACGGGGACCACGTAGGGGACCATGCCGCCGACGCGCGCGCGCACGAGGTCGTCCTCGCCGCGCATCCACAGGACCACCTCGGCGAGCTGGAGGCGCAGCCGCGGGCCGAGGGCGACCCCGGCGCGCAGCCAGCCGCGCACCGACCAGATGGCCGTCGACGGGGGGTTGCGCTCGTCGGTGGGCGCGAACACCGACGGGTCGCGCGCGCCCCACGGCCGCGCCTCGCTGCGCAGATCGATCTCCACGTCGACGCCGAAGGCGAGGCCGCGGGCGCGCGGGAACAGGCGGTGCGGCTCCCACAGCGACGGGTCGGGCTGGAGCGCCCAGTAGGTGTAGTGCGCGCGCAGCTCGCCGACCCACGCCTCCGACGGGAGCGTGAAGGCGGGGTCGGTCGCGCCGGTGCGGTTGAAGAGCCAGCGACGGGCGCCGGCGGAGAGCACGACGAAGTGGGGCGCCGCCTCGCGCGTGAGCCAGGTGGCCGCCTGCGCATAGCTGGCGTAAAAGCCGCGGCCGGGCTCGAGGCGGCCGTCGCGCCACGCGTCGGTGAGGAGCCCGGCGATGAGCGCCTCGCCGCGCGCCTCGAAGCCGAGCGTGGTGCCGCGGGCGACGCGCAGCCCCTCGAGCGCGAGGCGCAGGGTGTCGGTGTTGAGCTGCGCGACGAAGCGCAGGCCGCGCGGGAGCCCCTCGAGCCGATAGTCGAGGATCACCACGCCGTGGCCGCTCGCCGTCGGGGTGGCGCTGACCTCGCCGCCGCCGTCGAGCGACAGGCGATGGACGCGCTCGGCGCGCGCGGGCGCCGCGGCGGCGAGCGCGGTGACGATCGTGACCGCGGCGGTGCGGATGAGCGGGCGGTTCGGTGACACGGGTCCGTGCAGGGACGGTATCCTATTCTGATGCGGCTCTCTGTCGGTCGGTGCGTGGTGTTCGTCCTGGTGGCGGCGCTCTCGCTCGGGTGGTCGCGCGCGGGCGGCGCGGCCGAGCGGGCGATGGTGGCGCTCTTCCCGCCGGCGGTGGCGGGTGACGCCGAGCTCGGCGAGGCGGCGCTCCTCGTCCAGGCGCGCGCGGCGCAGCTCCTGGTGGCGGCCGGCTACCCGGAGATTCATGTCAAGCAGATACTCCGCATGGCCGACCACGAGGGGATCGCCCTCGACGGGCTCGCCGCGCCCGAGGCGGCGGTGGCGGCGGCGCGGCACGTGGGGGCGCGGCGCGCGGTGATCGGGCGGCTCGCGCGCGAGGGCGGCGGGCTGGCGCTGGAGGTGCAGCTCGCCGTCGAGGCGCAGAAGGGCAAGGCGTCGGTCGCGGCGCGCGCCAAGGCCACGCTGCCGGCGGGGCTGGCCGGCGCCGTCGACGACGGCGGCCGCGCGCTGGCGGCGCTGGTGGCCAAGGCCGACGGGGTGACGCTGCCGTCGCTGCCCAAGTGGACCGCCTCCGACGGCGCGATGGCCAAGTACGCCGGCTGCGCCGCCATCCTCGTGCGGCAGCCGATCGGCATCGAGAACCCGACGGTGCTGCAGGCGACCGAGATCGGGCGCGCGGTGCGCCTGTGTCGCGCCGCCGTCGAGACCGACCCCAACTTCACCGACGCCTGGGCGGCGCTGGGGCTGGCGCAGGCCATCGCCGGCGAGGACGCCGACGCGGTGCGATCGCTGCTGCGCGTGCGCGATCGGACGGGCGCGACGCCGCTCTACTGGCTGGGGCGCTACTGGCTGCTCACGCGCTACGAGTCGGTCGAGGCGGGGCTCAACTGCCTGCAGACGGCGGTGAAGGAGCGGCCCGGCTTCCTGCTCGCGCGCGGCTACATCGCCGAGCACCTCGCGGCGGTCCGTCGCTGGGACGCGGCGCTCGAGGCGTGGCGCGCCTACCTCGCGGTGGCGCCGGACAGCGCCTTCGTGCGCGGGCGCATGTCGAGCGTGCTCGGCCACCTCGGCAAGCACGACGAGGCGATCGCCGCGGCGAAGGAGGCGCTCGCCGCCGACCCGACGGCGCGGGACGCGGCGCTCGAGCTCGGCAGCCGCTACATCGACGCGCGCCGCTTCGACGAGGCCATCGCGGTGCTCGAGCCGCTCGCCGGTCCGCAGGCGTCGGCCGAGCTGCTCACGCGCCTCGCCTACGCGCAGCTCGAGAAGGGCGCGCTCGACAAGGCCGAGGCGCTGCTCGGGCGGGCGCGCGAGAAGGCGACGCGGCCGCAGGACTGGCGCACGCGCGGGCGCATCTTCGCCGACCTCGCGCGCATCTATCTCAAGAAGGGGCAGGAGGCGCTGGCGACGGAGCAGGTGCGCGCCGCCAAGCGCGACGACGTGCTCGGGGTGCTGCTGGCGCAGAACGACGCGCAGCTCACGCGCCTCGCGACCGAGGCGTCGAAGAAGCCGACGGCGCCGCCCGCCGTCTCGGGGCCGCGCTTCATCAAGCCGAAGGAGCTGAGCCCCTTCTCGATCGACCCCTCGGGCGAGGTCGACGCGCGCACCCGCCCGTACGGCACGCCGCCGCCGTCGATCGAGCTCCTGCGCTTTTAGTGTTTAGCCGAAATCAGCGCAGGAGGACGCGGACCGGGCCGTAGGCCATCGCCACCTCGGGCGCCGACTGCACCAGGGCGACCAGGCGCGCGCCGACGGCGTGCTCGACGTGGAGCAGCTCCGCGACGCGGGCGCGCGCCTCGGCCGCCTCGTCGGGCGGGAGCGGCGTCGGGTCGTCGAGGCGCTCGTCGAAGGCGGCGACGAGCGCGGTGAAGGGCTGCAGCCAGCCGAACGCCGGGTCGCGCGTGAGCTGCTGGAAGCGCGCCGTCGCGCCGCCGGGGAGGGAGACGCCGCGCTCGCGCTCGAGCTCGGCGAAGGCGGCCGCGATCGTCTCGCGGTGGAGCGTGAGGAGCGCGTCGCGCAGCGCGACGAGCTCGTTCCGTCGATCGTCGTGGGACATCGTCAAGCGACAGAGCAGATCCCGCGCCGCAGACAGAAGTCAATCAGATTCAGGAGTGGACCGGATGGCGAGACCACCGTCTGCGACGAGAGTCCATCGCGAGGAGGTCGGGCATGCGACGGACGTACCGCTGGGGAACTGCGTTCGCCTTTCTGATGCTGTTGGGCGCGGGGTGCGCCGAGGAGGAACAGACGCGCTTGCCGCGCGCGTTGCTCGATCACGTGCAGGTGTCGCGCAGCGAGCCGGGCGCGGCGTGCCGGTCGCTCGGCGCGGTGGAGGCGCGCGGCGACGATGGCGAGGGGCTGCAGTACGAGGCCGCCTACGACTCGCTGCGTGGACGGGCGCTGGCGCGCGGCGCGAACTACGTGGTCATCGACTCGGTGGTGAGCGTGTCCGTCGGGCGGCTCGAGCCGCTGGTGCGCATCCAGGGGCGCGCCTACACCTGCCGCCTCGGCGCGCCGGTGGCGATGCGGACGCCGACGGCGGCCCCCGCACCGGCGGTGGCTCCGGCGGCGGCGACGACCGACTGGAGCGACTGCGCGTCGTGCGGGAGCTGCGCGGACGAGTAGGCGCTAAACGGGGTCGCGGTCGCGATCGCGCTCGACGATCACCGACGGGGTGTTCTCGGAGAGCTCGATCGCCGGCGCGCTGTCCTCGGCCTCGATCACCAGCGTGACCGGGGCGCCGCCCGCGGCCGCGGCGGTGGCGACGGCGACGGTGGGCGCGGGGGGCGGCGGCGGAGTCGGCGGGGCCGGCGGCGGCGACGGCGGGAGGGTGATCGCCACGGCGGCGGTCGTCGGCAGCGGGTCGATCGGCGACGCGCTCTCGGCAGCGGCGGCGTCGGCGAGCCCGAGCGGCGCGAAGAGCGCGCGCTGCGCGTGGGCGAGGGCGCCGATGCGCTCGCGCAGCACCTGCTTGGCGACGAAGATCTCCTCGCGCTTGGCGCCGTCGAGCTGGCGCTTGAGCACCAGCTCGTCGGGGGCGAGCGAGCGGCGCGCGATCTCCTGCACCGGCGGGGCGAGCGCCGCGACGAGCCGCTCGACGAGCGCGCGCGGGTGATCGTGCGACTCGAGCGGCACGCCGTCGAGCCGCGCCGACGCCAGCGCCTGTCTCCCGCGCGGCAGATCGGCGGCCGCCTGCGCGAGCTTGTCGCGCAGGAAGAGGAGCTTCTCGGTGTCGACGTCGGCGAGCTCGAAGGGCGGGAGCTCGCCCTCGCCGACGCGCACCATGCGGACGCGCGGCTCGTCGTCGCCGACGACGAGGTCGAAGCCGACGCCGCTGCCGTCGGGCGCGTTGCGCAGCTTCATGCGCGCCGTCGTCTTGCCGGCCGCGTCGGTGGCCAGCACCAGCTCGATGATCCAGTCGCGGTCGAGGCGCTGCGGGCGCAGCTTGACCTCTTTCTTGATCCAGCCGGCGGTCTCGGGCGCCTGGACGTCGAGGCGCTCGACGAGGCGCTCGACGCGCAGCACGTGGGCGAGGAGGTGCGCGGCGGGCACCTCGAGCACCAGCTCGAGCTCGAGACCGAAGGCGGTCTTGGTGACGAGGCGCGCGTCGTAGCGGCCGTCGACCTCGCGCAGCCGCAGCTCGCTCGCCGTCGGGAAGAGGTCGTGGGCGAGCGCGACCGCCTCCAGCGCGCGCACGCAGCCGGCGCGCTCGGCGGCCGCCTCCGCCGCCAGCTGATCGAGCGCGACGCGCAGCCCGGCGCGGAGGCGCTCGCGCTCGGCGGCGACGATGCTCTCGGCGGCGCGGCCGATCGCCTCCTTGGCGTGCAGCGCCGCCTCCGACGGCGGCGCGTCGTCGAGCGCGTCGGACACCACCGCCCCGAGCGCCTCCACGTCGCGCTCCGCCTGCGCGGCGCGCGCCTCCAGCTCAGCCGCGCGCGCGCGCTTCTCGACGAGCGCCAGGTCGGCCGCGAGGAGCTTCACCGAGAGATCGATCCCCGCCTGCAGGAGATCGAGGATCTCCGCGCCGAACGGTGAGGGACTTCCGTCACCGAAGAGGTAGGACATCGGCACCTCCGCGCCGCATCGTACCCCGTCGCCGCGCGCGCGGGACCGAAAAGGCGCCGAATCCTGTCTAGCGCGAAATCGCCGCCGTCGGGGCCAGCGCGTCGAGGAGCGCGGCGGTCTCGAGGTCCGGCGCGCCGTCGTAGCGCGCGGGGCGGTACTTCATCTGGAACGCGGCGATCACCCGGCGCGTCGGCTCGTCGAGGGCGTCGTCCGCGACGCGCGGCGGCACCGCGAACCCGACGCGCGCGAGCCGCTCCCGCCACCAGGCGAGCGGCGGGACGATCGCGCCGAGCCGCTCGCGCGCGCGGGCCACCTCGCCCGAGTCGGGCCAGCGCACCAGCCCAGCGGCGGCGAGGCGATGCCAGGGGAAGAGCGGCCCCGGATCGTGCTTGCGCTGCGGCGCGATGTCGCTGTGACCGACGACACGATCGGGCGCCACGCCGTGGCGCCGCACGAGGTCGCGGACGAGCGCGATGACGGCGTCGATCTGGCGCGCGGGGTAGGGCTCGAAGTGGCGCGCCCCGTCGTCGTCGCGCGCGCGGTTGACGATCTCGATCCCGATCGAGCTCGCGTTCAGCGCGGTGCGCCCCTGCCACTCGCTGACGCCCGCGTGGTGCGCCGCGCGCGCTTCGTCGACGAGGCGGTAGACGATCGGCGGGTCGTCGTCGGTGACGAGGTAGTGCGCGCTCACCTCGCCCTCGGTGAGCTGCTTCATCGCGCTGGCCGTGTCGCCGGCGGTGTAGTGGAGGACGATGTGCTGCACGCGGCTCGCGTGGCTGCGCGCGCGGTGCGTGTCGTCGACGCGGTACGGCGCCAACGCACATCCCCCAAGCGCCCCCAGCGCGACGACCGCGACGATGGCGATGCGGCGAATCGCTCCCCTCCCCAGCGGATTATACTCTCGCGCGTGGGGACGCCGGCGGCCGCGCGGGATCCGCTGATCGGAGCGACCGTCGACGGGCGTTGGCGGATCGAGGCGCGGCTCGGCGCCGGCGGCATGGGCGTCGTCTACCGCGCGACGCACGTCGGGCTCGGGCGCGCGGTGGCGCTGAAGCTCCTCGACGAGCGCGGGGCCGCGTCGCCGTCGGCGGTGGCGCGCTTCGAGCGGGAGGCGCGGGCGATCAGCCGCCTCTCCGATCCGCGCATCGTGTCGATCCTCGACTTCGGCGTGCACGGGCGGCGCCCCTACATCGTGATGGAGCTCCTCGACGGGCGGCGGCTCACCGAGGAGCTGGCGCGCGGCCCGCTGGCGCCGGCGCGCGCCGCGGCCATCGTCGGCCAGATCCTCGACGGGCTGCGCCACGCGCACGGCAAGGGCGTGATCCATCGCGACCTCAAGCCCGACAACGTGATGCTCGCCGACGGCGATCGCGTGACCATCCTCGACTTCGGGCTGGCGCGCATCGTCAGCGTCGAGGAGCCGTCGATCTCGCTGCCAGCGACGGTGGCCGGGACGCCGAGCTACATGGCGCCCGAGCAGTGCGCCGGGCGGCGCGTCGACCACCGCGCCGATCTCTACGCCGCGGGCGTGATCCTGTACACGATGCTCGTCGGGCGGAAGCCGTTCGTCGCCGCGGACACGAAGGAGCTGTTCCGGCTGCATCGCGAGGCGCCGCCGCCGTCGCCGCGCCGGGCCGCCCCGTCGCAGAGGCTCAGCGAGGCGCTCGAGCGCGTCATCCTGCGCGCGCTCGCCAAGGAGCCCGACGCGCGCTTCTTCCACGCCGCCGAGATGCGCGCGGCGCTCGACGCCACCCCCGAGGGCCGCGAGGCGCGCGCGCTGCCCCGCCGCTCGCGCCGCGCGCTCGCCGTCACCGTCGCGCTGATCGTCACAGCGCTCGTCACCCTGGCGCTTCTCAGATGACAGAGGGTTTACAGGGTGGGGGGAGGAGAGGAGTTTCTGATAGATAAAAACTCCCACCCTCCCCCCTCCCTGTGAACCACTCTGTTAGTTGCGGGGGCGGGCGACGTCGCGCACGCTCTGCGATCGATGTGGCTCTTGTCACTGGTGATCGCGGCGGCGGCGGCGGCGGCGGCGTCCCCGTTTCGGGCGGTCGCGCCCGGCGTCGAGTACGGGACATTCGTGATTGACGGAAAACCGGCGCGTGGCGATGGCCTCCTGCACGTGGTGCGCGTCGATCCGCGGCGCGCGACGCTGGACCTGGCCTGCGCCTCCGAGGCGGGCGGACGCGCGCGCACCGCCGCCGAGTGGTCGAAGGAGCGCGGCTTCGTCGCCGCCATCAACGCCGGCATGTACATGGAAGACCACCGCACCAACGTCGGCTTCCTCCGCCACCGCGCGCACCTCAACAACCCGCGCTGGAACGGCAAGTACGAGTCGGTGCTGGCCTTCGATCCCGTCGACAAGACGCTCCCCGCGGCGGTGATCGTCGACCGCGACGCGCCCGGCGCCAAGGAGCGCCTCGAGAAGTACCGCTCGGTGGTGCAGAACCTGCGGCTCGTGCGCGGCGACGGCGTCAACGTCTGGTCGTCGAACGGGCGGCGCTGGACCGAGTCGCTGGTGGCGATGGACAGGCGCGGTCGCATCCTGTTCGCCTTCACCCGCACGCCCCTCGAGATGCACGACCTCGTCGGGCGCCTGGTGGCGCTGCCGCTCGAGGTCACGCACGCGATGCACGTCGAGGGCGGCCCCGAGGCGAGCCTCAGCGTGCACGGCGACGGCGCGGCGCTCGACCTCGCCGGCAGCTACGAGAGCGGCTTCTGGGAGAGCGACGACAACCGCGCGCAGTGGCCGCTGCCGAACGTGCTCGGCGTGCGCGGCGGGAAGTAGCCGCTCACGCCGCGCGCTGCGCCGCCGCCGCCGCCGCCGCGCGCGCCTTCGCCCGCCTCTCCAGCGACGGCGGCACCGACAGGAACACGATCGCCGCGATCACCAGCGCCGCGCCGCCGAGCTCGTGGGCGCTCGGCGGGTGGCCGCCGAACAGCCCGGCCAGCGTGTACGAGGCGATGACGCCGGCGAGGATGCTCGCCGAGCGGTTCACCGGGACGGTGAAGCTGTTCTCGCGCTTGTCGAGGAAGATGAGCCCGCCGAAGATCCCCGTCCCCTGCGAGAGCACGCCGACCACCAGCACCTCGACGAGGACCGGCCCCGCGGCGACGGCGGTGAAGCCCTCGCGCGCCGCCTGCGCCACCGCGCCGCCCGCGCCCGCCGCTCCGACGACCGCGAGCCCCGCGAGGAGGAGCAGGCTCGCCGGCGTCGCCACCAGCTGCTCCTCGACGAAGAAGCGGCGCGCCTCGTCGGCGTCGTCGCTCTTGGCGTGGCGGCTCATGAGGCGGAGGCGGATGAAGTAGGCCGCCAGGTAGACCGCGATGTCGACGGCGCAGGGCAGGGTGATGGCCAGCGCCGCGCCGCGCTCGGCGAACGCCACCAGCAGCGCGAGCAGGCTGAGGCCCAGCCCCGCCCACGAATACCAGCGCACCCGCCGTCGAGAGAGCAGATCGACGAGCGGCGCGATCACCAGGACGCCGCCGCGCATGAGCAGCATGACGAAGACGATGCTCACGCCGTCGAAGGTGTAGGCGAGCGTCGTCGTCATGAGGATCGCCGAGGCGCACAGCCCCGAGAGCGCGGTGACGAGGCGTGGCCGCGGCAGCGTGAGCCCACCGACGCGCGCCTGCGTCGCCGCGCCCCACCAGCGCAGCACCGAGAGCGCGATCACCGACGTGAACAGCGACGCCACCACCGACAGCGGCAGCACCGCCACGCCGTCGAGCGGCGCGCGCGCGCGCGGCCAGCTCCCCGAGGAGAGGGCCTTGGTGAGCGCGCTGTACGGGGCGTAGCAGGCGAAGTAGCCGAACGCGAACGCCCAGATCCCCCACTCCGATTGGCGTCGGGCCACGCCCCATCTTACGCCAGGTGACCGCGACGAGCGGTTGTGCGATCGTCAGTCAGTCTCATGCGGTCGACGTGGTTGGCGGCGCTGCTCGGTTTGGCCTGCGTCGGTGGCTGCACCTTCGAGGTGAGCCCGCTGACGATCCCTCCCGCTCCGGACCTCGGTGTGCCGGTGATGACCGACGGCGATCTCGCGGTGCCGTCGACGGGAGACGACCTCGGTGGCGGCGGCGCGGTCGACCTCGGCGGCGGCGCGGTCGTCGACCTGAGCGGGGCGGTGACGGACCTCCTCACGCCGCCGCCGCCGCCCGATCTCCTCGTGCCGCCCGTCGCGGACATGCGCGGCTGCACGGTGGTGAGCCAGAGCTTCGTGACCTCGCCTCCGTCGGGGTGGCTGCTCGGCGGCGACGCGGCCTTCGACGGGACGGCCCAGCGCGTGCGGCTCACCAGCGCGGCCCAGAACCAGTCGGGGTCGCTCTTCTGGACGACGCCGATCGCGGTCACGTCGATGCATGCGCGCTTCCGCGTCTTCATCGGCGGCGGCAACGGCGCCGATGGCGTCGCGCTCGTGCTGGCGCAGACGAGCACGCCGAACACGGGCCTGCAGCCAACCGGCAGCGGCGGCAAGCTCGGGTATCGCGGCATGACCGGCGTCGCCGTCGAGCTCGACACCTACCGGAACGGGATGGAGCCCGCCGCCGAGCACGTCGCGCTCACCCGCGCCAGCGACGGGGCGCACGTCGTGTACGCGGCGCCGCCGGTGACGCTCGACTGCGACTGCGTGCGCACCGTCGACGTCTGGCTCAAGGAGGGGCGGGTGCGCGTGCGCATCGACGATCAGGCGACGCTCGACGAGCCGATCGCGCCGGGCGACTTCACCGCGGGGGACACCTACTACCTCGGCTTCACCGCCGCGACCGGCGGGCGCGACAACCAGCACGCGATCCTCGAATCGCTGTTCGTGGCCGGCCCGGAAGGCTGCGAATAGCGTATACAAACGGTGTAAACCGTAACGCTGGTCGCCTCTTCCTGTCGACGTTCGCTTGACACGGCGTATACAAACGATTACAAACGTTGCGTGGGAACGAAACGCAACGACGAGGACGAGCGCGAGCACGAGCGCGAGCGCGAGCGCGAGGACGACGAGAAGAAGGAGCGCGTGATCCACACGCGCGTCCCCGCGCACCTCGACGAGACCATCCGCAAGCGCGCGAGCGGCCTCGGGCTGTCGGTGTCGAACCTCGTGCGCAACGTGCTCTCGAACACCTTCGGCCTCGTCGACACCGTGATCGTCGACGGGACGAACATCGCGCGGGCGGCGCGCGGCGAGGCGACCGCGGGCAAGCCGGCCGCCGCCGCTCCCGTCGCCATCGCGCCCGTCTCGACGGTGGGCGAGCCGATCGTCCTCGGCTGGCAGGAGGCCGCGCTCGCCCTCAACGCCGTCTGTGCGCGCTGCAACGCGATCCTCCCGAAGGGGACGCAGGCGGCCATCGCCATCACCGACCGACCCGGCCCGCGACCGTTCCTGTGCGTGCCCTGCATGAAGGAGGAGCTCGGCCATGGACCCGAAGCCAAGTAGCCCGTTGAGCGGAGTCGCGCGCGTCGCGCAGGTGGTGGGGGCGTCGGTCGACCTCGTCTTCCACGTGCTCCAGAACGTCAACACGCTCGTCGAGGGCGTCACCACCGACTCGCTGCGCGTCGCCACCGAGGCGCAGGCGCTGTCGCGCGACGTGATGGCCGCCGCCGAGCAGGCCCGCGTCGCGGCGCGCGCCACGCCGCGCTTCCTGCGCGTCGTCGGCGAGGTGGCGCGCATCGCCGCCGCCTACAAGCTGCGCGGCCCGTCGGAGGAGCTGCACGCCTGGGGCGCCGAGCGCCTCTACGCGCTGTGCATCGAGCTGCGCGGGCCGCTCCTCAAGCTGGGGCAGCTCGCCTCGGCGCGGGCGGACCTCCTGCCGCGCGCCTACATCGAGTCGCTGTCGCGCCTCCAGGATCGCGTGCCGCCCGTCGAGGCGGCGGCCATCCGCGCGCGCATCGAGGCGGAGCTGGGGCGGCCGCTCAACGACCTGTTCGCGAGCTTCGACGACGAGGCGATCGCCGCCGCGTCGCTGGCGCAGGTGCACGCGGCCACGCTCGGCGACGGGACGCCGGTGGTGGTGAAGGTGCAGATCCCCGGCGTCGAGGAGCTCATCGAGGCGGACATGGCGGCGCTGCGGGTGCTGGCGCGCACGCTCGGCGACATGCTGCCGAAGATCGATCTCCCGACGATCGTCACCGAGCTGGCGCGCTCCATCCGCGAGGAGCTCGACTACACCGCCGAGGCGGCGCACGCGCAGGCGATCGGCGCCGCCTTCGCCGGCCACGGCGAGATCGTGGTGCCGCGGGTGCACACCGAGCTGTCGACGGGGCGCCTCCTGGTGTTGGAGCGGCTCGTCGGGGCACGGCTCCTCGAGTTCCTCGACGGGGCGGATCAGGCGGGGCGCGACCGCGTGCTCGGCGCGATGCTGCGCGCCTACGCGGCGCAGATCCTCGCGCACGGGCGCTTCCAGGCCGACGCGCACCCCGGGAACTTCCTGGTGCTCGACGGCGTCGACGGCGTGCGGCTGGGCCTCCTCGACTTCGGCTGTGTGAAGGAGCTCTCTCCGTCGGTGCGGCGCGGCTTCGTCGGGCTGGCGATGGCCATCCTGATGCGCGACGCGGCGCGGGCGGCGGTGCTGTTCCGCGAGCTCGGCTTCGAGGTGAACGGCGACGATCCGCGCGCGCTCGACGAGCTCGCCGAGCTGCTCATGGGCGCGCTGCGCGAGGGCGGCGACCTCGGCGCCATCGACCCCGAGGCGCAGCTCCGCCGCGGCCTCGAGATCCTCCGCGACAACCCCATCGCCAAGCTGCCGCAAGACTTCGTCCTCATCGGCCGCGTCTTCGCGTCGCTCGGCGGCCTCTTCGCCACCTACAAGCCCCGCCTCGACGCCTTCGGCGCCCTCGCCCCCCACCTCACCGCCTGAGACGGTGCCGGCAGCGCCGCTCCGTCAGCGGCCGGCGCACTTCCCCGAGCGGCACTTGCCGGCCGGGCCGCAGTCGCTGTCGAAGGCGCAGGTGCCGTCGGGGGAGTTGGCGCACTTGCCCGAGCGGCACTTGCCGCCGGCGGTCGCGCACGTGCCCGAGCGGCACTTCGCGCCGCCGCAGTCGCTGTCGAACGAGCAGCCGCCCGCCGCCGCCGCGCACTTGCCCGAGCGGCACTTCGCGCCCGCGCAGTCGCTGTCGAAGCTGCACGAGCTCCCCGCCGCCGTCGCGCAGCGCCCCGAGCGGCACTTTGCGCCGCCGCAGTCGCTGTCGAAGGAGCAGCTCCCGCCGCCGCGCGCCTGCGCCGGCGCGCCCTGCCCGACGACGAGCGCCAGCAGCGCCGCCGCCGCGACGAACACCCCCATCCGTTCGCTGGTCATCTTCATTTGTTGTCAATCATACCGGAAGGCGGGGCGCGCCCGACGCCGCCCCCGACCTCAGTTGATCTGGATGGAGAGGGCGAACTTGCCGGTGGTGGCGGGGTCGTAGCTGCCGACGGCGAGCAGCAGCGACTGTGCGGCGCCGGTGGTGTTGCGGTAGCTGAGCTCCTCGGCGGCACCGGAGGCGAAGCCGTCGGCCTGCGCCACGCACGCCGTCGCTGGGCACGCGTCGACGAGGCGCAGCACCGGGTCCCACGCCGTCGCCGGCGTCGCCTTCGCCTTCAGCGTCTGGCCGTCCTGCAGCGTGACGGCGTAGTAGAGCACCTTGCCCTTCGCGCTCCCCAGGCACACGCCGTCGAGCGCCGTCGTCGCCAGCTCGGGCGTCTCCGCCGCCAGCGCGCTCCCGTTCATCACCGTCGTCGGGGTCATGCAGGCCGCGTTCACCGGCGGCGTCGGCGCCGGCACGATCACCAGCGTGGCGTCGAACTCCAGGCTTCCCGACGGCGATCCGTAGGGCCCCAGCGCGACGATGACCCGCCGGTCAGTCCCGGTGTTCTTCCACTCCAGCTTCTCCGGGTTCGTCGACACGCCCGCGTCCATCGTGACGATGCACGAGGTCGAGCAGGGGCTCGGCAAGAGGCGGATCGCCGAGTCGTAGGTGGCGGCCGTCGTCAGCTCCACCTTCAGCGTCGCGTTCGCCGGCACGTCGACGGCGTAGAAGAGGTTCTTCCCCGTCCCCGCCGACGAGCAGCCCGACGACGCCCCCGTCGAGGGATCCTGCGCGCTCAGCGTCGCCGGCGCGGTGACGAGCTGCGCGTTGGCGCACGTCGTGTTGGCCGGCGGCGGCGGCACCGGCCCGATGCGCACGTCGAGATCGAACTTCCCGGTCGTCGTCGCGCTGTTCGCCCCGACGGCGATGAGCACCGTCTGCGCCGTCATCTTCGGGTTGGTCCAGGTCAGCACCTCCGACACGCCCGACCCGGCGTTCGCGTCGGCGACGCAGGCCGTCACTCCGCACGACGCCAGCACCCGCACCACCGGATCCCACGACGTCTGCGCCTGCGCGCGCACGCGCAGCCGCTGCCCCGCCGGCACCGTCGCCTGGTAATAGAGCACCTTCCCCGTCGCGCTCGAGCGGCAGGCCGCGGTCTGCGTCTCCGTCGCCAGCGACGCGTCCTGATTGGTCAGCGTCGTGGCGTCGGTGACCACCGTCGGCGCGCTGCACACCGAGTTCGCCGGCGGCAGCGGCAGCTGCTCGACGGCGACGGTCATCGAGAAGGTCCCAGGAGCGCTCGCGTCGTAGGGGCTCACCGCGACGATCACCGGCTGCGCCGTGAGGCGCGTGTTGGTGTAGGTCGCCGTCTCGCTGTCGCCGCTCAGCCCGACGTCGACGTCGCTGAGGCAGGCCGTCGCCGCGCAGCCGTCGAGGATGCGCACCACCGCGTCCATCGCCGTCGACGGGCTCACCACCACCGTCAGCTTCTGCGCCGGCTGCAGGGTGATCGAATAGAAGACCGAGCCGCCGCGCGCGCTCGAGCGGCAGACCCCGCCGAGGTTGACGCTCGCGCCGCGCGCGTCGCCGTTGACCGGCGTCCCGGCGGTGAGCGGCGCCGCCATCGCGCAGGTCGCGTTCCCCGGCGCTGCCGTCGCCAGGTCGACGACGACGCCGCCGCCCGCGTCGGCCAGATCGGGCGCCGTGACCGTCGTCATGTCGACGACGCTCGCCGGCGCGAGGTCGTACGCCAGGTCGCGCGCGCCGCCGAGGTCGACGCGATCGCCCGGCATCGCGAAGTCCGCCGGCGGCTGATAGCCCGTCGCCAGGTCGCGCCCGCCACCGCCGCCGTTATTGCCGCCTCGCCCACCCCCACCGCCGCACGCCGCCGTCAGGCAAAGCAGCGCGATTCCCACCATGTCGATATGGCGGATACGCATCTCGATCGACCTCTTTCGAAAGGGTTAAAAGGTGATGTCGTCTTCGGTGACGAAATACCCGCTGGTCATTCCCGGCGGGTGAATCGGAGTGACGTTGCAGTCGATGGTGTCGCCGGCCGCGTTGGTCAGCGCCTCGACGTCGGCGACGCGCCACATGTGCCCCTTCTTCACCGCGCCCTGCCCCTTGTTGAAGCACTGCGGCCCCGGGCAGGGCCCGAGCGTATCGGGCGCCTGCCCGAACGTCGCCTTCAGATTTCCGCCGCAATAGACATTCACGATGGGTTTCACCTCCATCGTTCGCGACGAGAAATAATGGACCATCGCGCGGAACGACTCGTATTTCTTCGGCCGGTCGATGTTGGTGTTCTCCGGCACGCCCGCCGTCGAGATGTTGTCGATGTCGAGCCGCGGATTGCCGCACGCGCCCAGCCGCGATTGCCACGTCGAACCCTGCGGCGCGCCGATGCAGGCCGATATCGGCGAATTCGCATATCCCCAATTCGAGACGTTCGGCAAATCATCGGCGTTGCAATTGCGCCAATGGCAATCGTCGCCGTTGGTCGCGCCGTTGGCGTCGAACCAGGTCGTGGTGGAGTTCGGCTTGTGGACGTGCAGATCGAGATCGACCGACCCCGACTTGTCCCAGCAGAGCTCGAAGCGCACGCCCGGCCCGACGACGTGCTGGACCCAGGTGCAGCTGTAGGTCATCCCGTTCGACCCGGTGACCTCGAACTTCACCGTGTAGTCGCCGGAGAGCGTGAAGGTGAACGTCGGGTTGGCGCTGTTCCCGTTGGTGACCGTGAAGCTCTGCTTCACCGGCGTCGTCGTCGTCGCGAAGAGGCGATCGCAGGGGCCGCCGGTGACGGTCCAGCGCCAATTGGTCGCGCCCGGATCGGCGTAGAACTGATTGCCCATCACGTTGACGGTCGTAAAGGGCTGCACCGGCGCGATGCGCGGGTCGCCCGGCGCCGGGCAGTCGAGCTGGCCCGAGCAGCAGAGCCCGTCGTCCTTGCAGCCGTCGCAGTCGTTGTCGAGCGAGTCGCAGGTTTCCGCCGACGGGCTGATGCCGCCGACGCACGGCCCCCAGGTGGCGAACTCGCCGCCGGCGCAGGTCTGCGTGCCGTCGGTGCAGGCGCCGATGTTGCGCTTCCCCGGCGGGCCGATGAAGCAGCGCTGCACCGCGCCCGACGGGCAGGTGCAGTCCTCGTCGGCCTGACCGTCGCAGTCGTCGTCGAGGCCGTTGCCGCAGATCTCCGTCGGGCCGCAGCCGGCGTTGTCGGCGATCGGGTTGGCGCAGGCGATCCCCACCTGCGGCGGCGCGCACTGGCCGGCGAGATCCGTGGAGCTCAAATCATCGGGCGCGCCGAGATCGGGCGGCGTCTCGTCGGTGCCGGCGGCCAGATCCTCGAGCGTCAGCGGCGGGCGCGAGTCGCCGAAATCGACGACGCCGAGGGTCCGGCGCGGCTCACCGCAACCAGAGAGCGACGTGAGTAGCGCGAGGAGGAACAAGCGGGACATGAGCGGTGCGGACACTCGTACACACCGCCATTCGATTCAAGAAAAATTCGAGTATACGAGAATGGATCAGTATTGGTGAACACGCATTCGGGTCAATGGATGGACCAATGCGCGCGGAGTGATTGGAATCAGCGAATGCCGTGGCGTCTCAATAAGCGGTGCAAATACACCCGATCGATGTCCGCGGCCTGCGCGCCGGTGCCGCAGCAGCGATCGGCCGGCGCCACCCAGGTCGAGCCGGCGTTCCCGCCCAATCCGTCCATCGCCACGGGACGACCGTCCCATCCCCATCGTTTGCCGTGCGGCGGCGCGGTGCGCTAGGGTTCGGCGGTCATCATGAGCGCCAGCGATAGCACCAAGCCCAGCCCCATCCCCGCCCCGGCCCTGCCGAGCAACTTCATCCGCGACCTCATGCGCGCCGACCAGGAGTCGGGGAAGTACGGCGGCAGCGTCGTCACCCGCTTCCCGCCCGAGCCGAACGGCTACCTGCACATCGGCCACGCCAAGGCGATCTGCATCGACTTCGGCCTGGCGCGCGAGTTCGGCGGCAAGACCAACCTCCGGTTCGACGACACCAACCCGACGACCGAGGACGTCGAGTACGTCGAGGCCATCCAGGAGGACATCCGCTGGCTCGGCTTCGAGTGGGACGGCCTCTTCTACGCCTCCGACTACTTCGAGGAGCTCTATCGGATCGCCGAGCGCCTCATCGAAAAGGGCGTCGCCTACGTCGATTCGCTGTCGGAGGAGGAGATCCGCGAATATCGCGGTAACTATTACAAGAAGGGCAAAGAGAGCCCCTACCGCAATCGCTCCGTCGAGGAGAACCTCGATCTCTTCCGTCGCATGCGCGCCGGGGAGTTCAAGGAGGGCGAGCACGTCCTCCGCGCCAAGATTGATCTTCTCTCGCAGAACATGAATTTGCGCGATCCGCTGCTCTACCGGATCCGCTACGCCCCGCACCACCGGACGGGGACCAAGTGGTGCATCTACCCGATGTACGACTACGCCCATCCGCTCTCCGACGCGATCGAGAAGATCACCCACTCGATCTGCACGCTGGAGTTCGAAGCGCACCGCCCGCTCTACGACTGGTGCATCCGCGAGGCGGGCGTCTTCCCGTCGCAGCAGATCGAGTTCGCGCGCCTCGCGCTCACCTACACGATGACCTCGAAGCGCAAGCTCCTCGAGCTGGTGAAGCGCGGCATCGTGTCGGGCTGGGACGACCCGCGCATGCCGACCCTGGCCGGGCTCCGTCGGCGCGGCGTGCCGCCCGAGGCGATCCGCGCCTTCTGCGAGCGCATCGGCGTCGCCAAGGCCGACAGCGTCGTCGACCTCGGGCTGTTCGAGTGGTGCGTGCGCGAGGATCTCAACAAGCGCTGCCCGCGCGTGATGGGCGTCCTGCGCCCGCTGAAGGTGGTCATCGAGAACTTCCCCGAGGGGGAGACGCGCGAGCTCGAGGCGCCGCTGTCGCCCGAGGACCCGGCGATGGGGTCACGGAAGGTGCCGTTTTCGCGCGTGGTGTACATCGACCGCGAGGACTTCCGCTTCGATCCGCCGAAGGACTGGTTCCGCCTCGCGCCGGGGCGCGAGGTGCGGCTGCGCTACGCGGGCCTGGTGACCTGCACCGATGTGGTGAAGGACGCGAGCGGCGAGCCCGTCGAGCTGCGCTGCACGATGGACCTCGCCAGCTGGGGCGGCAACGCGCCCGACGGGCGCACGGTGAAGGGGACGCTGCACTGGGTGTCGGCGGCGCACGCGCTGCCGGCGGAGGTGCGCCTCTACGACCGGCTGTTCACCGTCGAGGCGCCGGGCGCCGACGAGAACCGCAGCTTCCTCGAGGAGCTCAACCCCGAGTCGCTGGTGCGGCTCGAGGGCGCGCTGGTCGAGCCGTCGCTGGCTGGGGCGAAGGCGGGGCACCGCGTACAGTTCGAGCGGCTCGGCTACTTCTGCGTCGACGCCGACTCGGCGACGGCGGGGAAGCTGGTCTTCAACCGCACCGTCACGCTGAAGGATACCTGGGCGAAGATCGAGGCCAAGGCGACGGCGCCGTCGGCGAAGAAAGAGCAGCCCGCGAAGCAGGAAAAGAAGGAAAAGAAGGAAAAGAAGGCGAAAGAGACTGCGCCGCCCCCCGAGATCTCGATCGAGGAGTTCCAGAAGCTCGACCTGCGCGTGGGGATCGTGCGCGAGGCGGCGATCGTCCCCGAGGCGAACAAGCTGCTCAAGCTGCAGGTCGACCTCGGCGAGGCGCGCGGGCCGCGGCAGATCTTCGCCGGGCTGCGGGCCTTCTATCCCGACCCGGCGGCGCTCGTCGGGCAGCGGGTCATCGTCGTCGCCAACCTCAAGCCGCGCCAGATGAAGTTCGGCCTCTCGGAGGGCATGGTCCTGGCGGCTGGCGGCGGCGATCGCCCGCACCGCGTGGCGACGTTCGCCGACGGCGCCGACGCCCCCGCCCCCGGCGACAAGATCGCCTAGCCCCTAGCCGCAAGCCGCAGGGACACGTTCTATGTCCGCATATCACCGAGATCACTGAAGAACGGCTGCAAAACGCAAAAACGCAGCGGGATGGCGCGACAGCGACGGGCGCCGGGCGCTTTCCCCAGAGTTTTGCGTTTTGTAGCCGATCCCGAGCGTTATCGGGGAGATGCGGATATAGAACGTGTCCCTAGACGCGGTCGAGCGCGGCGACTTCGGCGTCGGTGAGGGAGAAGGCATCGCCGACGGCCGCGAGGTCTTCCTGCAGATGCCGCGGGTCGGAGGTGCCGGTGAGCGGCACCATCCCGACGTGCCTCGCGAAGCGGAAGATGACCTCGGCGGGCGTGCGGCCGACGCACGCGGCGATGCGGGTCACCGTCGGGGAGGCGAGCTCGCGACGGTTCGCGGTCAGCAGCGAGAATCCCTGATAGACAAGAGTGTGCGTGCGGCAGAAGCGGCGCACCGCCGCGTCCCAGCCGGTGCGCGCGTAGCAGCGGTTCTGCACGAAGGTCGGCTTCGGCGCGGCGGCGTCGGCGAAGAGCGCCTCGAGGTGCGCGAGGGTCACGTTGCTGACGCCGAGGTGGCGCGCCCGCCCGTCGCGGTGGAGCCGCCCCATCGCCGCCCAGATCTCCCAGTCCTCGTCGCTGAAGCCGTCGCGCAGCGACGGGCCGTGCAGCACGTACGAGTCCACATAGTCGGTCCCGAGGTGCTCGAGCGACGAGGCGAACGACTGCGCGACCTGGAGCGCCGGCGGGGCGCTCGGGTCGAACGGCAGGCGGTGGTCCTGCCCGTCGGCGTGCGTGAACTTCGTCTGGAGGAAGAGCGCGGCGCGCGGGATCCCCGAGGCCGCGACCGCCGCGCCGACGGCCGCCTCGACGTAGTGCTTGCGCTGGTTGGCGGTGTCGACGGCGCGGAAGCCGGCGGCGAGCGCCGCCGCGGTCAGCGCCTCGGTGCGCTCCTCCTTCCAGGCGGTGCCGTAGATGATTGACGGAAAATCGGCGGTCACAAGAGCCCCAGCCCGACGAGGCCGCACCCCGCGACCCCGACGGTCCAGATGAGCGTCCGCAGCCCCGGGATCCCGGCGAGGTACGTCGGCCAGTAGGCGACGCGCGCCCAGAAGAAGAGGTTGGCCCCCAGCGTCACCCGCTCGCTGGACCCGCGCCCGACAAGGTGCGCCGCCGCCACGAGCGCCGTGAACAGCACCACGTTCTCGAGCATGTTCTTGGCGGCGCGGTCGGCGCGCGCGGCGAGCGGCGTCGGCTCGGGGACGTCGTCGCGGTTGCCGAGCGCGACCCGCATCCCGGCGGGGGTCCACATCTTCGAGCGCAGCGTCGAGGCGGTCATGATCATCAGCCACAACAGGCCGGCCGACGCGGCGAGGGCGTGCGTATCGGAGAGCATGCCGTGAGGATAGACGAAAATTCGCGGACGCCTACGGCTGCCGATGTCGGTCGAGCGCCCGGCGCAGCATGACCAGGTAGTCGGGCGCGTCGACCTGCGCGTAGGCGAGGTCCCCCTCGCGCACCACGTGGGCGATCGACCCCGCCACCGTCGTCGGCGCGCGGTTCAAGATGCGCTGCCCGTCGGGCGAGAGCACCACCGAGCGCACGAAGAACCCCTCCGAGAACAGGTCGGTGATCTTGTTGTCCGCGTCGACCTTGGCGTTCACCAGGACGTCCTGCACGAACGGCAGGCGCGGCAGCGGCGTCGTCCGGACGTTGATCCAGACGGCGACGAATTCCTGATTGACGAGATCGATCACCCGCTGGTCCGCCAGCGCTCCCGACCGGAGCGCGTCACCGCCGTATCAACAGAGCCCGTCGATCTGCCCGGCGATGAGCAGCGCGAGGAGCGGCTTGCCGGTGCGCCCCGCCTCGCGCGCGGCGTCGTCCCAGCCGCTGCGCCAGGCGATCTTCATGTGCGTGGTGGTGCGGACCGGCAGGTGGGTGATGCAGCCTGTGAGAGCGATCACGGCAGCGACGAGAGCAGCGCGCATGGCGCCCGCGCGTCTGCACGCGTGATGCCGCCGCGCGCCGCCGCGAACCCCGCGCGCCGTCGCCCTCGCGCGCGCGATCGTGAAGCGCCGTTCTCACCACCGTCAACGCGGGCGGTGCTGGGTCCCCCTCCCCGGCGTGAGGAAGAGCACGTCGGCAGGCGAGCGCACGATCGCGTAGTGAAAGACGCCGCGCGGGATGACGCCCACCTGGCCCGCGCCCACCCGCGCCCGCCGCTCGCCCGTGGGCTCGTCGAACACCAGCTCGAGCTCGCCGCTGCGCACGATCGCCAGCTCGTCGCCGGCGGGGTGCATCTCCCAGTGCGGGAAGTCCTCGGTCATCCGGAACGCCGTCAGGAGCGCCCCCTCGTCGAAGCGGTCGCTGACCGTCGCCCAGAAGTCCGGCCCCACGGAGACGGGGGTCGCCGTCCCGTCCGGAGTCAGATGCAGATACGTCGTCGTCGGATCGTATGCACTCATCGTCGCCTGTAGTATAGGCGCGTGATGGAGCACCTCTCCGAGCTCGCCCACCTCGTCGCGCGATGGGTCCACCTCATCGCCGGCATCATGTGGATCGGCAACTCGATGCTGTTCAACTGGCTCGACCGCAACCTGGTCCTGCCGCCCGATCCGAAGAAGGGCCTCGTCGGCGAGATCTGGATGGTCCACTCCGGCGGCTTCTATCAGGTCGAGAAGAAGTTCCTCGCGCCCGGGCAGATGCCGAAGACGCTGCACTGGTTCAAGTGGCAGAACGGCATCACCTGGCTGTCGGGGATCGCGCTCCTGATTCTTGTCTACTACATGGGCGGGTCGGCCAGGATGGTCGACGGCGACGTGGCCCGCATCTCGAAGGGGGTGGCGATCGGCATCGGCGTCGGCGTGCTCGTCGGCGCCTACCTCCTCTACGACCTCGTGTGGCGCTCGCCGCTCGGGAGGCGCCCGGTCGTCGGGTTCCTCCTGTCGGTGGCCATCGTCGTCGGCGGCTCGGTGGTGCTCTTCAAGTTCCTCTCCGGGCGCGCGGCCTACATCCACGTCGGCGTGATGCTCGGGACGCTGATGACCGGCAACGTCTGGTTCGTCATCCTCCCGTCGCAGCGCGAGCTCATCGCCGCCACCAACGAGGGGCGCGAGCAGGACCCGGCCATCGGATATCAGGCGAAGCAGCGGTCGATTCACAACAACTACATGACCTTCCCGCTGCTGTTCATCATGCTCTCGGGGCACTTCCCGTCGACGTTCCAGCACGTCTGGAACTGGGTGGTGCTGGTGGTGCTGGTGGTCGGCTCGGCGGCGATCCGCCACTTCATGAACATCCGCTACGCGCAGCGACGGTGGCTGCTGCCGGCGACGCTGACCTTCTTCGCCGCCTGCGCGGCGACGCTGTTCCTCTTCGCCCACCCGCGCGGGCTGCGCGCCGAGGGGGCGCAGGCGGCGGCGCGCACCGTCGGCTTCCCCGAGGCGCACGCCATCATCCAGAAGCGCTGCGTGACTTGCCACTCGCAGAAGCCGACGACGCCGGGGTTCGCCGTCGCGCCGAAGGGGATCCTCTTCGACACCGCCGAGCAGATCCGCGGGCAGGCGGCGCAGATCAAGAAGCTGGCCTGCGAGCTCCGGAACATGCCGCTCGCCAACCTGACGCAGATGACCGACGAGGAGCGCGACCTCCTCGCCGCCTGGATCGATCAGGGCGCCAAGCTCGACTAGTGCACATCCTCGTCGGGACCAGCGGGTACGCCTATCGCGAGTGGGTGGGGGCCTTCTATCCGCGCGCGACCTCGTCGAAGCGGATGCTGGCGGAGTACGCGGCGCGCCTCCCCACCGTCGAGGCGAACAGCACCTTCCGCGAATTGCCGTCGGCGGAGGACGTCGCACGCTGGGTCGCCGACGTGCCGCGCGGGTTCGTCTTCTCGCTCAAGGCGCCGCAGCTCATCACGCACATGCGGCGGCTGCGCGGGTGCGCGGGCGACGTCGCGGCGCTCCTCGAGACGCAGGCGGCGCTGGGGCGCCACCGCGGGCCGCTCCTGTTTCAGCTGCCGCCGAGCTTCAAGGCCGACTTCGATCGGCTGCGGGCGTTTCTCGCGCTGCTCCCGCGACGGGCGCGCGCGGCGTTCGAGTTTCGCCACCCGTCGTGGTTCGAGGGCGACGCCGTCGAGCTCGGGCGCACGCTGCGCCGGGCGGGCGCGGCGCTGTGCATCGCCGAGGACGACGACTTCGCCACGCCCTTCGTCACCACCGCGCCGTTCGGCTATCTCCGGCTGCGCCGTTCTCGCTATACGAAAAAGACGCTCGCCGCGTGGGCCGCGCGCGTCGCCGCCGCGCCGTGGCGCGAGGCCTACGTCTACGTCCGCCACGACGACCGCGCCCCCCGCTGGGCGCGCCAGCTCCAGGCTCACCTCCCCGACGCGGCCGCGACCCGGTAGATGACCCCGTTGGTGTCGTCGCCGACGAGCAGCGCGCCGTCGGCGGCGACCGCCAGCCCCACCGGCCGGCCGAACGTCGCCGCGCCTCCGTCGACGAGAAAGCCGGTCAGGAAGGGCTCGAAGGCCGTGGGGTTGCCGTCGCCGTCGAAGCGCACGCGCGCCACCTCGTAGCCGCTCGGCGGCCTCCGGTTCCACGAGCCGCGGAAGCTGAAGAAGGCGTCGCCGCGGTAGCCCTCGGGAAAGCGCGTCTTCGTCGCGAACACGAGCTGCATCGGCGCCGCGTGCGCGGTAAAGCCGAGGATCGGCGGGCGCGCCTCGCGGGCGAACGCCGCCAGCCACGCGGCGCCCTTCTGCGCGACGAAGTCGGCCGGCAGCGGCCGATTTCCGTCATACAAATATGGCCAGCCGTAGTGGCCCCCCTCGACGAGGAGGTTGAGCTCCTCGGGCGGCGCGTCGTCGCCCAGCCAGTCGGTGCCGTGGTCGACGCCCCACAGCGCGCCCGTCGTCGGGTGCCAGGCGAAGCCGATGGTGTTGCGCAGGCCGCGGGCGTAGATCGTGCGAGACGAAAAATCGGCGGCGAAGCGGAGGAGGGTGGCGCTCTCGGGGTTCGGCTCCTCGCAGGCGTTGCAGGTGGAGCCGACGCTCACGTAGAGGCGCCCGTCGGGGCCGAAGGCGAGCGTGCGGTTCGGGTGGTTGCCGCCCGGCGGCAGATCGCGGACGACGACGCGCGGCGCCTCGAGCGTGCCGTCGGGGCGGCGTCGGGCGACGAGCACCTCGCGCACGGTGGCGATCCAGAGCTCGTCGCCGCGGAGCGCGAGGCCGTGCGCCCCCGCGCGCGTGAGCACGGTGCGCGGCGCGCCGTCGGCCCGCCCGTCGCGATCGCGGTCGCCGAGCAGCACCACGTCGCCCTCGTCGCGCCGCGAGACGTAGAGGTCGCCCTCGTCGGTGGCGGCGAGGATGCGCGGCGAGCCGAGGCCGCGCGCGAACACCGACACCGCGAAGCCGGGCGGGACGCGCAGCCCGCGCTGCCGCTCGGCGGTCGGCGTCCGCACCGACGGGCGCATCACGTGGGTCGGGGCGTCCGTCGAGAATAGCGAGGCGAGGGCGGAGACGACGACGAGCGCGCGCATCCCCGAACCGTCGGGCGCGCGCGCCGCCGCGCAATCGGGTCGGCGCGGGAGTCGGCGCGGGCGGCTCAGTCCTCGTCGAAGAGGATGGTCTCGCGCTGCTTCACGAAGGCGGCGATGGCGGCGTGCGCCTCGCGGTCGAGGCCGTCCCACTGGATGCCGCACCCGGCGGGCGCGTCGGCGCTCGGGCGCTCGCGCGTCCAGCGCACCACGCCGTGCAGCGGATAGGGCTCGGGGCGCGACGGCAGCGTGAGGCTCAGCACGACGCGCGTGCCGACGGGCGGCGGCGCGGCCATGGCCACGAACACGCCGCCCTCGGAGATGTTGTCGGTGATGCCCGCCCAGAAGTTGTGCTCGGACTCGAGGTTCACCCCCACCTCGAGCTCGGTGCGCTGATGTTCTCGTCGGTGGGTCATCGTCTCAGGCGCTCCCCTCGCGCGCCGCGGCCTCGGCGATCTCCTGCGCGCGGATGCTCCCCAGGCGGTCGTACTGACGGTAGCCCAGCCGATCGAGCGCGCTCGGCGGCGCGAGGCCGATGTCGACGAGCGTCTTCATCGAGTAGGTCCCGGCGAGCACCGGCGGGCTGTAGGCCTGGAGCGCCTCGGCGCTCTGGAATTTGTCTAGCGGAAACAGGAGCTGGTTGGAGTGCAGGTGGATGAAGTGCGCCGACGACATGCGCGAGTAGCCGGGCGTGCCGGGCGCGGTCACCACGTGCGGCGTCGCCAGGAAGGCGCCGCCGGTGAGGATCTCAAGCATCTGACCGACCTGGGCGACGATGCAGCCCTCGGGCGGGCGCCCCTGCACGAGCTCGCCGCGCGGCGCCTCGGGCGTGGAGCGCGTGCGCAGCCAGAGGCCGCTCTTGTTGTCGGGGCGCGCCGACGGGCGGCCGGCGGGATCGTAGAAGCGGCCGCCGGGGAGCAGCGTGAGGAGGTTGAAGTCGGTGTGCTCTTCGCCCCAGAGGACGCCGGTGTCGACCTGCTCGGGCCGGAGCGCGAGGTAGTGCAGGACGCGCGTCACGTGCGGCCCGCCGGCGATCATGGTCGTGAAGGTCTCGGCGGGGAGGTCGAGCGCCAGCGCCGAGCCGCGCAGGAGCGCCGCGCCGGCGGCGTGGAGCTTCTGGCCGAGCGCCAGGTAGCGCTTGCGGAACTCGGCGGCGGGGAAGCCGTCCGCGTCGTCGGGCCAGATGTTCTCGGCGTAGATCTGCGGGTAGTGCAGGCGCGAAACCGGGTCGCCCTCGATGGGCGCCGCGAAGTAGCACTCCTTGAAGTCGGGCTGCCCGCCGGCGACGACGGCCTTCTCGGTGTTGGGCGGCGTCCAGCCGCGCTGATACCAGAGATCGCCGCGGCCGAGCGTGCGCTTGTACTCCTCGGGGCGGCGCGAGAAGCGCGCGAACAGGTCGTAGAAGGCGTCGACCTCCGACGGGGCGATGCCGTGCACGTAGACCAGGCCGTAGCGGCCGAAGGCCTCGCGCAGCGCTTCGGGGGAGACGTTCTCGAGGTCGACGACGGGGATTCGCTGCTTGGGGTCGTTGGTCATTTGCTGTCTATCACGAGCTCCGCTAATGCAACATCAGGAAGACCTGCATCTCACCGACGAGGAAGCCGAGCACCGCGCCGACCGCGATGAGGATCCACTCGTCCTGCTGGAAGGCCGGGCGGAGGATGCCCTCGAACTCCTGCGGGGTCATCTCCTGCATCTTGTTGACGAGGGTGTTGCGGATGTCCATCGCGTCCCCCGCGTACTTCTCGATGTGCCGCAGCGTCTTGGTGAGGCGCAGCATGGTCTTGAGCGCGACCATCTGCTTCATCTCTTTGTACTTCTGCGTGCCGACGGCGAAGACCACGATCGGCTTCACCACGCCGGCCTGCTCGTCGACGAGCCGCTGCACGTGGTTCTGGACCAGGCCGTAGAGGCGGTCCGAGAGCGGCCCGTTGAGGACGGCGTTGATGATGTTCGCCGGGGTGATCACCTCGGCGGCGATGAGGGCGCCGTACTGCGCGGCGACCTCCTTGCGGCGCTTCAGGAAGAGGCCCTGCCAGGTGAAGAAGAGGAACTTCTTCGGCTCCTTCGGGTGGAAGATCATCTTCAGCGCCAGCCAGTCGGTGAACCAGCCGGTGAAGAGGCCGAAGAGCGGCATGATGATCGGCGAGTGGGTGAACATCCAGGTCAGCGCCTGGACCAGGCCGATGATGAATCCGAAATAGATCCCCGAGCGGGCGATAAAGCGAAACTCGGCTGCTCCGGATTCTTTGAAAATGCGATTGAGGAGCTCTTTCTCGTTGGTCAGCGCCGTCACCACCATCGCCTTCAGGTCGAAGACGTTGTCGATGTTGGCGCGGATGTCCTCCATGATCTGCCGCACGATCCCCGGCGCCTCGGACTTCACGCGCTCGAGGACCTTCTTCTTGACCGCCTCGGGGAGCATCTCCCACAGCTTCGGGGAGTACATCTCCGCGACCTCGCGCGTGATGCTCTCCACGTCGTCGAGGAGCGGCCGCTCGATCTCCTGGACGACGCGGTCGGGGTCGAGCCGGCCGAAGATCTCCTGCGGCGAGATGAGCCGCTGGGTCATGATGTCGCAGGCGATGGTCGCCATTCGCTCGGCCCGTCGCGGGACGATCCCCTGCCAGCCAAACCAGGGCTTGATCCCGACGAACTCGATGGGCTGAAACATCATACGAATGGCGAGGAGCTTGGTGACATAGCCGATGACGGCCGCAACGACCGGCATCGAGAGATAGAGCCAGAGATGCGCTCGGAGGTCGGCGACGATCTCGTCCATGGCGCTCGACGAGAGTAACAGCTAAAAAGGACGCATGGGACGGATCTTCGAGACCCGGAAGCACGTGATGTTCGCGCGTTGGGACAAGATGGCGAAGGCCTTCACGCGCGTAGGCAAGGAAATCGCCATCGCCGTGAAGGCAGGGGGGCCCAACGTCGACAGCAACCCGGCGCTGCGACGGGCGTTGCAGAACGCGCGCGCCGCGAACATGCCGAAGGACAAGGTCGAGAACGCGATCAAGAAGGCGTCCGGCCAGGATCAGAAGGCCTACGAGGTCGTCTTCTACGAGGGGTACGGGCCGCACGGCGTGCCGATCATCGTCGAGACGGCCACCGACAACGTGGTGCGCACCGTCGCCAACGTGCGCATGCACTTCAAGGAGCACGGCGGGAACATGGGGAACACCGGGTCGGTGGCCTTCCTGTTCAACCGCATGGGCGTGTTCCGCCTCGCGCCGGAGTCGGTGAAGAACGCGGAGGAGCTTGAGCTCGACCTCATCGATCACGGGCTCGAGGAGATGGGCGAGGGGACCGGCGAGAAGGGCGAGAAGCAGATCATCGTCCGCTGCGCCTTCGCGAGCTTCGGGCAGCTCCAGGCGGCGATCGAGGCGCGCGGGATCACGCCGATCTCGTCGGAGTCGGAGTACATCCCGCAGAACCACGCCGAGCTCCCCGAGGATCAGGCCAAGGAGGTGCTGGAGCTCGTCGACGCGCTCGAGCAGGACGACGACGTCCAGCGCGTCTTCCACAACCTCGCCTGACCTCGGCACCTCGGTCAGGCGTACGAGAAGATCACGGCGGCGCAGCAGGCGAACGAGTACGACATGGGCGGGCACGCGGCGAAGGCCAAGGCGCTCATCGAGCAGGCGGCGGCCGAGCTGAAGCTGGCCGCCGAGGCGGCGAATGAGAACAAATAGTGTCTAGCGGCGGTGGCAGCCTCCGTCGCTGCCGCCGCCGCTCGTCCCGCCGCCGCCGGTCCCACCCCCGCCCAGATCGGGATTCGCGCTTCCGCTCACGCACACGCCGTTGTCGCAGCGCTCGCCGGGCGCGCACACCACGCCGAAGCAGGGATCGGCGACGCACTGGCCGCCGACGCAGCTCTCGCCGGGGGCGCAGACGACGCCCGCGCAGGGATCGCCGCCGCCGCCGTCGCGGCGGCCGCCGTCGCTGCCGCCCGCGCCGCCGCCGTCGGGGCCGTCGCAGGTCGAGGTGGTGGACTCGGTCTTCACGTGCGCCTTGCAGCGCAGCGCGTACTCGACGGCGCCGGTCTTGCGATCGCGCTCCTTCTCGAGCTTGG
>Ga0272446_1001607_pt1 | contig 32558 bp, 33 predicted proteins | sample YNPCB0061_FD_194587 | JGI IMG/M metagenome (GOLD analysis project Ga0272446, IMG submission 194587) | Hot spring microbial mat communities from Yellowstone National Park, WY, United States - YNP-CB-006-1 | ecosystem: Environmental > Aquatic > Thermal springs > Hot (42-90C) > Sediment | place...
CCAGGCCATCCGCGCCTACCTCGACGCTCACAACGCCGACCCGAAGCCCTTCCGCTGGACCGCCCCGGCGGACACCATCATCAGCAAGCACCAGCGAGGGAAACGTCTGCTGGAATCACTCCACTAGACGAGGGGCCACCGGTCGGGAATGCCGCGCCCCACACCCGGCAGCCGCCCCGAAACCGCCCCGAAACCGCCCCGCCCGCGCCCTTGACCCCCGGCGTGACGGCTGCGAAACACCCGCCGCCCCCTCGGGGCACCTGCCCTGCCGGGGACCCGCCCGGCACCACCCGCGACCAGAGGCCGACACCAGAACCATGCGCGACCGCGGCGATTACCTGTTCACCTCGGAGTCCGTCTCCGAAGGCCACCCCGACAAGGTGGCGGACCGCATCAGCGACACGGTGCTGGACTGCTTCCTGTCGCATGACCCGCACGCCCGCGTCGCCTGCGAGACGCTCGTCACCACCAACCGCATCGTGATCGCGGGCGAAGTCCGCGGCCCCGGCACGGTGACGAAGGACCTGCTGACGCACCTCGCCCGCATGGCGGTGCACGACATCGGCTACGAGCAGGAGGGCTTCCACTGGCAGACCGCGGAGGTCGAGTGCCACCTGCACGCCCAGTCCGCGCACATCGCGATGGGCGTGGACGCCGCCGGCAACAAGGACGAGGGCGCCGGCGACCAGGGCATCATGTTCGGCTACGCCTGCACCGAGACGCCCGAGCTGATGCCGGCGCCGATCTTCTACTCCCACCTGATCCTCCGCCGCATCAGCGAGATGCGCCGCAACAGGGACCCGCTGGTGGCCGGCCTGCTGCCGGACGCCAAGTCCCAGGTGACGCTGCGCTACGTGGACGGCAAGCCGGTCGGCGCCACCTCGGTCGTCGTCTCGACGCAGCATGTCGAGCATCTGGAGCAGGCCGAGATCAAGCGGATGCTCTGGCCGATCGTCGAATCCTCGCTGCCGAAGGGCTGGATGTGCCCGGCCGACGAGTTCTACGTGAACCCGACCGGCAAGTTCGTGATCGGCGGCCCGGACGGCGACTGCGGCCTGACCGGGCGCAAGATCATCGTGGACACCTATGGCGGTGCCTGCCCGCATGGCGGCGGCGCCTTCTCGGGCAAGGACCCGACGAAGGTGGACCGCTCCGCCGCCTATGCCTGCCGCTATGTCGCGAAGAACGTGGTCGCCGCCGGCCTCGCGGACCGCTGCACCATCCAGGTCTCCTACGCGATCGGCGTCGCCAAGCCGCTGTCGGTCTATTTCGACCTGCACGGCACCGGCCGCGACGTGGACGAGGTGCGGCTGGCCAAGGTGGTGAACGAGCTGATCAACCTCTCGCCGCGCGGCATCCGCCAGCACCTGCAGCTGAACCGCGCGATCTACGTGCCGACCAGCGCCTATGGCCATTTCGGCCGCACGCCGGACGCAGAGCGCGGCACCTTCACCTGGGAGAAGACCGATCTCGTGGACGAGCTCCGGCGCGCCTTCGGCCGCTGACGACGATCATGAAGAAGAACATTGAACGCTAGGCGCTTCGTTGCTATCTGTGCGAGCGGGGAGCGATTGCCTGCGCTCTCAAAGGGAGGCGATCATGATCATGATGAGCGGCTGGAAAGATTGACGGAGTTGGTGTGAGCTGGATTTCGCCGATCTGGTTCACACCTGCTGTTGCCCTTGTTGGCGTGGTTGTAGCAATCTCGGCAGTGTGGTGGAACAGACATATTGCCAGACTTAAAGCCACGGCCGATCTGATCGAAGGATCTGAATCAAAACAATACTATCAAGATCGGTACGAAGCCTTCCGCGACTATCGAAGAAGCGACAACCAGCGACGCAATGCCATCGCCGATCCCGACAACAACGAGACACATCCCATTCGGAGTAAATGTCTCGATTTCTTGAATCACTATGAATTGGTCGCGATATGCTGTCGCCGGGGCTTAATTGATGAGCAATTCTATCGCGACTGGATGGGGCCGACGTTCGTGAGGGACTGGAACGAGGCATTCATCTTGGTGAGCCGCGCCCGCAAGCCGCGTGATGCAGGACATCAGGGAAATCCCAAGGCCTACGTCGAGTTTGAGCGCATGGCGCGCAGGTGGGGGGGCCGACCACTCCCGCCTTAGCTAGCGCGAAGCCGGGTGGATCATCGATTGGACAACGACTACACGCCGGACGGCATCCCGGCGCGGCTCTACGGCCGCCGCCGCGGCCATCCGCTGCGGCCGCGGCAGCGGCGACTGCTCGACCTCGCCCTGCCGCGGCTCAGGCTGTCCGACGCCGAGGCCGCGACGCCCCCCTCGCCGCTCTGGCTCGAGGTCGGCTTCGGCGGCGGCGAGCACACGCTCTCGCTTCTCGCCGCGCATCCGGAGGTGACGCTGATCGCCTCCGAGGTGTTCGAGAACGGCCTCTGTTCGCTGCTGTCGCGCCTCGTGCCCGAGGGGGCCGAGGCGGAGGCGCCGCTGCCCCCCCGCCTCCGCCTCTGGCCCGAGGATTCGCGCCGGCTGCTCGCGCTGCTGCCCGCTGCCTCGCTCGACCGGCTCTACCTGATGTTCCCCGACCCCTGGCCGAAGGCGCGCCACGCCAAGCGCCGCTTCGTCCATCCGGCGATGCTGCCGGTCGTCGCGCGGGTGCTGAAGCCGGGCGCCGAGTGGTGCATCGCCTCCGACGATCCGACCTACCAGGCCTGGGTCGCCGAGTGCTTCGCGGGGCAGCCGTGGTTCGCCCCCGTCTCGGTCGCCGGGGCGCGGCCGGAGGGCTGGTTCCCGACGCGCTACGAGGCGAAGGCGCTGGCTGCGGGGCGGGTGCCGCGCTACTGGGCCTGGCGGCGGGTCTGAGACGCGGCCGCCACGCCAACCCCGCTGCGCATGTCCGGTCGGCCCACGGAGCCGCCGGCATCACACCAGCAGCCGCACCCGCACCGACAGACCGATGACGTCGGCGATCGCCTCGCGCTCGGCCACCATGCCGAAGGCGGTGCGGTCGAGTTCGCCCTCGGCCAAGAAATCCGCCACCTCGCCGCCGGCCGAGGCGTCGAAGCCGCGCGCGACCAGCCGCGCCCGCATGGCGAAGGGCCGCTCGACGCCGCGCACGGTGAGCGTGCCGGCAAGCCCGAAGCCTGGCCCCGCCCCCACCCCGCTCGCCCGGCCGGTGAACCGCGCCTCGGGGAAGTGCTCGCTGTCGAAGAAGGCGGCCGAGCGCAGCAGGGGGCCCGCCGCCGGCCAGGGGTGGCTGATCGCCGCGGTCTCGACCACCGCCTCCACCCGCGCATCCGACGGATCGGCGGGGTCGAGCGCCACCATCGCGCGGAACCGTTCGAACCGGCCGGTCGAGGAGAACACGCCGAAATGCCGCGCGGTGAAGGCGATGCGGCCGACGCTGTGGTCGAAGCGCCACACGCGGCCTGCCGCCGCCGGCAGCGGCAGCGCGATCAGCCCGGCCAGCGTCGCGCGGCGGCGAAGCATCCTGCCCATCCCTTTCAGGTTGGCCCGCCCGGGACGCCGGCAAGACCCGTTGCGCCCGGTGCCGGCAGGCGCTACATGACGTGACACAGACTCATCCGCCGTTCAGGGGGGTGGCCTTCACGGGCCGCCCTTTTTCATTTCCGGGGTCCATGACCGACGACCTGCCGCAGCACGAGGGCCTGGAGGCCCGCATCGCCACCGAGATCCTGCCGACGCTGACGGGACTCGGCTACGAACTCGTGCGCGTGCAGGTTTCGGGCAAGGAACGCCCGGTGGTGCAGGTCATGGCCGACCGCGCCGACGGCGCCGCCTTCACCGTCGAGGATTGCGAGGCGATCAGCCACGCCATCGGCGCCGTGCTGGACGTGGCCGACCCGATCCGCGGCGAATGGACGCTGGAAGTGTCCTCGGCCGGCATAGACCGGCCGCTGACCCGCACGAAGGACTGGAACCGCTTCGCCGGCCATGTCGCGACCGTCGAGCTGCATGTCCCGCAGGACGGGCGCAAGCGCTTCCGCGGGGTGGCGCTCGGCGCCGACGAAGCCACCGCCCGGCTGCGCCTCGAGGACGGCACCGAACTCGCCTTCCCGCGCGGCAACATCCGCCGCGCCAAGCTCGTGCTGACGGACGACCTGATCGCCGCGACCGCGGCGCCCAAGAAGGAACACTGACCATGGCCTTGGACATCTCCATCGCCCGCCCCGAACTGCTGCAGGTGGCCGACGCCGTCGCGCGCGAGAAGATGATCGAGCGCGAGGAGGTGCTGGAGGCCATGGAGCAGGCCATTCAGAAGGCCGGCCGCGCGAAATACGGCCTGGAGAAGGACATCCGCGCGACCATCGACCGCAAGACCGGCGAGGTGAAGCTCTCCCGCTGGACGGAGGTGGTGGAGCAGGAGCCGGTCGAGAACGAGGCGACGCAGATCCCCTTGCGCATCGCGCAGAAGATCCGCCCCGGCATCAAGGCCGGCGAGTTCATCGTGGACCCGCTGCCGCCGATCGACTTCGGCCGCATCGCGGCGCAGACCGCCAAGCAGGTGATCGTGCAGCGGGTGCGCGAGGTCGAGCGCAAGAAGCAGTACGAGGAGTACAAGGACCGCGTCGGCGAGATCATCAACGGGATCGTCAAGCGGACCGAGTACGGCAACCTGATGGTCGAGCTCGGCAAGGCCGAGGGCCTGCTGCGCCGCGACGAGACGATCCCGCGCGAGGCGTTCAAGAACGGCGACCGCGTGCGCGCCTACATCTACGACGTGCGCGAGGAGCCGCGCGGCCCGCAGATCTTCCTCTCCCGCACGCATCCGGGCTTCCTCGCCAAGCTGTTCGCGCAGGAGGTGCCGGAGATTTACGACGGCATCATCGAGATCAAGGCGGTGGCGCGCGACCCGGGCAGCCGCGCCAAGATGGCGGTGATCAGCCGCGACAGCAGCATAGACCCGGTCGGCGCCTGTGTCGGCATGCGGGGCTCCCGCGTGCAGGCGGTGGTGGCCGAGCTGCAGGGCGAGAAGATCGACATCATCCCCTGGTCGCCGGACATCGCCACCTTCATCGTGAACGCGCTGGCGCCGGCCGAGGTGACGAAGGTCGTGCTGGACGACGAGACCCGCCGCTGCGAGGTGGTGGTGCCGGACGACCAGCTCAGCCTCGCCATCGGCCGCCGCGGGCAGAACGTGCGCCTCGCCTCCCAGCTCACCCGCTGGGACATCGACATCCTGACCGAGCAGGAGGAGAGCGAGCGGCGACAGGAGGAGTTCCGCAAGCGCACCGGCCTGTTCGTCGAGGCGCTGGACGTGGACGACGTGATCGCCGGGCTGCTGGTGACCGAAGGCTTCACCGAGATCGAGGACATCCTCGCCGCCGAGGACGAGGAACTCGCCGGCATCGAGGGCTTCGACGAGGCGGTGGCGGCCGAGCTCAAGCGCCGCGCCCAGGCCTTCCTCGACCGCCGCGACGCCGAACTCGACGAGAAGCGCCGCGAGATGGGCGTGGAGGACGCGGTGGCCGAGGTCGGCGGCTTCACGCCGGCGATGCTGGTCGCGCTCGGCGAGAAGGGCATCAAGACGCTGGACGACCTGGCCGACCTCTCCTCCGACGAGCTGATCGAGATCCTGGGGCCGGAAGCGGTGGACGAGGAGACGGCGAACGCCATCATCATGGCTGCCCGCGCACACTGGTTCGAGGGCGAGGATGGCGGAGCCGAGCCGAACGCCTGACGCCGAAGACGCGGCGGAGGAGCGTGGTCCGCTCCGCCGCTGCATCGTCACGCGCGAGAGCGGGCCGAAGGAGCGGATGCTCCGCTTCGTGCTCGGCCCCGGCGGCGTGGTGGTCCCGGACCTCGCGGGCAAGCTGCCGGGGCGGGGAATGTGGTTGTCGGCCCGGGCCGATGTGGTAGAACGCGCAGCGTCGCGTGGGGCGTTCGCCAGGGCCGCGCGCTGTGCCGTCACGGTTCCGGCGGATCTGGCGGCGCAGCTTCGCGCCGGGCTGGAACGCCGGATCGCGGAGCGCATCGGCCTCGCGCGGCGCGCCGGGCAGGCGGTCTGCGGGTTCCAGCAGGTGCGGGACTGGCTGCAGCAGGGCAAGGCCGGCTGCCTCGTCGAGGCATCCGACGGCAGCCCTGCCGAACGGGAGAGACTTCGGAGCGGGCGGCCGGTGCCGGTTGCCGCACCCCTGACTTCGGCGCAGCTTGGCGCCGTGTTCGGGCGGGAGTCGGCGGTGCATGCCGCACTTTCGCCCGGGCGGCTGGCGGAGGGGGTGCTCTCCGACGCGGCGCGCCTTGCCGGACTGCGTGGCGAGGAATGATGACAACGGCGGTATGGCCAGAGACGGATTGGGTTCGGAACGGCGGATGAGCGACCAGAACGCAGACGACAGCGGCAAGGGCAGGCTGAGCCTACGGCCCGCGGCAGGTCGCCTCGAACTCGGCAAGACGGTGGATGCCGGCAGCGTGAAGCAGTCCTTCAGCCACGGTCGGTCGAAGACCGTCCAGGTGGAGGTGGTGAAGAAGCGCAGCCCCGGCCAGGCGCCGAAGCCCGCCGCGACGCCGGCCGCCGGGCCTGCCGCGAACGGGCCGCGCCCCGCCGCCGGCCCGGCGCGTCCCGCGGCCGGCCAGGCCGCGCGCGGGCCCGCCGCGCCCGCCCCCGGCCGCCCGCTCACCGCCGCCGAGCAGGCGATGCGCCTGCGGGTGCTGGAGGAGCAGCGCCGCATCGAGGCGCAGCGCCAGCGCGAGGAGCGCGAGCGCCAGGCGCTGATGGTGCGCTCGGCCGCCGAGGAAGCCGCCCGCCGCGCCGAGGAGGAGCGCCGCGCCGCCGAGGAGGAGGCCGCCCGCCGCGCCGAGGAGGAGCGCGCCGCCGCCGAAGCCGAGGCCCGCCGCGCCGCCGAAACCGCGCGGGGCAGCACGCCTGCGCCGGAGCGCCGCGCCGAGCCGCCGCCCGCTGCGCCCCCCGCGCGCGCCGACCGGCCGGCCGTCGTGCCCCTCGCCGCGCGCGCCCAGATGGCACCCTTGCGCGCCGCCGGGCCCGGCGCCGCCCGCCGCCCGTCGCCGCCGCCCGCCGCCGAGGCCGCCGCGCCGTCCGCGCGGCTCACGCTCCGCGCCCGCGCGCCGGAGGAGGAGGAGGACGGCCGCCGCGGCGGCCCGCGCAAGCCGGGCATGGCCGCGCCCAAGAAGCCGGCCCTCGCCCCGGCCAGGAAGGGCCCGCCCGGCGCGGATCGCCGGGGTGGCCGCATAGACGTCGCCGCCGCTCTCGAGGGCGAGGACGAGCGGACGCGCTCGATCGCGTCCCTCCGCCGCCAGCGCGAGCGCGAGCGCCGCCAGCAGGAGCTCGCCCGGCTGCGCTCCGGCGTCGAGCGCGTGGTGCGCGATGTGGTGGTGCCGGAGACCATCACCGTGCAGGAACTCGCCAACCGCATGGCCGCCCGCGGCGGCGAGGTGGTGAAGGCGCTGTTCCGCATGGGGGTGATGGCCACGCTGACGCAGACGATCGACGCCGACACCGCGGAGCTGATCGTCCAGGAGTTCGGCCACCGCGTGAAGCGTGTGGCCGAAAGCGACGTGGAATCCGGCCTGGAAGGCGCGGTGGACGAGGACACCGACCTCAAGCCCCGGCCGCCGGTCGTCACCATCATGGGCCATGTGGACCACGGCAAGACCTCGCTGCTGGACGCGCTGCGCAAGACCGACGTCGCCGCGCGCGAGGCCGGCGGCATCACGCAGCACATCGGCGCCTACCAGGTGGAGCTGGCGTCCGGCGAGAGGATCACCTTCCTCGACACCCCGGGCCACGAGGCGTTCACCGCAATGCGCGCGCGCGGCGCGAGCGTGACGGACATGGTGGTGCTGGTGGTGGCGGCGGATGACGGCGTGATGCCGCAGACGGTGGAGGCGATCCGCCACGCCCGCGCGGCGGGGGTTCCGCTCATCGTCGCCGTCAACAAGATCGACAAGCCGGGCGTGAAGCCCGACCGCGTGCGGCAGGAGCTGCTGCAGCACGAGGTGGTGGTGGAAAGCCTCGGCGGCGAGACGCAGGAGGTCGAGGTCTCGGCCACCAAGGCGATCAATCTCGACAAGCTGCAGGAGGCGATCCTGCTGCAGGCCGAGCTGCTGGACCTGAAGGCCAACCCCGACCGCGCCGCCGAAGGCACGGTGATCGAATCGAAGCTCGACAAGGGCCGCGGGCCGGTGGCCACCATGCTGGTGCAGAAGGGCACGCTGAAGCAGGGCGACATCGTGGTGGCCGGCGCCGAATGGGGCCGGGTGCGCGCGCTGCTCGACGACAAGGGCCGGCAGATCAAGGCGGCGGGACCGTCCATGCCGGTCGAGATCCTGGGGCTTTCCGGGGTGCCGAACGCGGGCGACACCGTGATCGCCGTCGAGAACGAGGCCCGCGCCCGCGAGGTGAGCGAGTTCCGCCAGCAGAAGCTGCGCGAGAAGTCGGCCGCCGCGGCCACCGGCCGCGGCAGCCTGGCCGACATGCTGGCCAAGATCCAGGCCGGCGAGCAGAAGGAGGTCGCGGTCGTCGTCAAGGCCGACGTGCAGGGCAGCGCGGAGGCGATCAGCGTCGTCCTCGGCAAGCTCGGCAACGAGGAGGTGAAGGTCCGCGTGCTGCACAGCGCGGTGGGCCAGATCACCGAAAGCGACATCCAGCTGGCCAAAGCGTCGGACGCCGTCATCGTCGCGTTCAACGTGCGCGCGACAAGCCAGGCGCGGGAGCTCGCGCACAAGGAAGGCGTCGAGATCCGCTACTACTCCATCATCTACGAGGTGGCGGACGACATCGAGAAGCTGGTGAAGGGCAAGCTCGCGCCGGTGCAGCGCGAGAAGTTCCTGGGCTACGCGCAGATCCTGCAGGTGTTCGAGGTCAAGCGCGTCGGCAAGGTGGCCGGCTGCCGCGTGACCGAGGGGCTGGTGAAGCGCGGTGCCGGGGTGCGGCTGCTGCGCGACGGCGTGGTGATCCACCAGGGGGAACTGTCCACGCTGCGCCGCTTCAAGGACGACGTGAAGGAAGTCCAGAACGGCTACGAATGCGGCATGTCCTTCGCCAACTACGACGACATCCGCGTCGGCGACCAGATCGAGTGCTACGAGACGGAGACGGTGGCGGCGACCTGACGCGGCGTCCGGCCCGCCAGACGCCGCGCCAGGCTTCGTCCGCGAGCAACTTCACGCGCATGGCCGGTGGCGGCCATGTGCGGTCCGCTCTCAGGCCGCCACCTGCTCCACGAAGGGTTCCAGCCCCATGACGAAACGCCACGGGCCGCCCGCCGGCCCGTCCCAGCGCATGCTGCGCGTCGCCGAGGAAGTGCGCCACGCGCTCTCCGCCGTGCTCGCGCGCGGCGATTTCCGCGACCCGGACCTGGCGGGCGCGCACATCACGGTCACGGAAGTCCGCGCCTCGCCCGACCTCAAGCACATGACGGCCTTCGTCTCGGGCCTGGGGCGCGACGTGCCGCCGGAGCAGTTCGCCGCGCTGAAGCGCGCCGCGCCCTATTTGCGGCGCGAGGTCGCCCATGCGGTGCGGCTGCGCTACGCGCCGGACATCCATTTCCAGCCGGACACCGCGCTCGACTACGCGATGCAGATAAACCGCGCGCTGAAGCAGCCGGTGGTCGCGCGCGACCTCCGGCCTAGAACCGATGAAGCTGAAGAGGACAGGTCGTGATCAGGATCGCACCGGTGCCACGGGTGCTCGAGGAGAGCGCCGACGCGATCCGCAGAGTAGACCCGATGGCTCAGCCAGCGCATCAGGACATCAGCAGGCGGCGCGAAGCAGCGATACTCTCCGACGATCTGGCAAGACTTACGCAAGCAGTACCAGCTTTTGGTAACGGCGCCGTCACGCGCAAGAGCCTCCGGGAAGCAGCTCAGGCCTATGCTGAGAGTCGGCTCCCGAGCTTGTCGCTTTTCGTCGGCGTCATGATTTGGGGCTACGCCGATCCCGGCTATGGGCCCACACGGGTCACCCGGATGCTTCGAGACAGACAGCAGGCGCTCGCTCGTGTTGAGCGCGCGTTGGCGGCAATGCGGGATGGCGACATCGCAAAAGCCTACGAGGCAATCTGTTTTCCGAGAGTTGGCACAGCGTTCGGCACCAAGTTCCTCGCGTTCGCAAGCCGTCCTTTCAACGTCCGGCCCACACCGCTCATTCTCGACAGCCGTGTATGCAAGGCCTTCAGCACTCTGCTCGGCGCGCCCCACCTGATGCGCGATTTCGCTCGGAGAGGTTTGGTCGTCCGCGACGCTGCGGGCTACGTCCGGTATGTCCGCACCATGAATGAATGGGCCGAAAGGCTTGGTTGCGACGCCGAGCAGATCGAAGTCTACCTGTTCGAGAAGACCGGCGGCCCTTGGGGCTTGCGGAACCGGGCGAAGTCCTGATGCGCCACCGCCACCGCCGCCCCAAAGGCCGCCCGATCGACGGCTGGCTGATCGTGGACAAGCCCTCCGGCATCGGCTCGACCGATGTCGTCAACATCGTCAAGCGCAGTTTCGACGCGCGGAAATGCGGCCATGGCGGCACGCTCGATCCGCTCGCCACCGGCATCCTGCCGATCGCCTTCGGCGCCGCGACCAAGACCGTGCCCTATGTGATGGACGGCACCAAGGTCTATCGCTTCACGCTGCGCTTCGGCGACGCGCGCGACACCGACGACGCCGACGGCAGGACCATCGCCACCACCGACGCCCGCCCGACCGACGCCGCGATCCGCGCGGCACTCCCCGCCTTCACCGGCGACATCCTGCAGATCCCGCCGGTCTTCTCCGCCATCAAGGTGCAGGGCGAACGCGCCTATGACCTGGCGCGCGAGGGGGTGGCGGTCGAACTCGCCCCCCGCCCTGCGCGGGTGGACCGTTTCGAGCTGATCGCCCGCCCCGACGCCGACACCGCGGTGTTCGAGGTGCAGTCGGGCAAGGGCGTCTACATGCGCAGCCTGGCGCGGGACCTGGCGAAGGCCGTCGGCTCGCTCGGCCACATCGCGGCGCTGCGGCGGCTCCGCGTCGGGCCGTTCCACGAGACGCACGCGATGCCCCTGGACAGGCTGCGCGTTTCGGAGGATACGCCACCTCCTTTCCCGGACCTCCTGCTTCCCGTGGAGACCGCGCTGGCCGACATCCCGGCGCTGGCCGTCACGGAGGTGGAGGCCGCGCGGCTCGAGACGGGGCAAGCCTTGTCGCTTGTCACCTTCATGGGCCGCGTTCCGGCCGCGGCGAATCCCGATGGGGGTCTCGTCCGCATCCTGGCGGGGGGGCGGCTGATCGGGCTTGGCGTGCTCGAAGGCGGGATGCTCCGCCCCGAGCGCTGGCTGACCGACGCCGAGAACGAGCAACGGCCGCCTCGCGGCCAGGGATGAAAGGCGACAGCCGATGTCGATCACCGCGGAGCGCCGAACGGCGCTCATCCAGGACTATGCGACCAAGCCGGGCGACACCGGCAGCCCCGAGGTGCAGGTGGCCCTGCTGTCGGAGCGCATCGCGAACCTGACGGAACACCTGAAGACCCACCCGAAGGACTTCCACTCGCGCCGCGGCCTGCTGGTGCTGGTGGGCCAGCGCCGCGGGCTGCTCGACTACCTGAAGCGCAAGAGCCAGGCCCGCTACGAGGCGCTGATCGGCCGCCTCGGGCTGCGTCGCTGACCGAGACGCCACCGGTCCTTGTTTATCGCCACCCGACGGGCGGCCGCCGGGTGCGGGCAATGGCCCTCGGCCTCTGGGCGGGGGCGATCGGGTTCCTGTCGGGGGCGATCGGCCTGCACCTGTACGAGGAAGCGCAGCAGTCCCGCACCTTCGCGACGCTCGCTCTGTTCGCGGGCGTCGTCGCCTTCTTCGCCGACCAGATGCGCCGGCGGACGGTGATCGCCCTGTTCGCCGACAAGGACGGGCTGATCGCCTACACCCTCGGGCTGTTCCGGCCGACGGAGCACCGGCTTCCCTTCCTGTCGCTGGAGCTGGAGCAGCACCAGGGCATGCGCGGCACCACCGCGGTGGCGCTGCGGCCGCCTGGCGCCATGGTGCCCTTCCTGATCGACACCACCCACGCGCCGCTCGACCTCGCGGCGCTGGCCAGCGTTTCCCCTGGCAAAGGGAAGAAGAAACGGCCATAAGGCTCCCGGGTGCGGCCGAAGGGCCACGCCCGACCCCCGCGTGCGCGCCGGGGTGACAGAGCGGATCCCGCCGAAGCCCCAGGCAAGCCCGGGTGCGCCCCGGCGTTTCCGGCCACATGGCTCTGCCGCCGGGCCCACCGCCCGCGGCCCCCCATGCCGCCCGAGACGCCGAGCCTCCCACCGCCGAAGGCCCGTGCGTCGCCGGACTGTCCTCCTGTCGCGTCGCCTGATCCACCGGGCCGCATCTTCGCGGCCCTGCCCCTGCATGGGGCCGACACGAAGGACTGTTCATGTTCGACAAGTATTTCCGCAAGGACATCGCCTGGGGCGACAAGATCCTGACGCTGGAGACCGGCAAGATCGCCCGCCAGGCGGACGGCGCCGTCATGGCCCGCCTGGGCGAGACGATCGTGCTCTGCACCGCCGTCGGCGTCCGCACGGCGAAGCCGGGCCAGGATTTCTTTCCCCTCACGGTGAACTACCAGGAGAAGGCCTTCGCCGCCGGCAAGATCCCGGGCGGCTTCTTCAAGCGCGAGGGCCGGCCCTCCGAGAACGAGACCCTCGTCTCCCGCCTGATCGACCGCCCGATCCGCCCGCTGTTCCCGGACGGGTTCCGCAACGAGGTGCAGGTCATCGCGACGGTGCTGTCGCATGACATGGAGAACGACCCGGACATCGTCGCGATGGTCGGCTGCTCCGCCGCCCTCACCCTCTCCGGCATCCCGTTCTTCGGCCCCGTCGCCGCCGCCCGCGTCGGCAACATTGACGGCCGCTACGTGCTGAACCCGACGCTCGATCAGCGGAAGACGTCGAAGCTCGACCTCGTGGTGGCCGGCACGCAGGACGGCGTGCTGATGGTCGAGTCCGAAGCGCATGAGCTGACCGAGGAGGTCATGCTCGGCGCCGTCACCTTCGGCCACCAGTCCTTCCAGGCGGTGATCCGCGGCATCATCGACCTGGCCGAGGTCGCGGCGAAGGACCCGTGGCCGCTTCCGAAGGCGTCCGAGGCGGAGAAGGCGCTCAAGGCCCGCATCGCCGAACTCGGCCGCGCGCAGATGGCCGCCGCCTACACCGAGAAGGACAAGCTCGCCCGCCAGGCGAAGGTGGCCGAGGTGAAGAAGGCCGTCCTCGCGGCGCTGGAGGCTGAGGGCGCCGACACCGCCGCCGCCAAGGGCCTGCTGAAGGAGCTGGAGGCGGACGTGGTCCGCAACGCCATCCTCGACACCGGCATGCGGATCGACGGGCGCGACACCAGGACCGTCCGCCCGATCGTCGCCGAGGTCGGCGTGTTGCCGCGCGCCCACGGCTCGGCGCTGTTCACCCGCGGCGAGACGCAGGCGCTCTGCGTCACCACCCTCGGCACCGGACAGGACGAGCAGATCATCGACGCCCTCACGGGAGAATACCGTGAGGACTTCATGCTGCACTACAACTTCCCGCCCTATTCGGTGAACGAGGCGGGCCGCATGGGCAGCCCGGGCCGCCGCGAGATCGGCCACGGCAAGCTCGCCTGGCGCGCCATCCACCCGCTGCTGCCGGAGCGCGAGAACTTCCCCTACACGATCCGCGTCGTCTCCGAGATCACGGAGTCGAACGGCTCCTCCTCGATGGCGACGGTGTGCGGCGCCTCGCTGTCGCTGATGGATGCGGGGGTGCCGCTGAAGCGCCCCTGCGCCGGCATCGCCATGGGGCTGATCAAGGAGGAGCGCGGCTTCGCCGTGCTCTCCGACATCCTGGGCGACGAGGACCACCTCGGCGACATGGACTTCAAGGTGGCCGGCACCGAAGTCGGCATCACCAGCCTGCAGATGGACATCAAGATCACGTCCATCACGCCGGACATCATGAAGATCGCCCTCGACCAGGCGCGCGAGGGGCGGATGCACATCCTCTCGGAGATGGCGAAGGGCCTCTCCGGCGCCCGCACCGGCGTCGCCGCCAACGCGCCCAAGATCACCACCATCACCGTGCCGAAGGACAAGATCCGCGAGGTGATCGGCACCGGCGGCAAGGTGATCCGCGAGATCGTCGAGTTCTCCGGCGCCAAGATCGACATCGACGACGACGGCACGATCCGCATCGCAGCCACCAGCCAGGAGAGCACCGACAAGGCGCTCGACCGCATCCGCGCGATCGTGGCGGAGCCGGAAGTGGGCGTGATCTACACCGGCACGGTGGTGAAGACGGCCGAGTTCGGCGCCTTCGTGAACTTCCTCGGCAGCCGCGACGGCTTGGTCCACATCAGCGAACTGGCGAACGAGCGGGTGGCCAAGACGACCGACATCGTGAATGTCGGCGACAAGGTGCGCGTGAAGGTGCTTGGCTTCGACGACCGCGGCAAGGTGAAGCTCTCGATGCGGGTGGTGGACCAGGCGACCGGTGCCGACATCACCGACCAGGTGGGCGCCCGCCGCCCGCGCGAGGACGGCGACCGGCCCGAGCGTGGCGACCGCGAGCGCGGCGAGCGCCGCCCGCGCCGCGACCGCGACGCCGACTGACACGCTCCGGGGCGGCGGGCTTCCCTTCGCCGCCCCGAAGGCGCATATGTGACATGCCCGACCGGCGCGCTCGGAAACGCGCCGGCCCGGTGCCAGTGTGGAGCGAAGCAGCGTGAAGACCATCAACCCGATCCGCATGGGCGGGGTCGAGGTTCTGCCCGTGGTCGAGGGCGGCAAGGGTGTCGCGGTGTCCAACGGCGCCACCTGCGGCACCTGGGCCTCGGCCGGGGGTGTCGGCACCTTCTCTGCCGTCAACGCCGATTCCTACGACGCGGACGGCAGGCCGATTCCGCAGATCTACCACGGCAAGACCCGGCGCGAGCGGCACGAGGAACTGGTCGCCTACGCCATCGCCGGCGGCATCGCCCAGGCGCGCGAGGCGCATGAGCGCGCCGGCGGCAAGGGCCGAATCCACGCCAACATCCTGTGGGAGATGGGCAGCGCCGAGCGCGTGATCCGCGGCATCCTGGAGAAGACCAAGGGGCTGATCCACGGCATCACCTGCGGCGCCGGCATGCCGTATCGGCTGTCCGACATCGCGCGCGACTTCGGCGTGTTCTACTACCCGATCGTCTCCTCGGCCCGCGCCTTCAACGCGCTGTGGCGCCGCGCCTACAACCGGACGCGCGACCTGCTGGGCGGCGTGGTGTACGAGGACCCCTGGCTCGCCGGCGGCCACAACGGCCTGTCGAACAGCGAGGATCCGAAGAAGCCCGAGGATCCCTACCCGCGCGTGCTCGCGCTGCGGAAGGTGATGCGCGAGTTCGGCCTCGCCGACACGCCGATCATCATGGCCGGCGGGGTCTGGTGGCTCGAGGAATGGGAGGACTGGATCGACAACCCCGATCTCGGGCCGATCGCCTTCCAGTTCGGCACCCGCCCGCTGCTGACGAAGGAGAGCCCGATCAGCGACGCCTGGAAGCAGCGGCTGCTGACGCTGAAGAAGGGCGATGTGCTGCTGCAGCCCTACAGCCCGACCGGCTTCTACTCTTCTGCCGTGCGCAACGACTTCCTGCGCGAGCTGGAGGAGCGCAACGAGCGCCAGGTGGCCTACACCACCGAACCGGTCGGCGAGCACACCGCCGAATACGGCGTGGGTCCGCGCAAGCGCCTCGTATGGCTGACGCCGCTCGACCTCGCGCGCGTGCGCGCCTGGGAGGCGCAGGGCTTCACCGAGGCCATGCGCACCCCCGACAACACGCTGATCTTCGTCAGCCGCGAGAAGCACGACGAGATCATCGCCGACCAGATCGCCTGCATGGGCTGCCTGTCCCACTGCCGCTTCAGCAACTGGGCGCAGACCGAGCCGGACTACTCCACCGGCAAGAAGGCCGATCCGCGCTCCTTCTGCATCCAGAAGACGCTGCAGGACATCGCGCATGACGGCGCGCTGGAACGCAACCTGATGTTCGCCGGCCACAACGCCTACCGCTTCGCGGAGGACCCGTTCTACTCGAACGGCTTCATCCCGAGCGCGAAGGAGCTGGTCGAGCGGATCATGACCGGCCGCTGAGGCCCGGCATGGCGGAGGAAGGCGGCCGCCTGTTCTTCCGCTCCGAGGTGCTGGCCGGCGCACGCCGCCCGCCGCGCCCGGCGACCGGCCGGGTGGTGCGCGAAGCCGCGCGCGAGACGCCCGTGCATGCGGAGTGCGACGTGCTGGTGGTGGGCGGCGGCCCGGCCGGCACCGCCGCCGCACTCGCCGCGGCACGGCTCGGCGCGCGCGTCGTGCTGCTCGAGCGGCACAACCACCTGGGAGGCCTCTCCACCGGCGGTCTCGTCATCTGGATAGATCGGATGACCGACTGGGACGGGCGCCTCGTCATCCGCGGCTTCGCCGAGGAGATCCTGGCGAGGCTGCCGAAGCACGCCGTCGCCGGCCCGCCGCCCGCGCTCTGGGGCAGCCGCGACGCCGCAACTGCCGCCTGGTGGGCGCAACGCACCGCCGCCTTCCACGGCGTGGTCTGCCATGCGCCCACCCTGTGCCCGGAATGGCTGAAGGCGGAGTCGCTCGCGCTGCTGACCGCTGCCGGGGTGGACCTGATCCTCCACGCGCTCGGCACCGAACCCGTGCTGCAGGACGGCCGCGTCGCCGGCGCGATCTTCGAATCGAAGGAGGGCCGCCGCGCCCTCCTCGCGCGCGTCACCGTGGACTGCACCGGCGACGGCGACCTCTTCGCCCGCGCCGGCGCGCGGCATCACACCGACATCGACGAGCGCGACATCCACCACTGCATGAACACCTGCTGGCTGTTCGGCGGCGTGGACATGCCGCGGCACCTCGCCTGGCGCGCCGAGAAGCCCGAGGAGTTCTCGGAATTCCTGCGCCAGGGGCGCGAGCGTTTCGGCCTGCTCGACAAGGCCTTCGTCTCCTGGCGCGACGATGTCGCGCTGTTCATGGGCCCGCGGCTTGCCGGCTATTCCGCGCTGAAGGTGGATGACCTGACGGAGGTCGAGCTCCGCTCGCGCCGCCTGATGCTCGACCACCTCGCCTTCTACCGCGCCCATGCGCCGGGCTTCGAAGGCGCGTTCCTGATGCTCTCCGCGCCGCAGCTCGGCGTCCGCCACGGGCGGCGGCTGGCCGGCGTCGCCTCCGTCACGCGCGCAGACTGGGACGGGCGCGTGCGGGCGGACGAGATCGGCGTTTCGCCTTCGCTGTCGCCCAAGTTCCCGCCCGTCTCCATCCCCTATGGCGCGCTGGTGCCGGAGGCGCTCGACGGGCTGCTGGCCGCCGGCCGCCACGTCTCCTGCGACCCGTCGAGCCACTCCTTCCTGCGCGAGATCCCGCAATGCTGGCTGACCGGCCAGGCGGCGGGCGCGGCCGCTGCTCTGGCCGCCGGCGCGGGCGTCGAGCCGCGCGCGGTGGACATCGCGGCGCTGCAGGCGGCGCTGCGTGCCCAGGGTGTCGCCTTCAGCGAACCCGCGCTGGCCTGAGATTGCCGCGCCCGGCCCCGCGTGGCACGGTCCGCGCCCCGATGCCCGCCATCCCCGCACGCCGCGCCAATCACTACACCGGCAGCCCGCTCGACCGCGCATCCGCGCTGCGCGACGACGATGCCGCCGTCGCCGCGCTGCTCGCCGACCCGCACAGCCTGCACCTGCCGGTCTGGCGCGGCCGCAACCTGATGCGCGCGCACCGCGACGGCACGCACGAAGCCGTGCTGCTGACCGGGGAGGCCGCGCGGCTGCTGCACGGCCGCGCCGCGCCCCTCGCCGCCCCGGTCGCGCTGCTCGGGCTGCTCGACGGGCGCGGCTGCTTCGCGCTCGACCTCTCGGCGGCCGAGGACCCGCTGCCGCTGCTGCCCGAGGCGCTCGGCAGCTTCGCCGACCTGCGCGCCGTCGCCGGCACGCTGCCTGCCGCCGACGCCGCCATGATGGCGCACGCGCGCGGGCTGATGCACTGGCGCACGCGCAACCGCTTCTGCGGCGTCTGCGGCGGGCCGACCGCGCCGCGCAGCGCCGGCAACGTGCTCGTCTGCGAGGGCTGCGGGGCGCAGCATTTCCCGCGGACCGACCCGGCCGTCATCATGCTGGTGACGCGCGGCGACCGCTGCCTGCTCGGCCACTCGGGGCGCTTCCCGAACGCGCGCATGTACTCGACTCTGGCCGGCTTCGTGGAACCCGGCGAAAGCCTGGAGGAGGCGGTGCGCCGAGAGGTGCGGGAGGAGACCGGCGTCGAGGTCGGCGCCGTCCACTACCACTCCTCGCAGCCCTGGCCCTTCCCCTCCTCGATGATGCTCGGCTTCCACGCCGAGGGGCTCTCCGAGGACATCACGATAGACCACGAGGAACTGAAGGACGCGCGATGGTTCACCCGCGACAGCCTGCGCGACCCGGACGCGCTCGGGATCTCCCTGCCGCGCGTGGATTCCATCGCGCGGCGCCTGATCGAGGACTGGCTGGAGGCCGCATGACCCGCTTCGCCCTGCTCGCCCTGCCGCTTCTGCTGGCCGCCTGTGGCGGCACGCCCCGCCCGGCCGCGGAACCCGAGAGCGCGGAACTCGCCGCCTGCCGGGCGGAAGCCCGGAACGACCCGCGCTTCGCCGCGCTCGGCGCGACGGCGCTGCCCGGCAACCGGGCGAACGAGACGCGCATCGCCGAGGAACGGCGCCGCCTGGAAGCCGACCTGGTCAGCGCCTGCCTGCGCGCGCGCGGCGCAGCGGGCGGCGCCGCCCGCGGCGGCGGGGTCGAGGCGGTGCGCCGGTAGCCCATCCCGATCGGCGGGCGCCGAGGGAGCGGGCGAAGATGCTCGCGGACGCGTGGCTTCCCGAGGTCGGTGGCGCGGAGGCGAATGCACGGGGTCCTGCGCCATCGCGCGGCGCAGCAGCGCGATGGGACAGGCGGCGCCGCGGGCGCCGCGTCCGCGAGGCATGGTCCGGCGCATGCTGCGTCCCCTGCCCGCTCGACGCCCCGCCCGCGCCGCCGATGCCGGCCATGAGCCGCCCTCGGGAGCCGACCTGTTCGCCTCCTGCCCGCCCGCGCCCGAGCCCTTCCGGGGCCGGAGCCCATGGCTGCCCCCGGGCGGTTCGCGACGCCGCCCCATGTTCCCCGCCGGGCAAGCGACAAGACCGGCGCGCCGGACGCGACCCGCGCCCGCTCAAGGGACCGAGGGGCCCTCGCACCAGACCAGCAACTTGACGGAACGAACGCAGCCGGCCGGTGCGCCGCTCGCCCTGCGCATCATCGGCGCGTCCCTCACACCACCCGTTCCCCCGCGCGCCACACCTGGCGCGCCACCGGCGTTGCGCCGAAGGCGCCGACACGCACGACATCCCCCCGCAGCCCGGGCGCGAGCCGCCCGCGATCGGCAAGCCCCGCCATGCGTGCGGGCCGCTCGGTGATCATCGCCACCGCCTCCGGCAGCGGCATCCCCTGCACCCGCCAAGCCCTCCAGGCGGCCTCAAGCAGCGCCGGCGGCACGTAGTCGGACGCGAAGGCATCCACCAGCCCGCGCGAGACCAGCTCCGCCACCGCGACATTCCCGGAATGGCTGCCGCCGCGCACCAGGTTCGGCGCGCCGCCGATCACCGTCATCCCATGCGCCCGCGCGGCTTCCGCCGCCGCCACCGACACCGGGAACTCGCTGATCAGGATGCCGTCGCGCGCGTTCTCCGCGATCTCGTCCGCATCCCAGTCGTCATGGCTCGCCACCGGGATGCCGCGCGGCGCGATGCGGTCGAGGAGCCAGCGCCGGTTCTGCCCCCGCAGCCGCCCGCGCTGCTCGGTCAGCGCCGCGATCCGCGCCTCGATCTCGGCGGCGGGCATGCCGGAGCGGGCGCGCATCTTCCTGTAGCGGTCGAGGTCCGCATACTGCCCCACCCCCGGCGAGTGGTCCATCAGCGACACGAAGGCGAGCAGCGGATGGTCCGCCACCGACTCGAACAGCGCCGGCATGTCCGCGGCCGGCAGTTCGCAGCGCAGGTGCAGCAGGTGCTCGCTCTTCAGCAGCCCGGAGCCGGACAGCGCGTCGAGGTCGGCGATGCCGTTGCGGAAGGTCTCGATCCGCTCGTTGTCGAAGCCGAGGTCGCCGAGGCACAGCGCGTCGAACACCGTGGTGGTGCCGGAGGCCGCGGTCTGCGCGTCATGCGCCAGCATCGCCGACAGCGACGGCCAGCGCGCCCCCGCCCGCGGCAGCACCTGGCGTTCCAGGTTGTCGGTGTGCAGGTCCACGATGCCGGGGATCAGGTGGTCGCCGCCGAGATCGAGCGCCGAGGCGAGGTGGCTGCGGCCGGGCTGGATCTCGGCGATCACGCCGCCGCGCAGCACCAGCGTGCCGTCCACCACCGCGTCCGGCAGCACAAGAAGGGCGTTGGTCAGGATCGTCTCGGTCATGCTGCGTCCGGTAGCGGGGAGATGTCGTGCAGGCGGTCGGCGACCGCGTCGCGCACCTCGGCATCGTGGAAGATGCCGACGATGGCGGCGCCGCGCGCCTTCGCCTCCTGGATGAGTTCGATGACCACGGCGCGGTTCCCGGCGTCAAGGCTCGCGGTCGGCTCGTCGAGCAGCAGCAGCGGGTGCCCCGCGCCGAAGCCGCGCGCGAGATTCACCCGCTGCTGTTCGCCGCCGGAGAAGGTCGCAGGCGGCAGCCCGTGCAGCCGCCCGGGCAGGTTGAGGCGGTGCATCATCCGCGCCGCGGCCTCCCGCGCCGCGTCCCGCGCGACACCGCGCGCCACCATCGGCTCGGCCACGATGTCGAGCGCGGGGACGCGCGGGATCACGCGCAGGAACTGCGACACGTAGCCGATGACGTGGCGGCGCAGCCGCGCCACCTCCCGCGCGCCGGCCGCGGCGAGGTCGGTCGCGCTGCCATCCTCCTCCCGCACCAGGATGCGCCCGCCGCATGCGCCGTAGTTGCCGGCGAGGCAGCGGAGCAGCGTGGATTTCCCCGCGCCCGACGGCCCGGCCAGCACGACGCATTCGCCGGCGCGCACCGTAAGCGCCTCGCCGCGCAGAACGGGAATGCGCAGGCCGCCCTGGAGATGCAGGGTGAACGTCTTGTCCAGCGCCTCGACGCGAAGCCGCCAGTCGCCGGCCGCGCTCATGCCGCCAGAACCGAGGAGACCAGAAGCTGCGTGTAGGGATGCTGCGGATCGTCCAGCACCCGGTCGGTGAGGCCTTGCTCCACCACCTCGCCCCGGCGCATCACCAGGATGCGCCCGGCGAGCAGACGCGCCGCCGCGATGTCGTGCGTCACCAGCAGCACCGCGAGGCCGAGATCGGCGACGAGGCCGCGGATCAGGTCGAGCAGCCGCGCCTGGACCGACACGTCGAGACCCCCGGTCGGCTCGTCCATGAACACGAGGGCGGGATGCGTGACCAGGGTGCGGGCGATCTGCAGCCGCTGCTGCATGCCGCCCGAGAAGCCGCGCGGCAGGTCGTCCATGCGCGCCGGCTCGATCTCGACGCGCGCGAGCCATTCCGCCGCCGCCGCGCGGATGTTGCCGTAGTGCCGCGCGCCGGAGGCCATCAGCCGCTCTCCGACATTGCCGCCGGCGGAGACCGACATGCGCAGGCCATCGCGCGGGTTCTGGTGGACATAGCCCCATTCGCTCCGCATCAGCCGGCGCAGCGCGGGTTCGCCCATCGCCGCGATGTCCTGGCCGCGATACAGGACGCGGCCCGATTGCGGCGCCACCTGGCCGGACAGCACGCGCAGGAGCGTCGTCTTGCCCGAGCCCGATTCGCCGACGATCGCCACCACCTCGCCCGGATGGATCTCGAGCGAGACGCCGAGCAGTGCCGGGATCGCGCCGAAGCGGAGCGTCAGCCCCTCGGCGGCGAGCAGCGGCGCGCTCATTCCGCCGCCTTCCGCGCGGCTTGGCGTGTGGCGCAGTAGTCGGTGTCGGAGCAGGCGAACATCCGCCCGCCGGCATCGTCGGTCAGCACCTCGTCGAGATAGGAGTCGGTCGCCCCGCACAGCGCGCAGGCGTGCGGCGCGCGGATCGGGCGGAAGGGATGGTCCTCGAAGTCGAGGCTGACGACATCGGTGTAGGGCGGCACGGCGTAGATCTTCTTCTCCCGCCCGGCGCCGAACAGCTGCAGCGCCGGCATGCGGTGCATCTTGGGGTTGTCGAAGGCCGGGATCGGGGACGGCGACATCAGGTAGCGCCCGTCCACAATCACCGGGTAGTTGTAGGCGGTGGCGATGGCGCCGTGCGTCACGATGTCCTCGTACAGCCGCACCTGCATCAGCCCGTAGTCGGCCAGCGCGTGCAGCCGCCGCGTCTCGGCGAGCCGCGGCTCCAGCCGCGACAGCGGCTCGGGCATCGGCACCTGATAGACGAGGATCTGGCCTTCGGTCAGGGGCGTCTCGGGGATGCGGTGGCGCGTCTGGATGATCGTCGCCTCGGTGGTGCGCTCCGTCACCGCCACGCCGGCGACGCGCTGGAAGAAGCGGCGGATCGAGACGGCGTTGGTGGTGTCGTCCGATCCCTGGTCGATCACCTTCAGCACGTCCGAGGGGCCGATCACCGCAGCCGTCACCTGGATGCCGCCCGTTCCCCAGCCATAGGGCAGCGGCATCTCGCGCGCACCGAACGGCACCTGGTGGCCCGGGATGGCGACGGCCTTGAGCAGGGTGCGGCGCAGCATCCGCTTCGTGCCCTCGTCGAGATAGGCGTAGGAGAAGCCGGGCGCGCCGCTCATTCCGCCGCCTCCTTCAGCGCGCGGATGGCGCGGAGATTCTCGAGCTCCGACTGGAAATCCACGTAATGCGGCAGCTTCAGGTGCTCGACGAAGCCGGTCGCCTCCACATTGTCGGAATGCAGCAGCACGAACTCCTCCTGCTGCGCCGGCGCGGCGCGTTCCTCGCCGTATTCGTCGGCGCGCAGCGCGCGGTCCACCAGCGCCATCGCCATCACCCGCCGCTCGCCATGGCCGAAGGAGAGTCCGTAGCCGCGGGTGAACTGCGGCGGCACCCCGGGCGCGCCCTGGAACTGGTTCACCATCTGGCATTCGGCGAGCGGGATGTCGCCGATGTCGAGCGGAAAGGGAAACTCCGGCGTCTCGATCTCGACGGCCGCCCAGCCGATCCGCACCTCGCCGACGAAGGGGTGGTTGCCGCCATAGCCGCGCTGCGTCGAGTAGCCGAGCGCGAGCAGGAAGCCCTCGTCGGCGCGTGCGAGGTTCTGCAGCCGCGCCGGGCGAGGCGCCGGCAGCGGCAGCGGCTGGCGCGTCAGGTCGGCGGGCTCGGCATCCGACGCCTCCTCCCGCCCCATCAGCCCCTCGCGCGCCAGAAGTTCGGTGACGCGCGGCGCCGGCGCCGGGTCGGCGGGCGCCCGTGGCGCCGGCGGAGGGTCGCCGACGGCGGCGGCAAGGTCGAGAAGCCGGTGCGTGTAGTCGAAGGTGGGACCCAGGATCTGCCCGCCGGGCAGATCCTTGTAGGTGGCGGAGACCCGGCGGATCAGCCGCATCGCCGCGGTGTCGAGCGGCCGCGAATAGCCGAAGCGCGGCAGCGTGGTGCGATAGGCGCGCAGCAGGAAGGCGGCCTCGATCAGGTCGCCGCGCGCCTGCGCGATGGCGATCGCCGCCAGCTCCCGGTCGCAGCAGGAGCCCTCCGCCATCACCCGGTCCACGGCGAGCGTGAGTTGCTCTGCGACCTGCGCGGGCGCGATCCGGGGCAGGGACGGATCGCCGCGCCTGGCCTCGTCGAGCCAGGCATGGGCGTTCTCGATCGCGCGCTCGCCGCCCTTCACCGCGACATACATGGCGCTAGCCCTCCGACAGCCGCGTCGAGCGCGGCAGGCAGGCGACGGCGGAGGGCGACGCGAGGATCACGTCCACCCCGCGGGGGAAGCGCGCGCGCTGGGCGGCGAAGGCGGCGGCGAAGCCGGGCGGCGCGCCGGTGGCGGAGAGCCGCGCCTCGCGCGCGATGCCCGGGCCGGTGAGCCGCCACCCGGCGCCCTCCGCCAGGGCCGCGACGGGCAGCAGCAGCGTCGCCGAGCGGTGCGGCTCCTCGTCGGTGCCGGCGTCCAGGCTGTCGAGCGGCGGCGCCTCGCCGAGGGGCAGCACGAAGGCGGCCTGCTCCGGGTTCCGCGCGAACGGGCAGCCGCAATGGAAGCCGATCCAGCCGCGCGCCGGATCGGGCGCATCGGTCCAGAGCGGCGTGTCGGCGTCGCACAGCGTCAGCAGCACGGCGCCGAGCGCGGGCGTCAAGGGCGCGGGCGGCGCCAGGCCCTCGCCGAGCGGCAGCACCCGCCCCGGGCGCGCCATCGCGTCCAGCAGCGCGCGGAAGGCCGCCTGCGCGCCGAGCACCGGGTCGGCGAAGCCTGGCAGAAGCGCGGCGGTCATCGCATCTGCACCATTGTCAGGAACTCGACGCGCGTCGCCGCGGCGCGCTCCGCCTCCGCCGCGCGGCGCGCCGCCTGGGCTTCGGCCAGCGGCGCGATCACCGCCGCGTGCAGCGCGGGGCGCAGCGCGGCGTCCTGCAGCGCGGCATCCAGCAGCGCCGAAAGTTCGGCCGCCCGCCGGTCGCGCCCGATCCGCACCGCGTGGCCGACGGCGCCGCCTTCGATCGCCACCGTGCAGCGCGTGACCGTCGCCTCGCCCAGATTGAACGGCGCACCGTCGCCGCCCGCGCGGCCGCGCACCATGACGAGGCCGATCTCCGGCCCGCGCAGGGCGCGATGCGGCGGCAGCGGCGGGGCGTCGGCCAGGCGCTGCCCGATCTCGTCCGCCGTCGCGCGCGCCAGCACCGCGAGCCAGTGGCGACGCTCTCTGTCCTCGTCCGTCATGCCGCCGTTCCGTCCGTGCGGATCACCGCACCCGGCCATCCGCGGTGCCGATCAGTCTGCGGCGGATGCGCCCGCTGATCCAGTCTATCAGCGCGACGGTCGCGATCATCAGGAGGATGATGAAGGCCACCTCGTCCCAATGCCGCACGCGGATGCGCTCGGCGATCTGCAACCCGATGCCGCCGGCGCCGACGACGCCGAGGATCGCGGCCGAGCGCGTGTTGCTCTCGAAGAAATACAGCGCCTGCGCCAGCATCACCGGCAATACCTGCGGCAGCACGCCGAAGCGGATGGCGAGGCTGCGCGCCCCGCCCGCGGCCGTCACGCCTTCCACCTGCTTCTTCTCGGCGTTCTCGATCGCCTCGGCGTAGAGCTTCGCTAGAACCGCGAAATCCGCGGTGAAGATGGCAAGCACCCCGGCCAAGGGCCCGAGCCCGACGGCGCGGACATAGGCCAGCGCCCAGATCAGGCTGTCCACGCCGCGGAACCCGTCGAACACGCGGCGCAGCGAGAACCGCGCGAGCCCGTTCAGCACCATGTTGTTGGCGCCGAGGAAGCCGAGCGGCACCGCCACCAGCGCGGCCAGGAAGGTGCCGAGAAACGCCATCGCGACCGATTCGGCGAGACCCTGGAGAATGTCGAGCCACAATTCGCCGGGCGAAGGCGGGATCATGAGCAGGATGATGGTGCCAAGGCCGGACAGGCCGTTCAGGATACGCTCCGGCGTGATGTCGAACAGCCAGAACACCCATACGAGCCAGGCGGCCAGCAGCGCCATCCCGGCCCAGAACACCGCGCGCTCGAGCGGCGGGGGCCCGAAGGCGCGCGGGTTGCGGGCGCGCCAGCGGGCGATCTCCTCCTGCGTCATGCCGGCCATCTCAGCGCGCCCCCGCGGCGTCGGTGATGCGGTGGCGCAGCCGCTCGCTGAGCAGGTCGATCGCCGTCACCGTCAGGATCACCATCAGCACGATCGCGCTGATCTCCTCGTAGTAGTTGAACGAGATCACCGTGTAGATCTCCTGGCCGATGCCGCCGGCGCCGACGAAGCCGATCACGCTCGCGCCGCGCACGTTGATCTCGAAGCGCAGCAGGGAATAGCTGATGAGGTTCGGCGCCACCTGCGGCAGGATCGCGTAGCGGCACGCCTGGCCCCAGGTGCCGCCCGAGGCGCGGACCCCGTCCCAGGGGCGCATGTCGGCGTTCTCGATCACTTCCGAGAACAGCTTCCCTAGCGCGCCGATGGTGTGGATCATGATCGCCAGGATCCCGGCCAGGGCGCCGATGCCGAAGGCCCAGACGAAGATGAGAGCATAGACGATCTCGGGCACCGTCCGCAGCGCTTCCAGCGTGCGCCGCGCAAGCTGGTAGGACCATTGGGACCGCGCGAGGTTGCGCGACGCGAAGAAGGACAGCACCAGCGCGATCGCGGCCCCGCCGAGGGTGGCGAGCGCCGCCATGTTCGCCGTCTCCAGCAGCAGCAGCGCCCAGGCGTCCCAGCGGTAGAACCAGGAGGCGAGGGAGCCCTCCGTCTCGCTGTCGGCGAACAGCGTCGCCCAGCGGAGGTCCGGCATGATGCGGATGAAGTATTCCGTGACGCGCGGAAACCCGGCGATCAGCACCTCCGGGTTCACCTCGCTCACCCAGCCGGCCAAGTAAAGGCAGGCGGCGAGCAGGGCGAGGGCGAACAGCGTGGCGCGGCGCCGCTCCCGCCGCGCCGCCTGGAACGCGGCCTCGCCGCGCAGCACCGCGTCGCTGACGGCGAGGCCGGACACGATCAGGACCGCCGGCGCCGCGCCGCCGCTTCCTCGCGGCGCATCTCGACGAACAGCTCGTAGTCCTGGTGGAAGCCCTCGACCGCGCCGAGCGTGTCGCCGCGCGCGATCTGCCGCGCGATGTCCGGATAGGTCTTGGCGAGCGAGAGCTGGAACATCTGGAAGTCCCGCCGGAACGCCTCCGGCAGGTCGGTCCGCACCGCCATCGGCCCGTTCATGATAGGGTCCGAGGTCCAGATGATGCGAAGATCGGCCATGTTCAGCATGCCCTTGTCCACCATGGACCGAAGGTTGCCGCGGCTGTAGCCCTGGTTCACGTCGCCGATGCCCGACGCCCAGGTGATGGCGGCGTCGTACTGCCTCTGCAGCACCGCCACCACGGCCTGTTCATGTCCTCCGCCGAAGCCGGTGCGGCCGAAGAACTGCCCGGGCTCGACGCCGATGCCCGCGCGCCGCATCTGGAAGCGCGGGATCAGGTAGCCGGAGGCCGAGTTCGGGTCGGCCCAGGCGAGGCTGCGGCCGCGCATCTGCTCGAAGCTCTCGATGCCCGAATCGCGCCGCACCACCATCACCGCCACATAGGCGATCGTGCCGTCGCCCTGCTGGGTGATGGTCAGCGGCTCGATCCCGCCATTGGTGTCCATCCAGGCGCCGGCATAGGCGGCCGGGCCCATGCCCGCGATCTCGAGCTGCCGGGCGCCCAGCGCCTGCATCACGCCCGCGTAGTCGGAGGCGGGGAACAGCCGCGTCGGCACCTCGAAGATGCGCTCGATCAGCGCGCGGTAGGGCTCGAAGCGGCCGAGGCGGTCGGCCTCGTTCTCGCCGCCCAGGATGCCGTAGCGGATCTGCGGCACCTGCGCCGCCCAGGCGCGGCGGCCTGGCTGCGGCATCACCACATCGGCGTCCTGCGTGCGGCGGCGGCGGCCGCCATCGGGGCGCGGCGGGATGGCCTGCACATTGGCGGCCGCGGCGAGCGGCGACAGCGCGGCGCCGGCAGCGAGCGCGCCTAGGGAACGACGGGTGATCATGCTCTGTGCCTCCGGCCATGCGCCCGCCCGGCGTGGCGCCGGGCGGGTCGCGTCAGGTTGGGTTCAGGTGCGGCGGCGGCGGGCGGCCGCCTCTTCCTGCCGCATGCGGACGAACAGTTCGAAGTCGGCGTGCCGCACCTCGCGGTAGCCGGTGCCGGCGCCGCGCTCGACCTGGCGGTAGATCTCCGGATGCGCGATCGGCAGCGCCAGGTGGAACATCCGCATGTCCTCCTTGAACGCCTCGGGCAGGTCGCGCCGCACGGTCAGCGGGCCGTTCAGGATCGGCTCCGAGCGCCAGATCACGCGCAGGTCGCGCATGTTCAGCATGCCCTTCTCGACCATCGCGCGCAGGTTGCCGCGGGTGAAACCCTCGCTCTCCTCGCCCTGGCCGGAGGCCCAGGTGACCGCCGCGTCGAACTGGCGCTGCAGCACGGCGACGACCGCCTGCTCGTGGCCGCCGCCGAAGCCGGTGCGGCCGAAGAACTGCCCGGGCTCGACGCCGATGCCCTGGGCGCGCAGCTGGAAGCGCGGAATCAGGTAGCCCGACGTCGAGTTCGGATCGGCCCAGGCGAGCGAACGGCCGCGCATCTGCTCGAGCGTCTCGATGCCGGAGTCGCGCCGCACCACCATCACCGAGATGTAGGAGATCGAGCCGTCGGCCTCCTCCGACACCAGCAGCGGCTCGACATTGCCGTTGCTGTCCATCCATGCGGCGGCATAGGCGGAGGAGCCCATGCCGGCCATCTCGATCTGCCGCGCGCTGAAGGCCTGCACCACGCCGCCGAAATCGGCAGCGGCGAACAGCCGCGCCTCGATGCCGAAGGTGCGCATCAGCAGGTCGCGGTAGGGGCCGTAGCGGCCGAGCCGGTCGGCCTCGTTCTCGCCGCCGAGCAGGCCGATGCGCAGCAGCGGCACCTGCGCCGCCCAGGGGCGGCGGCCCGCCTCGGGGAAGCGGATGTCCGGATCGAGGCTGCGGCGGCGCCGCTCGGCCGGCGCGGCGGGCATCGCCCCCTGCGCGGCGACAAGCGACGGGACCAGGGCCGAGCCGGCGACAAGGCCTGCAAGATGGCGGCGCGTGATCATCAGTCTTTCTCCTCGGGGGGTCAGGCGGCCGCGGCGGCGCGGCGCGTCGGAGCCTCGGCCGCGGCCTGCTCATCGAACTCGTCCTCGCTGACGCCGTAGATCTCGGGCACGCGGCTCGCCGTGAGCTCGGCGGGCGGGCCGTCGAACACGATGCGGCCGGCCTGCATGGCGACGATGCGGTCGCAGTATTCGCGCGCGGTATCGAGGTGATGCAGGTTGCACAGCACGGTGATGCCGTCCTGCCGATTGATCAGCCGCAGCGCGTCCATCACCACGCGGCTGTTGCGCGGGTCGAGCGAGGCGATCGGCTCGTCCGCCAGCAGCACCTTCGCCTCCTGCAGCAGCGCGCGGGCGATGGCGACGCGCTGCTGCTGCCCGCCCGACAGCGTGTCGGCGCGCTGCAGCGCCTGGTCGGCCAAGTCGAAGCGGTCGAGCGCGGCGAGCGCCATCGCCCGCTCGGCGGCGGAGAACCACTTGAACATGCTGGACAGCGTGCCGAAGGGGCCGGGCCGGTGGTTCAGCCGCCCGACCAGCACATTGGTCAGCACGTCCAGCCGCTGCACGAGGTTGAATTGCTGGAAGATCATCGCGCAGTCGGTGCGCCAGTCGCGCAGCGCCTTGCCGCGCAGCGCCGTCACGTCCCGCCCGGCGAAGCGGATGCGCCCTTCCGAGGGTTCCGTCAGGCGGTTGATCATCCGGAGCAGCGTGGACTTCCCGGCGCCGGACCGGCCGATGATGCCGACCATCTGGCCGGCCGGCACGGCGAGCGAGACGCGGTCCACCGCCGTCGTGGCGCCGAAGCGCCGGGTCAGGTTCTCGATGTCGAGCACGGGGTCACTCCGTCGGGCGGGCCGCTTCTAGGCGACGGACATGACAGCCACGGGGCGGTTGGATGACGTTTCTCGGTCGCCGTGTGCGGGGGCGGTGCCGGGAGTCCGATCGAGCCGTCCGGCCAAGGCCTTGCGGCAGCTGCCGGTCGCGCGAAGAGGCACGCGGCGCGCGACGTGCGAAGCGGGGACGCCCAAGGCCGCGCGGGCCCGGGAGAAGCGTCCGGTCGCCGGCGGACGGCGCCCATCGTGTCCGCGGTCGGTTCGCGCGCCGCCGGCTTCGGCAGGCTCACCCTGGCCGCCCTCGTCGCGCGGGGCTCGCCAAAACGACTCACCGGCCGGGCGGCCCGGATCCGGTCGGCGGATTCGCGCAGCGGCGCGATCCGACCGGACGCCGGTCCTAGGCGTTCGGGCCGGGCAGCATCCGGCCGATCAGCCCGTCGCGCCTGACCAGCTGGTGGTAGAGCGCGGCGGTGACGTGCAGAGCCACCAGCCCGGCCGTGGCAAAGGCCAGCACGCCATGGGCGATGCGCGGCGGATGGCCCCAGAACTCCGGCATCGGCGCCGAGCCGAACACCGCGGCCGGCGCGCCCGAGAGCATGGACAGCGCGACGCCCGAAACACCCAGCGCGATCGGCGCGGCATACAGCAGGCCATGCACGGCGCGCGCGGCGGTTCCCTGCCAGCCCTCGGCCGCTGCGGCGGGGCGGCGCTTCGCCAGCATTTCCGACAACGCGTGCAACAGTCGCCACACCGCCAGACCCAGCGTCGCCACACCGAGCGGCAGGTGCAGGCGCAGGAACACGGCCTTGCCCTCGGGCGGCGCCGCGGCGGCGAGGAAGCCGGTGGCGAGCAGCGCGATGACCAGGGCCGCGATCCCCCAATGCAGCAGGCGGGTGCGGGCGGAGTAGCGCGTTGGGCGGGAGGTGCTCATGCGGGCCGGTCCATCAGACGCCACGGCAAGGATAGGGCGGTTGCCGCCGGGTGCGGAAGCGGGGCTGACGCGCCGGCCTGTTTTCGCAGGCGTTATGGTGACTGACGATCGGGATGGGCGATGACTCCCCGTCATGTCAGGGTGGATGGGTCTCGTCGCAGCCGGAGCGACAGGGCGCCACAGGCCATGCACGCCCGCGACGCCGAAGTTCCGCCCCATGTGCTGGCGAGGGGCCGGCACACAGAGCGCGACAGCCCCTGGCTGTTCGTGGACGGCTGCGCCCAGATCCGGGACGATACCGGCTTCGACGCGCCGCACCGCCACACGCCGACGGCCTCTGTTGTCACCGCCTTCCGCCCGCAGGCCCGCTTCGAGACTGCGGTGGAGGCGGTATGGCGGCGCTGGCTGCGCCCTGAGGGGAGCGACGGCAGAGAGAAGCTGATCCCAATCCGCCACCACCCCCGCCGCGTCGTCTTTTGCGATCATCGCGCGCGTCACCCGCTCCTGCATGCCGGACGTGCTGAACCAGCACTCCATCCGCACCGCCCGCGCGAAGGGGCTGCCCGAACCGACCGTCCTGTGGCTGCATGCGCTGCGAGACGCCTTGCTGCCGGTCGTCGCCGCCGTCGGGCTGCGGACCGGCCTCCTGCTCGGCGGCGTGGTAATGAGGGAGACGGTCTCTCCCGGCCCGGCGGCGGGCGGCTGGCGATCCAGGCGATCTCTGCGTGCGACGTCCCGGTGATGCAGGCGCTGGTTGACGTGTTCGCGCCGCCGCCGGGCATCGCGATCGCGCTGACCGTCCTCGCCTGCAACCTGCTTGGCGACGACCTGCGCGACGCGCTCGACCCGCGGATGGATCTCGACGGCCGCTGACAGGGCTTGGCCCCGGGGGCACGCTTGCCGGTTGACGTCGGCCGCCGTGTGGCGCTACGGTGTTTTCCACGCAAAGCGTTGGTTCACTAATGAACTACTCTTGCTCCCCGCAACCGAAACAGGGATAGGCTGACGCATGACCCTCTCTCGACGCCAGGCGCTCGCCCTCGGCCTCGCCGCCGCCCTCCCGGCCCCGGCGATCGCGCAGTCCTCGCGCCCGGTCACCCTTGTCGTCGCCTTCCCGCCCGGTGGCGACGTGGACACCATGGCGCGCATGCACGCCGAGCGTCTCGCCCCGCGCCTCGGCCGCAACGTCGTGGTGGAGAACCGCGCCGGGGCAAGCGGCACGATCGGCGCGATGGCAGTGGCGCGCGCCGCGCCGGACGGCGACACGCTGATCCATGTGCCCTCCACATTCGCGATCGCGCCGCATGTGCTGCGCGCCTCGCAGACCTATGATCCGGTCGCCGACTTCACGCCGATCATCACCACCGGCTCGGCTACCCTCATCCTGATGGCGAGCCGGCAGAGCGGCATCCGCAGCGTGGCCGACTTCCTCGCCGCGGCGCGCGCCGGGCGGGTGCAGGGCTACGGCTCCCCGGGCTCCGGCTCGCCGATGAACGTGCTGGCGGAGATGTTCCACCGCGCCGCCGGCATCCAGGTGCCGGAGATCGCCTATCGCGGCGTCGCGCCGGTGGTGACGGACCTCCTCGCGGGCACCATCCCGGTTGGCTGGGTGACGCCGGCGGTAGTCCTGCAGCACATGCACTCCGGCGCGCTGGTGCCGATCGTGATCTCCGAGGGCCAGCGCAACCCGATCGTGCCGGAGGTTCCGACGCTGCGCGAATCGGGGTTCGACATCGCGGTGACCGCCTGGTACGGCCTGCTCGGCCCGCGCGGCATGGCGCCCGATCTGGTCGCGACGCTGAACCGCCACATGAACGAGATCATGGGTGAACCCGCCGTGGTCGAGCGTCTGCGCGGCATGGGCACGCTGCCGGGCGGCGGGACGCCGCAGCGGCTCGGCGAATACATCCGCACGGACAGCGAGCGCTTCGGCCGCATCGTGCGCGAGTTGAACATCACCGCGTCCTGACGCGGGGGGGCGCTACCGGCGGCGCAGCGCGGCCCTCGGGGCCGGGGCTCGAGGACCGCCGCCTCGGCATGCCCGGCCCTCCAAGGCGGACATCGTGGCGCCGCGCCGGCAGCCTGATCGGTTGAACCCGGCCTTCGGCGACGCCACCCTAT